>Ga0181534_10000527_pt1 | contig 26663 bp, 19 predicted proteins | sample PEATcosm2014_Bin_37_FD_119758 | JGI IMG/M metagenome (GOLD analysis project Ga0181534, IMG submission 119758) | Peatland microbial communities from MTU Mesocosm Facility, Houghton, MI, USA - PEATcosm2014_Bin17_10_metaG | ecosystem: Environmental > Terrestrial > Soil > Wetlands > Peat | place...
CCGACGACATCGATGCCGCGGCCGAGGATCTCCACCGGTCCTTTCCCACCGCCGAGGAGTACCACGCCGATCCGGAAGGGGTGACCCGCCAGAGGCTGGGGGCGCGGCGTGATCCCGAGGAGGAGTACGTGTGGCCGGCCGAAGGCCCCGGATTCCGTGGCGAGCAGCACCGCTGGGCGGCCAAGTTCCCCTTCGGCGGCACCGGGGCGCTCGACCGCCTGGCCGTCCACCCGTCGATCGTGGACTTCGCCGAGCGCTCCCTCGGGACCGACGACATCCGTCTCTACCAGGCTCACGCCAGCGCCAAGTACTCGGGCCTGACCAACTACGAGCAGCCCATGCACACCGACCGGAACCACTCGTGGCTGCCGGCCGGGACCGCGTCGCCGTGGTGGAACCTCGAGGGCTTCCTCTACCTGTCCGACGTCGGCGAGGACGACAACCCCACCCGGCTGGTGTCCGTCCGGGACTCGGCCCACCTGACCGAGGCCAACCCGGTGGTCATGCCGGACACCGAACCCGCCGTCTACCGGTCGGAACGACGGGCCAGCGGCGTCCGCGGCTCCTACCTGGCCTACCGGTCCGACGTCTTCCATCGGGGTGCCCCATTCGACTCGGAGGGCACAGCCCGCTTCGTGATGGCACTGGCCTTCAAGCGGACCGGCCAGGACTGGATCGGATACGACCAGGCGCAGCCGAACTCCACCGGTCCGGCGTGGCGGTCGTTCGCCGAGCGCTCCACACCACGCGAGTTGGCGCTGTTCGGGTTTCCTCCTCCCGGCCATCCCATCTGGAACGAGGCCCTCTTGGAAGGGGTGGCCATCCGCTATCCCGGGCTGAACCTCGAGCCGTGGCGGGCCTCGATCCCAACACCGACCCCTGACTGACTGACTGACTGACTGACCGACGGCGCCGAGTGCGCCCCGTGACGGGCTGACCGATTGCGCCGCTGGCCGGTCAGCGCGCCGGTCAGAGGGCCTCGACGTGACCTCCCTGGGGCCATAGGTGGCCCGTACTTCTCCGCCAAACCGTGACCTCGAGACGATCACTGTTCTCCCTGGTCAGGGGCGTAGTTCCTGTAGGCGAAGCCGCTAGTGCCGGTGCCACCTGGTTCAAGGCCTCGGCCGAAGATGCCGATGGTCCATGCATCGAACCAACGGGGGGTCCCATGGTCCATGTCGCGTCAGTGAAGCGTTTGGTTTCCGCTCTTGCCGCACTTCTTCTCCTCACCGTGGTGCTGGTTGCCGTCCACGCGCCGGCACCGCAGGCCGCCACACCGGTGGTCCGGGCCGCCTTCTACTACCCGTGGTATCCCAACGCCTGGGACCAGTCCGGCGTCGACCCCTTCAGCCAGTACCAGCCCACGTCGGGCTACTACTCGTCGTCCGACCCGGCTGTCGTCAAGCAGCAGATCGCCGCCATGCAATACGGCAACCTCGACGCCGGGATCATCTCGTGGTGGGGGCAGGGCTCCCAGGAGGACAGCGTGGTGCCCACGGATCTGGCCGCCGCCGATGGCACGGGATTCAAGTGGTCGCTCTACTACGAGCCCGAAGGCTACGGGGACCCGAGTGTGAGTCAGATCCAGAGCGACCTCAGCTACATCAAAGCCCGCTACGCCAGCAACCCCAACTACCTGACCATCGACGGGAAGCCGGTCATCTTCGTCTACGCCGACCCGTCCGACGGGTGCGGGATGGCGGAGCGGTGGAGCGAGGCCAACGCCACCGAGGGGTTCTACACGGTGCTCAAGGTGTTCAGTGGCTATACCTCGTGCGCATCGGATGCCAGCTCGTGGCACCAGTACGCTCCCTCCAATGCCGAGGACCACCAGGCCGGCTACTCCTTCTCCATCTCGCCGGGTTTCTACAAGAGTGGGGAGCCCGCTCCCCGCCTGGCCCGGAACCTGACCACCTGGGCGCAGAACGTGCGCGACATGGTGGCTAGCAACGAGCCCCTGCAGCTGATCACCACCTTCAACGAGTGGGGTGAGGGCACCGCCGTCGAGTCCGGCACCGACTGGGCCAGTGCCAGCGGGTACGGGAGCTATCTGGACGTCATGCACCAGGAGATCCCCCCGCCGACGACGGTTACCGACCCTCCGGGCGGCCCCGGGGCCACGACCACCACGACCACGACGCCCACGCCGGGAACGCCGGGAACGCAGGGAACGGCGTCGGACCCGACCACCATCTCGGGGGTGGCCACGGCCGGCACCTATGTGCAGGTGGGCCAACCGGGCGCCAACTATGACGGGGCCAACCCGGTCGACGCCTCCTCGAAGTCCTACCGGAGCCTGCTCCAGTTCACGCCGGTCCTCCCCGCCGGGGCGACCGTTCTCGGCGCGTCACTGACCATCGACCCCCTGGCCACCAAGAGCGGGTCGTTCACGGTCAGCGCCGAGGGTGGGTTCGATCCGTCCAGTGTCACCTGGGCCACGCAGCCGCCCCGCAACGGGGTCGTCCTCGGGACCTCCACGGCACCCGTGGCCGGCGTCCCCCTGACCATTCCCCTGTCCGGCATCCCCTTCGGCTCGCCGACCGGTCTGGCCGTGAACTTCACCACTCCGGGTGTCATCGAGCGGCTCGCCGGGGCGGGTACCGCTGACGCGCCGGTGCTGACCGTCGAGTACTCGGTCGGCGGCGACGGGTCCGACTCCGCGGGCACCACGGTCCCGCCGACTACGACCACGACCACGACGGCCCCGCCGACCACGACGCCGGCCCCGCCACCCACTACCACCACCACGACCACGTCGCCCACCACGGTTGGCTCCACCAACGCCTACTGCGGGACCCGCACCGGTCCGCCGGCCACCTCCAAGGTCATGGTCATCTGGGAGGAGAACCACAGCTCCAGCGCCATCACCCCGTCGGCCGCGCCGCACATCAGTGCCTATGCCGCCGACTGCGGTCTGGCCACCGACTACCAGTCCCTGACCCACCCGAGCCTCCCCAACTATCTGGCCGCCACCTCGGGACTCGACTACGCCACCACTCCGTGGAACACCGACTGCGAGGCCAGCAGTTGCACCACGCCGGCCGAGAACATCTTCGACCAGGTGGGCCCGTCGGGATGGAAGGGCTACGCCGAGTCCATGACCACGGCGTGCCAGCGCTCCAACAGCGGGGAGTACGTGAGCCGCCACAATCCGGCGGTGTACTACACCGACCTCGGGGCGTCCTGTGCCGCCGACGACGTGCCGCTGGGCACCACCAGCGGTGGTGATCTCCTGAGTGACATCCAGGCCGGCACCCTGCCCACCATCAGCACGGTGACCCCCAACCTCATCGATGACATGCACGACGGCACCGTGGCCCAGGGCGACGCCTGGTTGGCCCAGTGGATCCCGTTGATCACTGCCGGTCCGGACTACCAGTCCGGTCACCTCACCGTGATCATCGCCTGGGACGAGGGATCAGGGAGCGGGAACTCGCCCAGCACCGTGGACGGCATCGTGATGTCGCCCTACGTCCCCGCCGGCACCCGGTCGGGCACCCAGTTCACGCACTACAGCATGCTGAAAGCCGAGGAGGACGTGGCTGGGGTACCCGAACTCGGCCAGGCCGCCTCGGCCGCCAGCCTGCGCGCCGCCTTCGGGTTCTGAGCGCACGCCGCCGACGTCAGGTGCCGGCGAGCCTGGACACCACCGGGCCGAGGTCCTCCCAGCAGTCGGCCTCGATGGACCAGTAGGAGATCCCGTACTCCTGGCGCCTCCACTCCAGTTCCTCGGCCATCTCGTCCAGCGTGCCCAGCAGGGCCAGGGGGATGTGGAGGGCATCGTCGGGGCTGATACCGAAGGCGGGCGCCATGGCCTCGGCCATCCCCGCCGCGCCGTCGGTGATCATCACGAAGCCGATCAGGGCATTGAGCTCGAGGTCGTCGAACCTCTCCCCGGCCGCCTCGCGGACCCAGGCCACCTTCTCGCGGGTGCGCTCGGGCGAGGCGTTCGGTGCCGTCTCCACCCCTCCGGTCCCTTCGCGGAGGTTGACGTTGATGCTGACGATGTCGGCGTGACGGGCGGCGAAGGACAGCACGCGCCTGCCACCGCCGCCGATGATCAGCGGGGGCCCGGGACGCTGCACGGGACGCGGCGAGAGGGCGTGCTCGGTGATCTGGTAGTAGGCGCCGTCGAACGAGAAGGGCCCGTCGGTATGCAGAAGGCCCTGGACGACCTGGACCGCCTCCTCGAACCGCTCCACCCGGACCCGAGGCGTGTCGTAGGTCATGCCGGCCTGTTCGTAGTCGCTGCGCATCCAGCCGGCTCCCAGGCTGAGCTCGAACCGTCCCTCGCTCAGCACATCGAGGGTGGCGGCCTCCTTGGCCAGGACCACGGGATGGCGGTAGTCGTTCCCGAAGACCAGCGAGCCCATGCGGAGCGTGGTGGTGGCCCCGGCCACGGCAGCCAGGGCCGGTACCGGGGCCAGCTGGTCGCCGAAGTGGTCGGGCATGAGCAGCGTTGAGTAGCCCAGGTCCTCGGCGCGTCGGGCCTGGTCCGCCCACGAGCGGGCGGTGACATCCGGAGTGGTGCTCAGCTGCGCGGCGAAGCGGAACGGGTGGTCGTGGGCCATGAGGCCATCCTGCCTCACGCGGACTACCTGGTGCAGACGATCACGCCGTCGGCCGGCACGGCCTACGCTGCGCCCATGATCTGCCTCGCCGCCGGGCAGCACCTGCCGTCGGCCGTGCCCAGGGGCGGGCGATGACCGTGCGCGGCGCAGAAGGCGTAGACGGCGCAGACGACGGGTTCGAGGCGTTCGCCCGGGAGCGCTGGATCGAGTTCGGACGCCGGACGGGGTCCGGCCCGCCGGCGACGACGGCGGCGCTGGCCCGGGAGGTCGCCGAGGGGGAGCCGGTCGACTCCGATGAGGTGCTCGACGTCTACGTCCCGCTGGCCGGGTGGATCGAGGGACGACTGGCATCGAGGACCGGTCCGGGCACCGCCATCGTCGGCATCACCGGCAGCGTGGCGGTGGGCAAGAGCACGACGGCCCGCATCCTCAAAGCGCTGCTGTGCCGGGGACCGCTCCGACCGACGGTCGACCTGGTGGCCACCGACGGCTTCCTGTTCCCGAACCGGGAACTCGAGCGACGGGGCATCCTCGGTCGCAAGGGCTTCCCCGAGACCTACGACCACCGGGCCATGGTGGATGCCCTCGAGGCAGTCCGGGCCGGCCGCACCCACGTCGGCGTCCCTGTCTACTCACACCGCGACTACGACATCGTGCCGGGTATGGAGCAGTGGATCGAGGCCCCCGATGTGCTGGTGGTCGAGGGGCTGACCGTGCTGCAGTCGGCCCCCGAGGGCCGGTCCGGGGAGGACGACATCCGGAGCCTCGTGGACGTGGCCCTCTATGTCGATGCCGCCGAGGAGGACCTGGCCCACTGGCACACCCGACGACTCATGGCCATGCGCTCCGACGGCGACGCCGACGGCAGCGCCTTCCTCGAGTGGTTCTCGTCGCTGACCGATACGGAGGCCCACCGGGTGGCGTCGTCGTCGTGGTCGGGCATCAACCTGGTCAACCTGCGCGAGCACGTGGCCCCGACCCGCCGCCGTGCCGATGCGATCCTCGAGAAGGGCCCCGATCACCGGGTGCAGCGGGTCCTCATCCGGTAGGTCACGGTGTCCGAGGCTCAGGGGCGCACCGGCTCGGACGGGCAGCCGAGCAGGTCCACTCCGTCCCGCACGAGCTCCGAGCTGCGGTCGGGACCCCACACCAGCGTGCGGATGCCCCGGTCGAACTGAGCGTCGCTCCAGTCCCACAGCTTGCCCGGGTGGGTGTCGACGTCGGTGGGCTCGTTGTTCCAGCACCACGCCGAGCGCAGGATGGCCCCCTGGGCGTTCACGGCGAAGCTCCACACCAGGGCCACGACGGCCAGGGCCACCACCACCCGGCGCCAGCGGAGACGGGGAGGGGTTCCGACCGGTGTCACCTCGGCCGACCCCTCGGGAGCCGGGTAGACCCGGCCCGGCCGGGCCGGGGACGGGGCCATCCACCCGGCCAGCACCTCCACGGCGGGCAGGGCCAGCACCACCAAGACGGGCATGAGGTCGGTGAAGAAGCGCGGCCCGAACGAGTCTCCGCCCCACCAGTGCTTGAACGCCGAGATGACGATCCAGTGGAGCACGGGGATGACGGCCAGGGCCTTCCAGAACGCGGTGAGCTCCCCGGCGCGCCACCGCACGACCACCCCGGCCACCGAGAGGACGACGAGTGGGCAGAAGATGAACAGGCCGCGTGCCGGGCTCACCAGGTTGCCGGCCAGCGCCACGGCCATGGTCCCCGAGACGTCGAAGGCCTGGCCTCCCGTGTAGTACGGGGTGAGCGGCTGGTGGTAGTAGGCGAGGTCCACCCCCACCAGGATGGCCATGGGGGGGATGGCGCCGGCCACCACGGCCATCACGTGGCGCCGTTGCGACACCACCACCCAGACGGCCATCACGATGATGACGATGGAGTCGGTGGGGCGCATGGCGTAGCTGGCGGCGAAGGCCGCTCCCATGCCGGCCCACCCCCGCTGGCCGGCTTGGGCCCGCAGGGCGCACAGGAGCCCCACGGCGATGCAGAGCATGGACGGCCCGTGCTGCCACATGGACCGGCTGGCCGTGGACCACGCCGGCGTGGCCAGGGCGAAGGCCAGGGCCACCACCACCGACCACCGGCGACGCCGGGCCGGAGGCCAGAGGCGCAGGACCCGCAGGGCGATGAAGTACACCACCACCGTGGCCGCGGCCACGACGGCGGCCATCGAGATCACCTGCAGGCCCCAGTCGTGCCCCGACCGCACCATGGCCAGGCTTCCCTCGGTGAGGCCCATCTTGTGGAGGACATCGTCGGCGATGACCCACGGCACGGCGAAGAGGGAGACGGCCCACGGGAAGAGGGGGTAGACGTGGCCGTTGACCACGGTGACGGCGTAGCCGGGGTCGGGCAGGGGCCGGAAGTGGTCCAGGCTGAGCGAGTGGTAGTGGACCATGCTGACAGCGACGCTGACGGCCCGGATGGGATCGGCGGTCATGCCGCTCGGGCTGACCATGTCGATGGTGAACACCACGGCCGCCAGCACGGTGGCGATGACCCGGTTGCCGGTGACCGGCTCCCCGTGGTCGATGTCGGGCCCGAGATCGGGCTCGAGGGTGGCGGTCTCGCTCACGCCGGCCGCCGCCGGGGCCGGCCGGGTGACGGCAGGGGGCCGTCGAAACTGGGCACCGCGGGACCCTACCAGCGGCCCTCGGCGCGGTCCCGCACCCTCGACGCCCCCGGACCGGATCGGTCCCGGTCAGCGCCGATCGGTCAGCGTGACGCCGCTCGGGCTCCGGCCGCCTGGCGGAGGAGGGCTTCGTAGCGGACGAGGACGGTCTCCCACCGGTACTCCCGCTCCACGTGGGCCCGGCCGGCCCGGCCGAGGGCATCGCCCAGCTCCGGCGATGCCGTCAACAGGTCGAGGGCCGCTTCGAACTCGGCGAAACCCGAGTACCAGACGCCACCGCCGCTGCGGCGCACCTGGCCCACGAGGACCTCGGTGCGGCCCTGGGCCACCACCGGCCGACCCTGGGCCCATGCCTCGGTGAGGACCATGGAGAAGCTCTCGAAGAACGAGGGCTGCGCCAGTGCCAGCGATCCGGCCAGGGCGTCGCTGCGGGTCGGGTCGTCGACGAACCCGGTGTAGACGATGTCGGGATGGGACCGCCGGTCCTCGGCCGGGCCCACCAGGACCAGCGCCAGCGGCCCGGGACGGCGCGCCTTGTAGGCCTCGAAGAAGTGGACGAGCTCCTCGGATCCCTTGCCGGCTTCGACCCGGCCCACGAACACCAGGTAGGGCCGGTCGCCCAGTCCGAATCGGGTGCGGAAGCGGGCCCCGTCACCGGGCGAGTCGAGGTCGACCCCGATCCCGATCACCTGGCCTCGTCGGGGTGCCCTGCGCCGGACCAGCAGGTCACGCTCCTCCTCGGTGAACCAGACGAACCTCGTGGGCAGGGGGAACAGGTCGTCGAAGACCGGGAGCCAGAAGGCCGGCTCGTCGTGGGCGGTGGCGTGGAGCACCGTGGGCACCATCGGGGCGGTGACCGGCAGGCCGGCCCAGGTCGGCGTATAGAGGTACGAGAAGTGGACGGCCACGTCGAAGCCGGAGGCGCGCTCGGCCAGCCACGGCACCAGGCCGGGTAGGTCCGGGCCCTGCAGGCGTCGCCACCGCTCCTGGTCGGCCACCGGGACGAGGGTGCCGCTCCACAGCACGTCCACCGTCATGGCCTCGAAGGCGTCGTTGTCGCGGGGCGCGGCCACCCCGAGCCGGTGCACCTCCACGCCATCGAGCTCGGAGGCTCCGGACGGGTACACGTCGGCCCAGTCCTGCGCGCTCTGGGCCCGGCTGGTCACCACCTCCACGTGGTGGCCACGACGGGCCAGGCGGGTGGCGAACTGCCGACAGCTGAGCTCGGCACCGCCGGCCACCTCGGTGCCGTACCGCTGCACCACGAACAGGATCCGGAGGGGTCGGTCGGGCCCCGGGGACGGGCGACGCCGTGGGACCAGCCCTGTCCCGCGGGCCAGCAGCCGGCGCAGTCGGGCCCGGCGGCCGCTGGTCGCGAACAGGGGGCGCGCGCCCCCAGGGCCGGCCCGGACCGCCACCATGGTGCGACCGTGGGCATCGAGCCGGTCCTCCAGGCCCGGGTCGTAGTGTCCCTCGGCCCGACGTTCGTCCACCGTGGCCCGGATGCGCCCGTGCAGCGTGTCGGCGGTGGGGGTGGGCTCAGCCACCGGTGCCGGTCTTCGGCTGGCACGGTCCGTCGTCCCACACCACGTCGGCACCGGCCCACCGGTCCCACACCTCGGCCGTGTCGACGCTCGACCGTCGGGACAGCTGGGCCCGGGACGTGAGGGCCCAGGGGAGGTGGGCCACCATGTCGCGCCGGATGCCGTGATCCGGTCCGTCCACGATGCGGCGGCGGACCTCCCTGGCCATGATCCCGCCGGGGGCGTTGCGCACCAGGGTCAGGAGCCGGTTGCGCTCGCCCAGCACCCGGACCCGTGCGCCGAGGGTCGCCACCGAGGTCACCGAGCGGCGGTGCGAGACCGAGCTCGCCGGTCGGTAGACCAGGCGCAGTCCCTGCCGCCGGGCCCGCCAGCTCCAGTCGGCATCCTCGTAGTAGGCGAAGAAGGGCTCGGGGAACAGGCCCACCCGATCGAGCACCTCGGCCCGCGACACCATGGCCGTGCCGCTGGTCCCGAAGGTCTCCCGGGGCTGGTCGAAGCGGCCGTCGTCGGGGGACTCGAGGCCGTGGTCACCGGCGTAGCCGTCGGATCGGAGGAAGAGCCCGGTGTTGTTGACCAGCCGGCACACGGCCGACACCGCCACCTCCTCCTCGCCGTCGAGGGTCACCGTGGCGCCCGGCGCCGGTCCGGACAGCGGGACGAAGTACGGCTTGCCCGGCCGGGTCCACCGCCAACGGGCCGGCCTGCCCTCCACCACGCCCGACTCCAGCCGGTGGATGCCCGGGCCGACCAGGCGGTCGAGCACCTCGGTCCCGCCGTGTCGGACGGAGGTGAGCCGACGCCCGAGCGGGCGGCTGTCCGCCGGGGCGTGCCAGGCGTCCTCCGACGGGACCACCTGCCCGTACCATCCCTCGAGGAGCACCTTGGGGGTCACCGCCGCCACCGACGGATCCGCCAGCGCGCCCTCGGCATCGTCCAGCCACGACGGACCGGCGACGGCGTCGTCGTTGAGCAGGGCCACGACGTCCCCGGTGGCCTGGCGTATCCCGCGGTTGGCCCCCCCGGCGAATCCCTGGTTCTCGCCGTTCCTGACCACCGTGGCGCCGAATCGTCGGGCCAGGACGGACACCTCGGCACCGGCCGAGCCGTTGTCCACCACCACCACCTGGTCGGCCTGGTCCCGCACCGAGGCGAGGCAGGGCTCGAGCCAGTCGCCGCACCGCATCGAGACCACCACGACCGAACGGCTCACGACCCGTCCGGCCGGGCCGCCTCCGACGGGACCAGGCCCAGCGCGTCCAGAAGGTGGCGGGCACCCCGGTCGAAGCCCCGGGCCGCCACATAGGCCAGCCCGCCGGCCACCCGCGCGGCGCGCTCCTCGTCGTCGTGGAGGAGTCCGCCCAGCACGTCGGCCAGAACCTTCGGCGTGGCGTCCACGGCCACCTTGGCCACGACGTCGGGCAGCAGTTGCGCCGGCCCGATGCCGGTGACCACGGTCGCCACCCCGTGGGTGAGGCTGTCGGCCACCGCGGCCGAGGTCTCCCCGTTGGTGGTGGCCCGCAGCTGCACGGCCACCGATGCCCGGGTCAGCCACGACTCGTACTCGTCGTCGTCCACGGCCCCGGTGAAGGTCACGGCCCCGGCCACCCCCAGACCCACGGCCAGGGCGTGGTACCGCTCCGCCAGGGCCGGGTCGATCGGGCCCACGTACGCCAAGCGGGTGGCGGCATCGGCCCGGTGGACGAGGGCGAATGCCGCCAGGAGCAGCTCGGGCTGCTTGACCTCGTCGACCAGCCCGAAGGTGCAGACCAGTCCGGGCACCTCGAGGCGGGTCGGGCGCGGCGCCGGCGGGGGATAGGCGAACGGCGCGACGACCACCCTCCCCCGATCCTCGGGCCGGGCATCGCCCCGGGCCAGGTCGGCGGCGAACTCCGAGGTGACGATGAACGGTCGGGCCAGGCCGATGAGCTCACGGGCCAAGTACACCCCGCGGGCCTCGGCTTCGTCCGGCTGCAGCCAGCCGTCGGTGAGCCACTCCTCGGTGGCCCCCCCGTACAGCTCGGCGAGCACGGTGGCGATGCCCTCGGGGACCGCCCCCCGGGCCGCGCCGTGCCGGTACAGCCCGTTCAGGCGGACGTCGTGGGCCAGCACGGCGGCCGGCATCCGGTGGCGGCGGACCAGGGCCAGGGCGCCGGTGTGGTGCTCGCTGTTCCCCACGCAGGCGATGACGGCGTCGTAGCCGCCCCGGGCCGAGTCCACGTCGGGGAGGGACCAGGCCGGGTAGGACGAGAATTCGGGGTCGGCCAGGGACTCCTCGGAGGCGTCCCCGTCGACGAACACCTCGACCTCCACGGAGTGCGCCAGGGCCCGGGCCAGCCGGAGCGAGTACCAGGCCACACCGCTGGTGGCCGGAGGCCAGGGGGTGACCAGGGCCACCAGTGGACGCCGACGCCAGGCGGCCGGTTGGCGCCGACCCCCACCGGCCCGAGTGGCCAGGCTCCGGTAGACCACGGCGGCTCGCTCGGCCACGTCCGACCACGATGGGCGGTGGCCCGCCGACCAGTCGAGCAGCCGCTGGCGGTACGCCTCGTCGACCAGGGCGCGCTCCATGGCCCGGGCCATGTCGTCGGGGTCGGACGGGTCGAAGGTGGCCTCCGGCGCCACCAGCTCCCGGAGCGAGGAGGTGCCCGAGGCCACCACCGGGGCCCCGCAGGCCATGGCCTCGACCACCGGCAGCCCGTACCCCTCGTAGAGGGACGGGTACGCCACCAGCGCGGCGCTGCGGTACAGGTGGACGAGGGTGGCGTCCGAGACCAGTCCGGTGAGGAGCAGCTCCGAGTCGGACAGGCCGAGGTCCCGCGCCAGCACCTCGTAGTGGTTCCGCTCGAGCGGTTGGAGACGGCACACCAACACCAGTTGGTGTCGTCGTCGCACCTCGTGGGGGAGGCGGCCGAATGCCCGGATGAGCCCCTCCATGTTCTTGCGGGGCTCGACGGCACCGTTGTAGACCACGGTCCGCTCACCCAGGCCGGGTACGGCGGCCCGGGCCAGCTCGGCTTCCCGGTGCTGCTCGCCCCCGGGGCGGAAGGCGGCGGAGCACGCCGCCCCCACCACGGTCAGCCGGTCTTCCGGCACCCCCAGGTGATCGGCGACGTCGTCGGCCGCCGACCGGGACAGGGTCATCACGTGGTCGGCGGCCCGGATCAGTTCCCGCCGGGCCCGGTACCTCCGTCGCACTCCCGGATCGAGCAGGTAGGTGTCGGGGAACAGCTCGGGGATGAGGTCGTAGACCGTCACCACCAGGCGCCGACCGGTGCGGGATGCCTCCCGGGGCCAGATCCGGCGCACCGGGGTGTCGATGTCGAAGGGGGACAGGGCATGGAACACGCCGCCGGCGCGGTCCCAGTCGGGCACGTCCGACATCACGCCCCCGGTCAGCGCCTCGGGCACCCCGGTGACGGGGGGGAGGTCCGACCGGGTGAGGACCCGGTCGACCAGCTCGGGCACCGTCTGCACCAGGGCGGTGGCGTAGTCGAGCGCGTAGCGGGCCACGCCCCGTTCGCGGTAGGTCGGGCTCTGGGCCGCTTGCAGATCCAGTACGACCGGGGCGTCGGCGAGCGCCGGCGTCAAGGGGGTGGTTCCGGCTCACCCGGGGGCCGCCCCAGGTGGCGGAGCTCCTCGTGCAGCCTCTCGGTCTCGGCGCTCAGCCGCGTGAGGCTCCGGCCGATGGCCTCGGCCACCTGATCGTTGGCGTCGGCCACGTCCCCGAGGATCCGGCGCAGTTCCTCGGTGGCCTCCCCGAACGAGGCCTCCAACCGGACCGAGGCGTTCTCGACCTCCTGGGCCACCACCCGCCGGACCGGCTCCACGATGAACCGGTCGTGCCAGGAGCGCACAAACCCTCCCGAAGCCATGGCCAGCATCGTACCTGCCACCCTGGTCCGGGGTGGGACCGTGGACGGTGCCCGGGTTCAGCCGGTCACAGTTGGAATCGCTGGAAGAACGACCACATGAGCGACGTGGCGTCTATCTGGAAGGTGGTGGGCCCGTCGGTCGCGACCTCAGCCGCGCTGGCGAGGCTCCCGGGCCAGGTGTGCCCACCACCGTCGATGACGTAGAGCTGCACGTCGGTGCCGGCCGGGCACCGGTAGTGACGCAGGACGACCTGGCTGGCCATGTCGGTAGCGGCCGACCGCGTGTCGCACCCGTCCCGCGCCGCCCAGTCCTGCGCCGCGGTGGGGACGGGTGTCGGGGTGGCCTCGGTGTCATCGAGCAGCTGACTGAGGTTGGCCGTGCCCGTCCCCCCGTCGAAGGGAAGGATCGGATCAGCGGTGCCGTGGAAGGCGATGACCGGCACGGGTCGGACCGCCGGGCACCGGGTGGGCGACTGCAGGCCGGACACGGCGCCGACCGCCGTGATCCGGTCCGACATGGCACAGGCCAGGGCCGAGGCCATATAGGCGCCGTCCGAGAACCCGCTGGCGTACACCCGGGAGACGTCGATGCACTGGGTCGCCTCCAGCTGGTCCAGCAGGGCGCTGACGAATTCCAGGTCGGGGTTGGAGGCGTCGAGACTGGTCATGTCCCAGCGCACCGGGTCCGCCGTGCCCTCGGGGAAGGCCACCACGAACCCGTCCTGCTGCCCGAGTGTGCCGAACTGGGACATGGTGGCCTGGGCGGAGGCGCTCTGGCCGAGCCCGGCGAAGTCCAGGACCAGCGGGCGGGGGACCGGCGAGGTGGCGGTGGCCGCGTCGCTGGCGCCCGGGCTGTCGGGCGACGGGGTGGTGAGCAGGTACCACCGGGGCACGCCCGCCACGTCGAGGCCCTGGAGCAGGTCGGTGACCGGGCCCGGCTGCGCCGCGGCACAGCCGGCGGATGGGACCGGTGCCCCCTGGCCGGCGGTGTTCTCGGTGACCGGCAGGGCTGCGTCGGCACCGGCAGCCGCCGATGCCGGCGCCGGAACGGCGCCGTCGGACGTCAGGCAGCCGGCACTGAGGGCGCCGGCCACGACGCACAGCGCGGCCGCGGCCACGCTCCATCGCCTACTGCGCCCCGGATACACCTCGTGAAGGGAACCACACCACCGGGGTACTGGCCAGGGGCCACGCCTCTCCGTGGGCGTCCCACCCCGCTGAGCACTGTTTTGGCGACCGGCTGGCTGGAGCCAGGAGCGTGGTTCCCACGGCGCTGTGCGTGGCTCCGACGACGTCCCGTCGGGTCGGATTGTTACGCTGACGGTGTGGCTCGTTCCAGGATCAGCCCGTGACGGCGCTGGTGGCCCCGATGGTCGCCTTGACCGGTACCCGGTTCGCGCTGACATCGGTGATCGGATTCATCCTGTGGATCCTGATCATGGCCTGGATCTACAACATCGCCAAGCGCAAGGGCCGCCACGCCTTCGGGTGGCTGATCCTCGGACTCTTCTTCTCGCTCATCGCCCTGGTCATCGTGGCCCTGCTCCCCTCCAAGCGGACCACCCGGGCCTACGAGGGCCGCTGAACGCGGCTCCGGGCCGGCGGGCGGGCGGCCTGCCGGGCGGCCTACCCCAGTCCGATGCGCTCCAGTAGCTCCCCGGGCGCACTGATCGAGTGCAGTGCCTCGGCCAACGCCTCCTCCAGGGCCGCCTCACCCCGCTCTCCCGCCCGGTTCTCCAGTTCGCCGGGATCGGTCTCGTCGTCGAACGGGTAGGAGGAGTCGGGCGCCTCGAAGCCGGCCCAGAAAGGGAGGGGGTCGCCCGGTCCGAAGGGTTGATGGATGACCGGAACCGAGGTGCCCGGCATGGTGCGCAGCGTGGCCCGGTGGTCAGGCCGGGGCAGCCGCAGGTCGGGGAAGGGCTGGACGGGCATGGTGGACCAACGGTTGGACCACACCGACAGCGGGAAATTGTCTCCCCGGCAGCCCCGTAGGTACCGGTGGCGCCCGTCGGTGACTCCCACGTGCCTGCCCCAGTAGCCGAACAGGGCCAGTTCGCGGACCCGATCCGTCGTGCCGGCGATGAGCGGGAGGAGCGACCGACCGTGGGTGGGGTGCTCCACCTCGGCGCCGAATAGCTCGGCGATGGTGGCGTGGATGTCGACCGAGGTGGTGAGGGCTGCCACCTCCCGGGGCGGTTGCCCCGGCCACCGGACGAGCAGCGGGATGCTGCCCAACTCGCGGTAGACCGGAGCCGCCGGCTTGCCGAAGATGTCGTGCTCGCCGAGGTAGTGGCCGTGATCGGTGCACAGGACGACTCCGGTGGAGTCGGACAGGCCGGCCTCGTCGATGGCGTCCAGGAGCCTCCCGAACCAGTGGTCGATCATGGTCAGCTTGGCCCCGTAGTTGTTCCGGAGGTGGCGGGCCCGTTCCGGGTCGAGGCGTCCGCTGGCGATGGCATCGGTCAGGTAGGGGGGCCAGATGGCCAGCCCGGACGGCCCGTTCGGCCCGTCCCCCCGGTCCTCGTTGTACAGGGAGGCGTAGGGCTCGGGCGTGTCGAACGGCTCGTGGGGGTCGAACTCGTCGACCAGTAGGAAGAACCGTTCGTGCGCCGGGGCCGAGCGGCGGATCCATGCCGCCGCCGTGGCCATGGTCCGCGGCCCGGGGAAGTCCTCCTCGCTGCGGAAGTACGTGCGGGAGTCGTCGTAGCGGTGGTGGTAGGGCGCCCGCTCCACGGGGAGCGCGGGCGCTCCGGCCCAGGTGGGATCGGGCGTAGTCCGCCAGGGGTCGTTCTCGTGACCCCGCACGTACTCCCATCCGGTGAAGTCGGTGTGGTAGTTCTCCCCACCGGTCTCGAAGAGGTGGGGATGGTCGGAGACCAACATGGTGGTCACACCCCGCTGACGCAGGGACCGGGTGATGGCGTCCTCCCAGACCTCGATGGATCCCCAGGGCCGCCAGGGGAAGTCGAGGGCCCCGACCAGGATGTCATGGCGCGCCGGCATACAGGGCAGGGAGCCGACATGGTGGCCGGTGAACCGCAGTGCCTGGCCGGCGAAGGCGGCCAGGCGGGGGGAGGCGAACTCGGTGCTGCCGTAGGCCTCGAGCATGTGGCGGTTGAGGCTGTCGAGGATCACCACGACCAGGTTCTTGGGCGGTGGCTCGGTCACGGAGTGCCTTCCTGGCTCGCGGGTCGCCTCGGCCGGGCCGCTTCGGGCGGATTGGCTCGACATCCCCCGACGCTAGGTCGTGGGGCGGCCGGTGTCGCTGCCCGCCGATGACCCGTGCGGGCCCCGACCGGGGTCGAGGACGCCCAACTCGGCCATGAACCGGTCACGGAGGGCGTCGAAGTCGGCGCCGCCGATACGACGCGGCCGGGGGAGGTCGACCACCACGTCGAGCGAGATGCGCCCGTCCTTCAGCACCAGCACCCGGTCGGCCAGCAGCACGGCCTCCTCGACGTCGTGGGTGACCAGCAGGACGCCGGGCCGGTGCTTGGCGCACAACTCGGCCACCAGGGCCTGCATCTTCAGCCGGGTCAGGGCGTCCAGGGCGGCGAAGGGCTCATCGAGCAGGAGCAGACGGGGCTGGCGGACCAGGGCCCGGGCCAGGGCCACCCGTTGGGCCTCCCCGCCCGACAGCGTCCCCGGCCAGGCGTTGGCCTGGTCGGCCAGTCCCACCTCGCCGAGGGCGGCGACCGCGGCGGCCTTGGTGCCCGCGGCCGGGGGCTGTCCGATGACCACGTTGCGCCAGACCTTCATGGAGGCCACCAGGCGTGGCTCCTGGAACACGGTGGTCCGGGCTTCGGGCACGAACACGTCACCGGCCGAGAGCGGCTCCAGGCCCAGCAGCACCCGCAGCAGTGTCGTCTTCCCGCTTCCCGATGCGCCGAGCAGGGCCACGAACTGGCCCTGGCCGATGGTCAGGTCGAGGCCGGACAGGACCGGGCGGTCCCCGAAGGTCTTGGTCGCCCCCTGGACGACGACGGCCGGCGCGTCGGTGGCCACGGTCATCGCACGGCCAGGTGGCGGCGCCACGGCATGGCCCGCTTCTCCAGGGTCCGGACCAGCAGGTCGGCGCAGATGCCGAAGAGGGCGTAGATGATCACGCACACGATGATGGTGGGGGTCTGGTTGAAGCTGGAGGCCTGGCTGAGCACATAGCCGATCCCCTTGTTGGCGTTGATGGTCTCGGCGAACACCAGGGCGATGACCGACACGCCGGTGGAGAACCGGAGTCCGGTGAGGATCGAGGGCATGGCCAGGGGGATCACCACCTGTCGCACCAGCCGACGGCCGCGCAGCCCGAAGGACCGTGCCGCCTCCACCACCTTGCGGTCCACGTTCCTGACCCCGTTGGACGTGTTGAGGTACATCGGGAACAGCGTGGCCAGGGCGATGAGCAGGTCCTTGGAGACCTCCCCGATGCCCACCCACACGATGAACAGGAAGATCACCGCGGGGAACGGGATGGTCCGGAACATCTGCATCGTCGAGTCGATCAGCTCCTCGCCCAGGGAGAACAGGCCGACGGTGATCCCGAGGACGAGGCCGAGGGAGGCCCCGATGGCCAGGCCGATGACCGCACGCTCGACGGAGATGCCGATGTCGCCGATCAGGTCCTGGTGCAGGAGGGTGGTGAAGGCGTCCCAGGTGGTCCGGGGGGAGGACAGGTCGCTGGCGGCGATGGCGCCGGTGCCGGTGAGCAGCCACCACAGGCCGAAGATGGCCAGGGGCACCGTGACCCGCAGGGCCAGGCTGACCTTGCGGCTGCGTCTGCGCACCTCGGCCACCGCCGGGCGGACCAGGCCGGGGATGCCGCCGCCCGCCGGGGCGCCGAACCCGTCGCCGGCCTCGGCGCTCTCGGCCACGGGCGCCCGGTGGTGGGCGAGGTCGGTCACGACTGCGGTCCGAGCCGCCGGCTCACGGGGTCAGGCCCGCCTTCGTGGCGATGACCTTGTTGTACGGCAGGTCGAAGACCTTGGCCACGTTCAGCTTGGCGGGGATGAGGCCGAGCTGCAGGAAGGTGTTGGCCTCGGTCTGCTGGTACTTGATGATGGCCGGGGTGATCGGGGTGCCCACCTCCTGGATGGAGGCGACCGCCGCCTTGGCCGCGGCCAGGGTGATGCCGTAGGTCTTCACGTAGGTCTCCGCGGCCAGCGTCGGATTCTTCCGCAGGACGGCCTCGGCCTTGTAGAACCGGTTGATGAAGTCGGCGATGGCTGCCGCCTTGGCCGGATTGTCGAGGGCGGCCTGGCTGGCCGTCAGGTAGCCGTACGTCGGGGCGTAGCCGGCCGCGCTGACCAGCTGCGTGGCCGTGCCCGCCTCCTCGTCCAGGGCGATCAGGGGCTGGGAGATCACGGCGGCGTCGACCTTGCCGGCGGCCACGGCCGTGGAGGCGGCGGTGACGGCCAGATTGTCGATGGACACCGAGCTGTAGGGGATCCCGGCCTTCTTGAGGATCTGGATCAGCACGTACTGCTCGACGGTTCCTTCCTGGACGGCGATGGACTTGCCCCGGAGCTCGGACACCTTGGTGATGGGCGAGCCCTTCGGCACGAGGATCCCGAACGGCGAGGCCTTCGGGTTCGATCCCTGGGTCGCCGCCACCACCTTGACCGGGTCGCCGGCGGCCTGGGCGAAGATGGTCGGGGTCTCGGCCATGTCCCCGAGGTCCACCGAGCCGCCGGTCTCGGCGGCGATGATCGGCGGCCCCCCGACGAACTCGCTGTAGCTCACCTTGTACGGGGCCCCGTCGAGGGCCCCGGTGGCCGCGAAGATCGTCTGGTACTCCTTGAACTGGTCGGCGAAGTTGATGGTCACCCCCGACAGGTTGGGTGTTGCTGCCCCGGCCAGCGCCGGGGCTCCGGTGATCGCCGGGGCCAGGGCCAGGGAGGCAGCGGCGGCGACGGCGCCGAGTGCGGCTCCGGTGCGCCACAGTCGCCGGACGTGGTCGGGCCGGCGGAAGGGGTGGGACATGGTCATCCTTTAGGGGTGGGGTCGGGTACGAGGTGGTGGGCCAGCGCCGGCCGCATGCCGGTGCCAGAGGTGGAGCTCCCGTTGGGGTGTACTGGGCATCACGTCGGATGCCGGCCCTCGGTCAGGTGGGTCAGAAGGGCTGATCGCCTTTGATGGTCACCCGCTGGATGACCCGGTGGGCGTCGCCGTAGTCGCCGATGGCGTAGTGCATGGTGGTGCGGTTGTCCCAGAACCCGAGGTCGCCCTCGTCCCACCGGTAGCGGACCACGTACTCGGGGGTGGCCATGTGGGCGTAGAGGAAGTCGAGCAGCGTGTCGCTCTCCTTGGCGGACAGCCCCTTGATCCTCACGGTGAATCCGGGGTTCACGAACAGGCTCTTGCGGCCGGTCTCGGGGTGCGTGCGCACGACCGGGTGCTCGGCGGGTACCAGCTCGGTGAACGCCTCGCCGTCCCACTCGCCCTGGCCCACGTAGTCGAGCAGCTTGCCGAAGCGGCGTGCGCCGTCGTGCACGGCGGTGAGGCCGTCGAGCAGGTCCTTGAACGGCTGGGACAGCCCTTCGTAGGCGGCCTGGGTGTCGGCCCACAGCGTGTCGCCCCCGGCCTTTGGGATGACGATGGCGTTGAGGATGGAGCCGAGCGGTGGCGTCCTCATGAACGTCACGTCGGTGTGCCACTTCTCGCCGCCGCCGTACTCGCCGTCCTCCGTGCCCGCCGCCAGCATCTCGCGCACCTTGGAGTAGTCGATCTCGAAGACCTCCTTGTGGTCCCCGATGCCCGGCACCACCGGATGGGCGTTGGTGATCTCCCCGAAGTAGGTGGCGAAGCGCTTGTGCTCGGCGGCGTCGAGGTGGGCACCGGGAAAGAAGATGACCTTGTAGTCGAGCAGGGCCTGCCGGACGGCAGCCACCGTCTCGTCGCTCAGTGGCTGGTGGAGGTCGAGGCCGCGGATCTCCGCCCCGATGGTTCCCGAGAGGGGGGCGAGGTCGAGGGCGAGTGCAGTTGTCGTGACGGTGGTCATGGTTACCTCGTGGCGTGGGGGCGGTCGGTGCCGGGTCGGGCGTTAATCTTGACTAAGTCCATCAACTTTGTCAAGTTAAGGGGAAGACCCCGGAGCACTTGATGACGACGATTGCTGATCAAACCGATAGTCATTATAGAGTTGAGGGGCGGCGCCCATCCGGCGGCCCTGGCGGCGGACGGCGTCCGCCACGGAGGAGAATCTGACGTGTCTGTCCTCGACGGCTTCCATGTGGCCACCGCCCTCGACGGTGCCGGCTGGCACCCGGCGGCATGGCGGGAGGCGGGAGCGCGACCCGCCGCCCTGTTCACCCCGGAGTACTGGACGGGCCTGGTGGGGGAGGCCGAGCGGGGCCTCCTCGACTTCGTCACCTTCGACGACGCCCTCGGGCTCCAGTCATCCCGTCGCGGTGTGGCCGACGACCGCGTGGACCGGGTGCGGGGCCGGCTCGACGCCGTCCTCACCGCCGCCCGCGTGGCGCCGACATCGACCGGTATCGGCCTCGTCCCGGTGGCCACCACCACCCACACCGAGCCCTTCCACGCCTCCAAGGCGGTGGCCACCCTCGACTACATCAGCGGGGGCCGGGCCGGGGTGCAGGCCCGGGTGTCGGCGACCGCGCTCGAGGCCGGCCAGTTCGGCCGGCGCACGGTTCCCGATCTCCGTGACGACACCGGCCCGGGCGACGCTACCGGACCGGGCGACGGCCAGTTCGTGGCGGACCTGTTCGACGAGGCGGCCGACTTCGTCGAGGTCATGCGCCGGCTGTGGGACAGCTGGGAGGACGGCGCCGAGATCCGGGACGTGGCCACCGGCCGGTTCGTGGACCGGGACAAGCTCCATCCCATCGACTTCGAGGGTCGCTGGTTCTCCGTGCGTGGGCCCTCCATCACCCCCCGGCCTCCCCAGGGCCAACCGGTGGTGGCGGTCCTGGCCCATGTGCCCGTGGCCTTCCGACTGGCGGCGCGGTGCGCCGACGTGGTCTTCGTGACCCCCCGGAGCGCCGAGGACGTGGGCGCCGTGGTCTCGACGGTACGGGCCGCGGAGCGTGCCGTCGGCCGGAGCGGTGACCCGTTGCGGGTCTTCATCGACCTGATGGTCTTCCTCGATGACGAGCCCGGGGCGGCGGCGCGGCGCCGGCATGGCCTCGACGACCTCGATGGTCGTGTCCACCGGTCCGATGCCGCCATCTTCACGGGAACGCCCCACGAGCTGACCGACCTCATGACCGTGTGGCACCGCCAGGGCGTCACCGGCTTCCGTCTGCGACCCGCCGTGCTGCCCCACGACCTCGAGGCCGTGACGCGGCGCCTGGTCCCCCTCCTCCAGGACCGGGGCGTGTTCCGGACCGGCTACGGGGACGGCACACTCCGGGGCCGACTGGGCCTGGCCCGTCCCGCCAACCGGTACGCCACGGCGGGACCGGCGCTATGACCGGCGACCGGAGGACGGGAGGCGGCGTGCCGGCCGCGGGGCAGGCACCGGGGGGCGGGCTTCGATGAGCGCGCCGGTCAAGCAGGTCCACCTGGCCGTGCACTTCCCCGGAGTCAACAACACGACGGTATGGAGCGACCCTGCCGCCGGCAGCCACATCGAGTTCTCCTCGTTCGCCCACCTGGCCCGGACGGCCGAGCGGGCCAAGTTCGACTTCTTCTTCCTGGCCGAGGGTCTCCGTCTGCGGGAGCAGCGGGGCCGGATCCACGACCTCGACGTGGTCGGCCGACCCGATACCTTCACCGTGCTGGCCGCCCTGGCCGCGGTGACCGACCGCCTCGGACTGGCCGGGACCATCAACTCGACCTTCAACGAGCCCTTCGAGGTGGCCCGGCAGTTCGCCTCCCTCGACCACCTGTCCGAGGGCCGGGCGGCGTGGAACGTGGTCACCTCGTGGGACGCCTTCACCGGGGAGAACTTCCGCCGCGGGGGATTCCTCCCCCAGGCCGAACGGTACGAGCGGGCGCGCGAGTTCCTGGCCACGGCCGAGGAGTTGTGGGACTCCTGGGACGACGACGCCGTGGAGGCCGACCCGGCGTCGGGCCGGTTCCTGCGTCGACCCTTCCCCGGCACCTTCGAACACCACGGCCCCCAGTTCGACATCCGCGGGCAGTTCACCGTGCCCCGGTCGCCCCAGGGACGACCGGTGATCTTCCAGGCCGGCGACTCCGACGAGGGACGGGAGTTCGCCGCCTCCTCCGCCGACGCCATCTTCTCCCGGCACAGCACCCTGGAGGCCGGCCAGCGGTTCTACGCCGACGTGAAGGGCCGGCTGGCCCGCTACGGGCGCACCCCGGACGAGCTGAAGATCCTCCCTGCCGCCACCTTCGCCCTCGGCGACTCCGAGGGTGACGCCCAGGAGCAGGCGGCCCTCATCCGCCGCCAGCAGGTCAGCGGGCAGACGGCCATCCTCTTCCTCGAGCACGTCTGGAACCGCGACCTCTCCGATCTGGACCCCGACGGCCCCCTGCCCGACTTCGACCCGGATGTCTCGGCGCCCAGCATCATCCAGGGACGGGCCAACGTCTCCCGCGATCCGCTGCAGACGGCGTCCGAGTGGCGGGAGCTGGCCGAGGCCAAGCAGCTGTCCATCCGCGAGCTCATGATCGAGGTCACCGGCCGCCAGTCGTTCGTGGGCACCCCGGCCCAGGTGGCCGACCAGATCGATTCGTTCGTCCAGGCCGACGCGGCCGACGGTTTCATCCTCGTCCCCCATGTGACCCCGGGAGGCCTGGACCGGTTCGCCGACGAGGTGGTCCCCCTCCTCCAGGAACGGGGCGTGTTCCGCGCCGACTACTCGGGTCCGACCCTCCGGGACCACCTCGGTCTGGCCCCGGCGCGGCGATCGACGCCCGGCCGCCGCGGCGGGGTCCCGGCATGAGCGCCCGCCGCGTCCCCCTCGGTGTGCTCGACCTGGTGCCGGTCAGTTCGGGTTCCACGGCCGGCGACGCCATCCGGAACTCCATCGATCTGGCCCAGCGGGTGGAGGATCTCGGATTCCGCCGCTACTGGTTCGCCGAGCACCACCTCAACCCGGGCGTGGCCGGCACCTCCCCACCCGTCCTGGTGGCTCTGGCCGCCTCGGCCACCCGGTCCCTCCGGCTCGGCTCCGGCGGGGTGCAGAGCGGCCATCGGACGGCACTGTCGGTGGTCGAGGAGTTCGGGCTCATCGACGCCCTGTTCCCGGGACGCATCGACGTGGGTCTGGGTCGGTCGGGGGGACGGAACTTCCTGAAGGAGCGGGTGGCCGACAGGCCCGAGCCCGGCACCACGAGCGCCCCGCGCCCGGCGCCGACTCCCCGGCACGTGACCGAGGAGGGGGTGCTGATCCCCGAACGGCCGTCCCTGAAGCACCTGATCGGCTCCCCACTGCTGGCCCTCACCGCCGAGCTGCTCCAGCAGGAGGGTGCGCACTCCGCTCCGTACACGGAACTGGTGGAGGACGTCGTCGGTCTGCTGCGGGGCACCTACCGGTCTCCCGACGGCATCGACCCCCGCCCGGTCCCGGGGCAGGGGGCCGACGTCGAGGTGTGGGTGCTGGGGAGCAGCGCCGGCGAGAGCGCGTCAGTGGCCGGTCGTCTCGGGCTCCGCTTCGCCGCCAACTACCACGTGAGCCCGGCGACGGTGCTGGAGGCGACAGAGGCCTACCGGAGCGCCTTCGTCCCCTCGGCCGAGCTCCCACGGCCCTATGTGGCCGTCTCGGCCGACGTCGTCGTGGGGGCCACCGATGCCGCCGCCCGGGACCTGGCCTCCGGGTTCGGCCTCTGGGTGCTGGGAATCCGGAAGGGCGAGGGGGCCGGCCCGTATCCGAGCCCGCAGGAGGCCGCCCGACACCGGTGGACCCCGGAGGAGACCCTGCTGGTGGCCGACCGGGTCGACACCCAGTTCGTCGGGAGCCCCGACACCGTGGCCGACGGACTGGGACGACTGGTCGAGGCCACCGGCGCCGACGAGGTCGTGGTGACCACCATCACCCATGACCATGCCGACCGGATCCGCTCCTACGAGCTGCTGGCCAAGGAGTGGCGCGGCTGACCGACGGGGGCCGGGCGGAGTCCCGTCGCACTGAGGGGCACCGGATGCACCTACAGTATGGGGGTCACCCTCGGTCTGGGCGGGAACGGCGATGTCGTGATGTCCTCCCGTCCTGGTCGGGTGACGGGTCCTGTCCTCGCCCCGACCAGTGCAGCGGTCGACGGTGCCCTGATCATCGCCTTCCCCAACTGCCCCCGGACACCGACCGAGAGACCCATCATGGCTACCGCCTTCGAGGATCGATCTCCATCACTCTCGAACCGCGAGGACTTTGCCGAACTGTCCCGTCGGGTGCGTGAGGACGGGCTGCTGGGCCGCCGGACCGGCTACTACGCCGTCAAGATCGCCCTGTCGGTCGCCGCGCTGGGTGCCGTGGCCGTCTTCGTGGTGCTGGTCGGGAACTCGTGGTGGGTGCTGGCCGCCGCCGTGGCCCTGGCGTTCGTCCTCACCCAGCTGGGCTTCATCGGCCACGATGCCGGTCATCGCCAGATCTGCACCCGTCGCCGCCACAACGACCTGATCGGGTTGGTGGTGGCCAACCTCTTCGCCGGATTCAGCTTCGGCTGGTGGCTCAACAAGCACAATCGCCACCACGCCCACACCCAGCGACTGGACAAGGATCCCGACCTGGTGCCCGGAGCGCTGGTCTACACACCGGACCAGGCCCGGGCCCGTGGCTGGGTGGGCCGGGAGTTCGCCCGCACGCAGGTGCTGATGCTCGTGCCCCTGTTGTTCCTCGAGGCCCTCAACCTCCACGTGGCCAGTGCCATCTCGTTGTCCCGCCGGCGGGACCGCGGTGCCCTGGTCGAGTCCGGTCTGCTCGTCCTCCACGTGATGCTGTTCTTCGTGGCGCCGTTCTTCCTCCTCTCGCCGCTGCGGGCGGTGGGGTTCATCCTGGTGACCCAGGCCCTCTTCGGCTTCTACCTGGGCGTGAGCTTCATCACCAACCATGTGGGCATGCCCACCCTGGTGGGCACCGACGAGTTGGGCTTCCTCCGCCGGCAGGTGCTCACGTCGCGCAACCTGTCCGGACCCTCCTTCAGCGGCTTCATGTTCGGGGGCCTGGACACCCAGATCGAGCACCACCTGTTCCCCTCCATGCCCCGGGCCAACCTTCGTCGGGCCCGCACACTGGTGCGGCCGTTCTGTGACGAGCGGCGTATCCACTACGCCGAACAGAGCCCGTGGCGAGCCTGGCGAGAGGTGCTGGTCCATCTCCGGTGCGCCGGGACCGGGCGGCCCATCTCGGTCATCGACTGAGCGTCCTGCGCCCCTGAGCTGCCGCGACGTCTCGATGACGGGCGCTCGTGGGCGGCCCGACGTGCATCGGGTTTCCCCGATCCAATCCTGATAGCGTTCGCGCCAGCAGCAAAAGCAGTGCCTCGGGTAAGCCGGTCGAAGTCCGGCGCTGGTCCGCAACCGTAGGTGGTGAGCACCGTTGTCACCACGAGCCGGGATACCGATCCACCGCTTGGTTGAGTCCATTACCCGTCGAGAATTGCGGCAGGGACTCGGTCGGTCACGGGCCCGTCAGGTGTCTGGGGCTTCCGGGTCGTTGTCCGGAAGCGAGGATCCACCCCCCATGCCCACCAAACGCCTTCTGGCTCCGGTCGCGCTCGCCGTCAGCGTGCTGATCGCCATGGCCATCGCCGCGGCACCGGCCATGGCCAGCGCCACCACCGTCACGCCCTCGGTCACCACCACCTTTCCCCAGCGCTCCTCGGCCCAGGCCGGCGCGGCGTGGCTGGCCGGGCAGTTCGGCGCGGCCGGCTACATCCCGTCCACCACCACGCCGGGCACCGCCGATCTCTCGGGCACGGCCAATGCCGTGCTGGCCCTGGCCAGTGCCGGCACCGACCCAGTCGGTGCCTACGCCGCGCTCAGCTACCTGGCCGCCAACGTCGACACCTACGTGACCGCCGACGGTGGCGACGGCCCAGGACAACTGGCCCTGCTCATCCTCGACGCCCACGCCCTGGGTGAGAACCCCTACGCCTTCGGCGGCACCAACCTGGTGGCCCGGCTCCTCGCCACCCAACAGACGACGGGGGTCGATGCCGGCCTGTTCGGCACGGAGACCCAGGCCGCCGATTACGACGCCGGCAACTACCAGCAGGGCCTGGCCCTCGCCGCCCTGGCCGCTGCCGGGGTGACCGGTACCGCCCCGGTGACGTCGGCCATCTCGTGGCTGACCGCCCAGCAGTGCACCGACGGGGGCTGGACCACACCGGACAACGCCAACAACGCCTGCAGCGGAACCCCGATCAACTTCGCCGGGCCGGACACCAATTCGACGGCCGTGGCCGTCGACGGCCTGGCCGCCCAGCATGCCGTGACGCCGACCATCTCGACCAAGGCCCTGGCCTTCCTCACGGCAGGACAGGACCTCGACGCCGGGTGGTCCTACTACCCGAACAGCGTGGGCACGCCCCAGTCCACCGATCCCAACTCGACCGGACTGGTCGTGCAGGCCCTGGTCGCCCTGGGGCTCTCCCCGCTCGCCGCACAGTTCCAGAAGGGCGCCGACAACCCGGTCACCGCCCTCACCTCCTTCCAGATCACATCGGGCGCCGGCGTCGGCGCCTTCACCTACCCGGGGGACACCGGGGCCAATCTCCTGGCCACCAACCAGGCTGTCCCGGCCATCGCCGGGACCACCATCCCCTTCGTGGCGTCGTTCGCCGCCACGGGCTACTGGTTGGCCGCCTCGGACGGCGGCATCTTCAACTACGGGGACGCCACCTTCGAGGGATCCCACGGCGCCTCGCCCCTCAACAAGCCCATCGTGGGCATGGCGGCCACCCCCGACGGCCAGGGCTACTGGCTGGTGGCCTCCGACGGCGGCATCTTCAACTACGGGGACGCTCCCTTCGAGGGGTCGCACGGCGGCTCGCCCCTCAACAAGCCCATCGTGGGCATGGCGGCCACCCCGGACGGCAAGGGCTACTGGCTGGTGGCCTCGGACGGCGGCATCTTCACCTACGGGGACGCCACCTTCGAGGGATCCCA
>Ga0181534_10000529_pt1 | contig 26598 bp, 18 predicted proteins | sample PEATcosm2014_Bin_37_FD_119758 | JGI IMG/M metagenome (GOLD analysis project Ga0181534, IMG submission 119758) | Peatland microbial communities from MTU Mesocosm Facility, Houghton, MI, USA - PEATcosm2014_Bin17_10_metaG | ecosystem: Environmental > Terrestrial > Soil > Wetlands > Peat | place...
CGCCACGATTTGCCCGGCGAGTTCCCAAGTGGAGGTCGGACTGACCCTCTCATGGTCCACCACCCGCACCTCCGCGCCCTCCCGTCCCTTGCGAAGCATGCGGTCGACGAAGTTCTCGCCGCCCTTGGCGCGGCAGGGATGCCGACCATACAAGGCGGAGGTGCGCAGAACCACATGCCGGGGGTTGCCGGCGCGGACAAAATGCTCGCCCGCCAGCTTGCTGTTGCCGTACACGTTCAACGGTGACGGCGGATCGTCCTCGGTGTAGGGAGTGGCTTTGCCGCCGTCAAAGACATAGTCGGTGCTCACTTGAATCAGCTCAGCCCCCAGTTCCCGGGTGACCGATGCCAAATTTCGCGGCCCCAGGGCGTTCACCGCATACGCCCGCGGCGGCTCCTGCTCGCAGCTTTCGACCTGGTGCATGGCCGCCACATTGATGACCAGGTCCGGACGGAGCCGCCCCAGACATTGCTGCACCGAATCCACCGCGGTCAGCTCGATATCCTGATGGCTCAGGGCGCAGACCTCGTGCCCCGAAGCGAATGCCCCCGCCACATCGCACCCCAACTGCCCGTTTCCCCCGACCACAACCACCCTCCGCTTCACGCCCCCACCGCCATCTGCATGGGGTGTACGTCGATGCCACTCTCCAGCTTCTTAAAGCTCTGAATGTTGGAATATACCGGGTTGTCCCAGTCGCGGAACAGCTCCATGTGGTCGATCAGGTTGTAGACGATGGATTTCACGGTTCCTGTGGGATGAAAGCTCAGCACGTTGGCGGACTTTTCGACGCTGACCTTGTAGTTGCGGAAGTCCTGGACGTGCTTGATCAGCAGAAAGACGTTGCCCCCGAGCCGCTCCTCCACCGCCGCCTTGACCAGATCGCCGATCTCGCCCACGGTGTAGTTTCCGCTGGCAATGTTGAACACTCCGCAGACTTTGGGATTGGCCTCGAGGGCGCGAATATAGGCGGTGGCAGCGTCCTCGATGCTCAGAATCGGACGCCAGATCGTAGGATTGTTGACGGTAATCTCGCGATCGCGCACCGCGTTGCGGAACATGGCGTTGATCACCAGGTCCAGACGCATGCGCGGACTGTAGCCGGAGATCGTGCCCTTGCGCAAAGAAATCACGGAGAACTCAGAGTCGCTCAACTGGGTGACCGCCTGCTCGCCTTGCAGCTTGGAGACGCCATAAGGATAGGTGGAGGCCACCGGCCTTTCTTCGTCATAGAGCTCGTTTTCGGTGTAGCCGTAGACCGAGCAGGAGCAGGCGTAGATGAAGCGCTTCACCCCGGCCTTTTTGGCGATGTAGGCGAGATAGGCGGGGGCGGCGGCGTTGAAGATGAAGTTCTTGCTGGGAGAGTACTCCGCCATGGGATCATTCGACAGACCCGCCAGGAAGATAACCTGGTCGTAGGGCTCGAGATCTTCCACGGTGAGATGAAAGATGTCTTTATTGAGCGTCCCGACCGGCCGCGGCAGGTGATTGCCGAACCAGAACAGGTCGACGACGTCGACTTTGTAGCCGCGCTCCAGCAGGCGCGGAATCAGCACCGACCCCACGTAGCCGGCGCCGCCGGCGATCAGCAGTCTCATGTTGGGCTCCTTAAATTTCTATGCGGATCAGACTTAAATGCCGATGAGCTGGCGGTAATACGATTTCGCGGGGAAAATCCTGGCGCTCAAGCGGAACAGCGCGGGTCGGCGTGGTAGCGCAGCCGATCGGCATCGGGAGAGGCCAGCCAATCGGCGAGCGTGTTCGCCTGTTTGTCTTTCTCCGAGAGAACGGGATTCCGAACCGGCCAGGGGATGCGGATCGCGGGGTCGTTCCAGCGGATCGCCGCTTCGGCCCGGCCATTATAGAGGCCGGTGCACTTGTATTGAATCTCGGCAATTTCCGAGAGCACGCAAAAACCGCGGGCAAAACCCGCCGGTGCCCAGAGCTGGCGGCGGTTTTCCGACGAGCACTCCACTCCCGCCCAGCGACCGCAATCGGGGGATCCGGGGCGAATATCCACGGCCACCAGAAAGGCCCGTCCGGCGGCTACCCGCATCAGCTTCCCCATGGGCGGATCCCACTGGAAGTGCAGGCCGCGCAGCACTCCCTGCACCGACCGGGAGCAATTATCCTGCACAAAATCGACCGGCAGACCCAGTTCCCCGAACTGATCGGCGCGATAGGTTTCCATGAAACAGCCGCGAGCATCCTCGAACACTTCGGGGATGATGACCGCCACATCGGGCAGGGGGCGGGAGTCGATTTGCAGGCGCATGGATGAGACCTCTTCGAATGTTCGGCGCAGGTAGCGGGCGAATCAAGATTTTCGGCGGTCCACGATCAGCTTCGAGAAAAACTCCTCGTACCGGTCGGCAATGTGGTCCCAGGTATAGGCCTGGCGAATTCGCTCGGGCGCACGGCGGCGGAACTCCTCCGCCATAGCGGGACTGCCTTCCAGCGCCTGCAGTTGCCGGCGCAGGTCCTCCGCCTGGCGCTCGAACAGTAGGCCGTAGTCCTGCAACACCTCGCGGTTGAAAGCCGTGTTCAAAGCCAACACGCAGTTGCCATACCCCAAGGCTTTGAGCAGCGAGGGATTGGTTCCCCCCAGACTGTGGCCGTGGATATAGGCGTAGGCGTGGCAGTGCAGCTCCTTCACCTGGGCGGCGTCGCCCACATGCCCCAGGAATCGGATGCGGGGATCGCGGGTCTGCTGCAACCGGCGGACAAATGCGCTGCGATAGTTAACCCCGCCCGCCACCGCCAGCAGGCGTTGGGTCTCGAGCCGCTCGAAGGCTTCGACGATGAGGTCGGGATTGTTTTCCGAAACCATGCGGCTGGCGATGAGGTAGTACTGCCGCGACTCCAGGCCAAACTGACGGATGAGCTCGGGATGCTCCGACTCCTCGATATTCGCCCCGTAGGCGATACAGGTCGAGGCGGTGGCGAATTCTCTCTGGTAAATGCGCTGCATCTCTATGGCATCGGTGATGACGCCGCCCGGGCAAATGGTTCCGATACAACGGGCGTTCAAATGGAAATATTTCCGCGCGATTTTGCCCCATTTCCCTCTCTTCCAATCGAGTCCGTCGACGTTGATGGCGAAAGTCTTGCCCAAAAGGCGGGGCAAAAGGCAGTGAAAGCCATTCACGATGTTCAGCACGAGGAAGACGTCGACGGGGCGAGCCATGACATGCAGCATGCAGGCCAAGGAATGGCTGGGAGTGCCCAGGACCTTGTTCTCCAGATGGGGCAAGTAGACGAGGTCGACGCCGCGGTAGCGCTGCGGCCGGTCGGCAAACAGACCGCGCCGGCAGTAAACCCTTACCTGGTGGCCGCGCTCGGCAAGGCGGGGTGCCAGTTCTTCGACAAATGCCTCTGCGCCGCCGTAGGTGTGCGGGATGCCGCGGGAACCAAAGATGGCGATCCGCATGCCCGGCACAATAAACGGATGGGGTTGCAGTCGGCGCAGCCGGGGACCGATAGGGGAGGGATCCAGAAGAGGGGCTTCCACGCCGGGCTGCGGGAGGAGCACAGCTGGCCGCAGGTTCTGGAGCGGCAGTTCCTGCCTGAGCGCTCTCCCAAGTTTCACAGGTCACCTCTCTCCCGCAGTCGATTTGGGATCTCGGTAAAGTTTTGACCGCAGCGCCTAGCGCAGGGATAGGACCTGCCCGGGCGGCTGCGCTTTTCTCCGGCGCAGACAACCAAGCCAGGCCGGTCGGGGCAAGGCCTGTAAAGTCTGGCCATAGGTGAAGGTGGTCAATCCAAGGGCGGCGGCGCCGTATACGGCGAGCCCCACCCCCTCGCGCTGCATCGAGGCACACCCGAAAAAGCAGCCGCCGCAGGCTGCCATGAACAGCAATGTCTTACCGATGTCGTGCAGCGACCGCCCCGCCAGATCCTGCAGCATGTATTCCTCCGCCGCCCACCATACGGTTATCGCAGCAAGCATGGCCCATGCCATATTTCCCAGACTGCCGCTGCGCCGCGCCACCGCCAGAAGCAGCGTTGCCGTGAGCAACCCCACGCCGGCACCGAATAGCAAGCCGCCTAGACGGCGGTGACTGCGAAAGTAGTTGTTGTGCAGGATGTAGATGATCCCGGTCATTCCTGTGGCGAGCATCAGAAGCCGTAAAATGGGAAGGCTGGGCGCGTAACCCGGGAGAACTTCTTCAATCAACCGGCGCAGCGGGAAATAGGCGGCCAGGCTGATCGCCCAGACCGCCATCAGGCAGCTTTCGCCCCAGCCGTAGACCTGCCGTTGTCTCTCCTGACCGACCCCCTGCGCCAGATAGGGAAAAAGCACGCGGGATGTCGACAGGATCATGCTATTCACCACCGCCATCGCCGTCGCCGCCAGGCTATAGATTGCGAAATCCCGCAAGGGAAAGCTCAGGCTGACCGCGAGCCTATCGAGCGATAGGGCAAGGTTCGTAAGTCCTGCGGCCAGCAGCACCCCCCAGCCCGCAACAATATTGCGCCAGCCCACCCTCCAGGCTTGCGCGACACGGCTTTTTCCCCGGAGAAACCTGGTCGCAGGGTACCTCCTCAACAGGACAACCCAGACCACGATGGCAGCTGCGAACATCGCCCCCAAGTAGGCGGCGAACAGCAGCCCGAGCGTGAGACGATTCTCCCGCTTTAGTTCGCACACCATTCCCAGCAACAATGCGGGATGGACCAGCGTCGCCGCCGAAAGCAGGACAAACGACCTTTCCGCCTGCAGGCCAAACTGTCCAAGGACAGCCGCATTCCACGCGACCGCATAAAGCGCGGTGGGAACGAAAGCGAACAAGGCGCGAGTGTGAACGCAAACCGGCAAGACCAGCAACAGCGGGGTAAGCAGGGCGAAATGCTGGGTCAGGAGAAAGACCAGCCCCGGCCATGCTTCTCGGCGAAGCCGCCGCCGGGGGGCCGACGCCCAGCGCAGCAGCGCGCCATCGAGCAGGCCCAGGTGCAGAAGCCCGGTGAAACCTCCATAAAGAACGAACAGCCGGAAGCAGCCGTAGTTCTCCATCGAAAGCCAGCGCGGCAGCAGAAAGGTCAGCAGGCCATTGCAGGCCAAGGAGGTCCCATTGGCCAGCGTAAAGATCACTAAGTGGCGCATGAATGTCGACGAGGACTTCTCTCCGCGCGCCGCGGAGTCTGGGGTCGCAGGTACAAAGGCGGCTGGCCGCCGGCCCCGCAGGTCTCCGACCTCCCGCCGGGAAGCTGTTCGGCTGGAACGCTGCCCTGCGATCATGGCGATGGCGCCGGGCGGAACATCGGACCGAATCGGATGCCCAGCTTTGCCCTCTTTCCGTCGAAAAATCCTTGCATCATCTTTCCTATGCAGGCCATCTTTTCTGAGCCGAACAAGAGCGAACCGCCCGCATGGCGCAGCAGGTGGCGGCCGATCGACCACTTCGTCGGCCCGCTGGGATAGAGCCACCAGCCGAGGTACACCAGGTTGCGGCACATGTAGTATTCCCGCCACGGCGCGTGGTTTGGCCATAAACCGGAGTATCCCGGGAGGCGCGCCGCCCGCGCCTCCCCTACTTGGTGAGACAGCTGCACCCGGTTGACCACCGCGATTCTGTATCCCCGAGAGCGGGCGCGCAGGCAATACTCGAAGTCAAAGAAATCCATGAAGAAGTCGGCGCGGGGCAGTCCGATCTGCTCCACCAACTCGCGGCGGACCAACAGCCCGGAAGCGATGGCGAGGTCGGCGAACCACACCGGCGGGCGCATGCGATCGGCCGGAGGCCGGTGAAAACCCTGCCGCCAAAGCAGCGGCGGATAGCTGGCTCCGCTCGGACCATGGACAGGCATTCCAGCTAGCATGCCGGTCTCGCCCGCCGCAATTTCCGCCTCGTCAAGCCCCCTCAACAGTCTGTCCAGGGCGGTCAGGTCGGGTACGGTGTCGTCGTCAAAGGCCCATACCCAATCGTGCCTCCGCTGCATCGCCGCATACTGCAGCCCCGCGGACCAGGCCCCCGCCGCCCCCAGGTTGGTTGGCATCGGCAAGACCGTGATCTCGGGATAGCGCTGGGCCAGCAACTGGCGGGTGCCGTCGGTCGAGCCGTTGTCCACCACCACAATCTCCCGGAGAGGAACGGTTTGTGCCAACAAAGCGTCGATCTGCCGGGGCAGAACCCGGACGGCGTTAAAGGCAGTAGTGATGCTGGCCACCGAGTCCCTCATTCCTCTCTCCCCGACTCGGACCTCTGCTTGGCAAAGACCGCGATATCCTGGAAGCTCAGGAAGTGGGTGCGGCCGCACCATCTGCCGAAGCTCAACGACTGCAAGGAAAATTTCTTGTCCACTAGCAGCCGCCCCACTTCCTCCTCCTCATACCCGATGGCGGTTTCCGGAGTTTGCCGGTTGGTGCTCCAGCACCCGGGCAGCCGGCAGGAGAAGTCGAAGGCGCTGGCGCCCAAGCCGGCCAGGCGGCGGGACTCGTGGTTCAAAACAAAAAACGTCGACAGGCACTTTCCCCCGGGGGCGAGCACGCGCCTTAGTTCCTCCAGATAGTGACTCATTTCCGGGGGGCGCATGTGAGTGAAGACCGAGGTTAGAAAGGCAAAATGAAAGCGGCCGTCGTCGTAGGGAAAGCGATACTCGGAAGCCGCCACATGACCGCGCGGATTGTATTCCGGGTTGCGGATGTCGGCCAGCGAGAAGATGAAGTTCGGATAGCGAGAGGTGATGTGCCTGCGGCACCACCGAATACCTCCGGGGACGATGTCGAAACCTTCATACGTGCCACTGGTCAAGTACTGGGTAAGAGGCCGGGCCATCCGGCCGATGCCGCATCCCACATCGAGGACGGCATGGTAGGGAGCGAGCCCGCCCAGGCGGATGAAATGGTCGCAGAATTCGGCGCCGGTGGCGGCAAAGTCACCGTCGCCGACGGGACTCAGCCAGCGCGGGGGCGTCATTTCCTCCCTCCTTTGCAGGCACAAGTCCAGGCCATCCAAAGTAAGGAAGCAGGCCAGGCGGAGCGCCCGCCGAAGCGGCCGAGGCAGAATTTGCCTAACCCAAGACCAGCGGCGCTGGTAACGGTAGGAGGCCTCGGCTAGCGAACTGGCATCTCCCGCTGGTTGTGCTAGCTGGGGGGCGGCGGGATTCAGACGGGATATTGTCATGGAAAGCGCTCCCGGGCCGGGCAGGATCACTGCCGAAAGACAGCCGGAGATTTTGATTTTTCATGCAAAGACTAGTTGTGTTGATTTTTCGGGAAGAGACACTTTGACGCCGGAACGGGTAAGACAGCGCGGCGACTCCAGGCTTGCACCGCAAGTCCCACGGGGAACCAAACCCAACCCGCCAGCCTGCGATCGTCATGCAGGTTCAGAACTGTCATCACCATCCCCATGCCGACCAGAATTCCAAGGGAAGCGTAGCCCAGTTGCGACGACTGCCGCCAGGACCAATGCAAGGCACAGATTATGAACCCGAGAAAAAACAAAAAACCGGCAATTCCGTATTCCGAGCCCAAGTCAAGATAAGTGCTTTCCACCAGGACAGCGGCGCTGTTTCTCTCGGCCGGTCGCGGCCCGACTTTGAAATTTCCCCCTCCCAGAGGGTGCTCTGCCATGTACTGAATTCCGTGCAGCAACGAATCCCGATGGCTTTGCTCGGAAAGATCCTCCCCGGTTCTGGTAGCGAACAGGTAATCGCCCAGGCCGAGAGCCGGAATCGCAAGCAAGAAAAGTCCGAGACCGAAGGCCGCACAGCGGGCCAATCGTTTCCGCTGGCCGGTGAGTATGCCGAGTAGGAGGATCGAACAAGTGGCACCGAGCCAGGCCGAGCGCGTGACCGAACACACCAGGCCGACCGCCACCATGACGCCCGGCCAGAGGCTCTGGCCATACACCCACCAGAGGATCAAGGCCACCATGCACAGGGCCGCGAAATCGGGCGGTCCAACCATGGTGGCCGCCTCCCGAAGTCCGTTGAAGCCCATGCCATGGAAGGACGCCGGCAAGCTTTCGCCGAAGGTTTCGCCGCCGGTGGCCAGGTAAAGCAAAGTCCTCGGCGCCTCGCCCAGCAGAAACACCTCGATGAGACCGAGGAGCGACAATAGGCCTGCGATCCAGACCGCACGCCCCGCCCAAATCTGCTGCCGGCGGTCGCTCAACACTGCAACTCTTCCGGCAGTATAGGGAATAAGGAAATTAACATCCGTGGCCAGCCCGGCAAGATTGCCCTGCAATACAGTGGAGGTCGCGGCTGTGGCGAAAAATGCCAGCAAGAAGTAGTCCGGAAAGGCCCACGGGCCTGCCTTGCGCCACGCCAGTCGGACGATGAGCAGGAGCAGAGGGATTTCTTTGGTGCAGGCCGATACCAGGCTCATATGGGGAACAGCAAAAAACTTGCCGAGTTCGATGGCCAGATAGTCGAACGGCAGGAAGGCTAAGACGATGCCCAGCGCCGGAAGTGGATGGCGTGAGAGAAACCAGAGGAAAATGGCCCCCGCCAGCGCACTGCTTACCCGGAGAGGGCCGAGAAAAAAGCCTGTGGACGCAGCCAGCAGGAGAACGAAAACCAAGCTGCTGGCGGCCAGGGAGGGCTGCATCCGGCCCGGACAGGCTCGACTTACCATTCGAAGGCCTGCGGTTGGAAGGCTTACCACGCGAAGGTCTGCCACGCAAACTCCGGGGAGAGCAACCGAACCGCTGAGCCTCGGCGTCTCGCCAAAGGATCGCGCTTTCGCCACTCGGCTTGTTCTTCCAAAAACCCGAGGTTTTGCCGCTGTGCATCCTCGGCCTCATGAGCATCGATTCTGACGGCCAAGGCAACGATGTGCGCCGGGCGTTCAATGGCCAGGCTGAGCACCTTCATTCCTATGACGTCCAGCATCCGAAGCACCACCTCGGGGACGAAGACATGATGGTGAAGGGCACGAATGGTAAAGTTCCGGAGGCAGCGCTCGCGGAACTGCAAAGCCGAACCCGCGCCGGGATCGAGCCCCAGGTCGTGGCACGTTAGGATCTCTTGGATATGTCCCAAGTCCGCCTCCGAAGTGCCGTTGGCCCAATCCGCTTCGATGTGTTCGAAGCTGGTCGGATTGCGGTTTCGGTCGAAACTGACGCGGAGGTCGGGAACGATCACCAGCATGGCGCCCCGCCGGCGAAGCACCCGTTTCCATTCCGCGAGCGCCCCCAAGGGGTTGGCCACATGCTCGAGCACGTGGGAGGCGAGTACGAAATCATAGGCTTCGTCGGGGATGGAGTCGAGATGGCTGGCTTCGGCGACATATTGCGTTGTGAAAGTCATCCTATCGTGCGGGCGGCTGCTAGCCCGATCCCAGATGGTTCGATAGGAAAAATTCACGTTGTCCATTTTTGCGCAACAGTTGTAGACGGGGATCAATTTGTTATCCCCAAAGATGGGACTGGGGCCACCAATCTCCAAGCCGCAACGATCGCGGAAGAGCGGCTCCATCAGGGGATAATCGTGGCATTTGCCGCGGGCGAATCGTCGGGCTACCCCGTAGGGCACGGCCTTCAATAGCCTCCAGGAATAGGGAGCATGGTGGGCGATCAGCTTCGCCCGGGCGAGGGCGGCGCCCAGTCCTACCCGGCTCAAGGCTCCATGCCGCGAAGCGCCGTTCAAGGCGCCAGCTCCTCATTTTTCAACTGGTTTGGCTGGCCCGCGCGCTGTAGCCAGAATCCCTGCCACCAACCCGCCAACTCCTGGCCCAGCCGCTTGCGGGGATCCCCTGGTCCCAGTTCCTCCCAGCGCCCCCGAGCCAGCACCCAGAGCACGGCCCCGCTGAGCGAGAGCAGCGCTCCCAGGGCGGCAATGATGAGCCGCGGCGGAAAGGATTTTTTCTCCGGCACCTCGGCGGCATCCAGCACCTTCACGGTGGGAATCTCCTTCGCCTCCTCGATCTTGGCCAGCTCATATTGCTGGGTGAGAAGCTCATAAACCGTCTCCTCCATCTTCATCTGCCGGTAGAGCTCCGCCCAGCGCACCCCCAAAAGGGGGATCTGCCGGATCGAGGGGAACGCGCTCCCTCTGCCTTCCAACCCTCGCGGGGTCATGGCGGGTTCGGGGCGTAAACCGGCGGTGTCCCCGTCGAGCTTCGAGAGCTGTCTCTGAAGCTCCTCCACTCGTGCAATTTGCGACCGAACCCGGACATTCCTCGTGGTGTAGACCTGCTCCAACCCCTGCAACTCGGATTCGGACGCGATGAGCTCTCCCTGCACCCGGGCAGCGGATTCAAGGGCAGACCGGGCCTGGGAAGTAATGTCCATGGTGGCATTGCTGCTGGCGAACAGACTGAACTCACGCGAGGCACGATCAAGCTCCTGACTCACTTCGGCGAGGCGCCCTCCGACGAAAATGCGCTCGCGGCGCGCCGTGGAGGTGGAAACTTGCGCAAGCACACGGTCCAATTCCTCTACATAGGCCTGGGCGATGCGCGCGGCGCGCCCGGAATCACGGTCCGTGACCTGGATGGTGGTGACCTCGCTTTTTCGGTCTTGGGAAATGTCGGTGTCGTCTTGCAGGCGACGACGGGCCTCGACCCAATACTTCTCACCGTAGACGTGGCGCAGATCGAAGCGCTCCACGATGCGGTCTTGGACGTTGCGGCTCCCCAGAATCTCCACGAACAGCGCGCTCGAGCTGTGCAATCCCAGCAGCCCTTCCGGCAACGCACCGAGACCAAGACTCTTGCCGCTTATGCCCGACAACGTAGCCAGGGCTGAGCCGGACGGGCCATCCGGCGGCATCAGCCGGACGGTCGAGTCGTAGCGAGGTGGAATCAAGAAGGCGATGAGCACTGAGGTCGAAGCACCGAGGGCCAGCGCGCGCGCAAGCACGCGGCGACGCCCCCAAAGCATCAAAAGAGGAGACACCTCCCCGGCGGTAACCGTCGGGGGAGAAATCTCCGCCGGCAGGTGATTACCGTTCCAAGCGGCTGGAGCTTCCAGCAGGAACTCGCCCGGGCAGTGTGGCCCGGAAGCGGTGGTCACGCCGCCGGCTCCGGGGCTGGCAGACTTAGGGTTTGCTTTCGAACCCCTTTGGAGGCCGCCGGCTCCAGCACCGCCTCATCGACCTCTACCGCCACCGAGCGCCGCAGCAGATCCAGGGAAAAGACCACGCGACAGCGCTCTTTGCGCCGTATTACAATCCCCTCGAGCCCCTGCATCGGCCCGGCGGTGACCCGCACCCGGCGCCCCGCCCGCAAGTAAGGGTGCGGCTCCAAGCGTCCTCCTCGGGCGAGTCTCAGCCGCAGGCCTTCCACCTCGGCGTCCGGCAGAACGGCCGGCAGGCCGTTAAAACTTACCAGATAAACAGCGCTCGGAAGCTCCAGAATGCGCAACTTGTCGCGCAATGTCATCCGCACGAACACATAGCCGGGAAACAGGGCCAGATCAATCTCTTTGCGCCGATCCTTCCAGATCCGCAGCGACCGGTAAAGGGGTAGAAAACAAGTCAGGCTGCGCTCTTCGATCTGCCGTGCCACCAACTTCTCGTGGCGGGGACAAGTGTAGAGCGCATACCAGCTGAGGACGCTCTCAGCGAACTCCACGTTGACCAGTGACGATGGGTCTAACGGGTTTACTTGATTTCGCATCACGAAGTAACCGGCGTTTTCATGGCAAAGCCGGAGATCGGCACAGCTTCGCCCCCTCAGCTACCTAGGATTAATCCTATAAGTCGATTTATTTCTTAGGCTTAAAGCCAAAACTGCGCTCTTCGACGGCCCTCAGTTCGGTTCCGCTCCTACCAAAACCGGATGCTCGCGCACCGCGTTCAAAATGCCCGCCTCCGAACTCTCCAGATCTCTGGTGCGGATGTCGACCACGGCCCAATAGAAGATTCCCCGATTCTGCTCCGGGGCCAGGGCAAGAATGCGCATTCCGGGGTGCCGGCCGAGCAGAAACCCACATTGCCCCGGCCGCTTCTCGGGCTCTTCCATGGCCATGATCAGAACGTCGGGCCGGGCCTGCTCAACGATTTCAGTCAAGTCACCCTCGTTCCGCACTTCACCGATCAACTCGATATCGGCCTGGTCGGCAATCGTCGCCATGACCAGTTCCCGCATCAGACGCGGATGATTTGCGACCAGCACTCGCACTCGTTTCACGGAGTCGTTCCCCAGCGCAAAGCATAGGAGCCAGCGTCAATCGGCGCAAGGTTCAAAAAGGATCCAGTCGGAAAGCTAGGGCAAAGGCACTCCAAGGTAGTGGGCACGCGCGATCGCGGAGTACCGACTCGCAATGCTGCCCGTACCGGTCAGGTACTACCGCTAGTACTCAGAAGTACCGCGGATCTCGAAACCAGTCTCGAATCTTTGACAAGCTTTCTCGTCCCAGATCGGGCCTTGCGTCAGTCAATTATTTCCTCGTGCCACGCTGCAACGCCAAATCCTGACCTAGAATCACCGCATGTTTCCTGCAAACGCGACCTCGAAGCTCACAGCGACGAGTGAAATCGACGAGCGAGTGACATTCTCCGTAAAATCGGCGGCGCTCGTGGGATTCATCCTCTTCCTAGCCTGCGTCGGTGTGCGGGGTCAATCGCGTCCACACCATTTCCTTGCGCAATCCGATTTGACCCGCGAAAACATGAGCCGGGTGGCGGCGACCACCGGCCAGTTGATCGCCATTCTGCATCGTGATCCGGGATTGATGGTGGAACTCGAGCGCTGGATCGCGAAAGATGCCGCGGATCACGGCCAATTGATCTCCGATACGGACCTCACCGACGAGGTGATTTTTGACCGCCTGGAGAACGATGTTGCTTTCCGCAGCGTTACAACGCTTCTGGTGCAGCAATACGGTTATCTTTGGCCCGCGGTGAACCCGGAGTCGCCCCTGGCAAGGCAAGAGGATCTGTTAATGCAGGAGCGGGTGAAATGGCTGGCCCAAGAAGAGGAGGCGGAGCGGAGCGATCAGCGACAATTCCTGGTTCGAGGAAAAAATCAAGGTTGTGATGCCCGGTCAAACTCCCCCTGGCCCTCCCAGGCTGGCTGGAACCGGCCGTGCGGATCGATGCCCCCGGCGGAAGCGGTGCCCCCAGGGACCGAAACGGCCCCGGAGGCTCCGGGGCTGCAGTTGTCCCCGAGCGATATTCCTACGGATGATCCATACTCACCGCCCCGACAATCACCTTCGGCGAATGATCGGACTGAACTGCTGCGAACCGGGAATGAAGAACCGACCGACCCAGAGCAGTCTCTACCGGGCGAGCAAGCCGAAAGGTCGATATACGGCCTAGCCGGCGAAGCTGGCGCTGGAGGAGCCAATTCTCCGCGTGAAAACTCACAGGCGTCGGTTAACCCGCGCTCGAAGCCGGCAGCTGGCTTCGATGATTTGCTCCTGGCCTCGGATTCCTCGCGCGTGGCAGCCAATTCAAGCCCCAATGTTTTTACATCCGGATATTCCGGCGGATCCGATTCTGACCACGGACGAACGGCGGCCGCGAGTTCCCGATACAACAACTCCCTCAACAATCCCATCGTCCAGGATAGCTTGCTGCGCGCCCGGGAATCCGAAAGTCTCAATCAGCGAATGATTCGCCGGGCTGATCCCTACTCGGATATCCCTTCCCTTTATGAAATGTACGTACAGGCATCGGCTCGGCCCGAGCCGGTCGAGCGCTTTGGAATGCGGGTCTTCGAGAATGGCACACGCGATCTGCAAATGATCCCTACGGACTTGCCGGTGGGCCCGGAGTACGTGCTGGGCTCCGGTGACGGGCTCAGCATCGATCTGTGGGGGGGGGTTACCCGGCGCTTTTACCGCATCGTGGATCGCGAGGGTCGGGTCAGTTTGCCCGAGGTGGGGCCTTTGCTGGTCGCCGGCAAGTCCCTGGCAGAGGTCCAGGATGCAGTCCAGAAAACCTTGCGCACTCAGTTTCATGACATCTCCGCCGACATCTCGCTGTCGCGCCTGCGAACCATCCGGGTCTATGTGGTGGGCGATGCGCTGCGCCCCGGGGCCTATGATGTGGGGTCCCTGTCGACGCCGCTGAACGCTTTGTTTGCAGCCGGAGGCCCAACCAGTCGCGGCTCCCTGCGCCAGTTGAAGCACTTTCGCGGAGGGCAGTTGCTCCAAGAGATTGACGTCTATGACCTGCTGCTGCACGGAGTGCGTGAAGACATTCAGCGATTGGAGAACGGCGACACCGTCATGGCTCCGCCACTGGGGGCCCAGATAACCGTGGAAGGCATGGTTCGGCGACCAGCAATCTATGAGATGGGGGGCGAGAAATCTCTGGCCGATGCGCTCACATTGGCCGGCGGGCTGTTGCCGACGGCAACCCTGCGTCACATCGAAGTGCAGCGCCTGATCGCGCACGAAAAGCAGACCATGCTGAGCCTGGACCTCCCGCAAGCCGATAGCGCCGAGGTCATAAATCAGCAACTCCAGGGGTTTCGGATTCAGGACGGCGACCGCATCCGGGTCTTCCCGATTGCCCCGTACAATCAGGATGCGGTTTATTTAGAAGGTCATGTTATTCGCCCCGGCAAATATTCATTCCGCGAAGGCATGCGCGTTACGGATCTAATCGGCTCCTATAAAGAACTCTTACCAGAGCCGGCCTTGCAATATGGCGAAATTGTTCGCTTGACCCTGCCAGATTTTCGCCCCGCGGTGCAGAGCTTCAATCTGGCCGATGCCATCGCCGATCCCACGAAAGCTCCGCTCTTGCAGCCTCTGGATACGGTGCAGATCTTCGGCCGCTATGACTTCGAGGATCCACCGAATGTGGCCGTACTGGGGGACGTGCGTGCTCCGGGAATTTATCGTACGGCCGGCGACATTCATTTGAGCGACGCCATCCACCTGGCGGGCGGAATCCTCCCCGACGCCGAAACCACGGACGCGCAGATTTTTCGCCCCCTGCGGGATAGCACTTTGAAGATCATCAATATCCGGTTGAGCTCAGCTTTGGAAGGCACTCCCAGCGACAACATTTTGCTCGCCCCAAGAGATCGCGTTCTGATTCATCGGAATGCGGCCGCTCTGGACCCCGCCACGGTCTACATAAAAGGAGAAGTGGCGCACCCCGGACGGTATCCCCTCACCGCAGGCATGCAGATTTCCGATTTGCTTCGTGCAGCCGGCGGCCTGAAGCAAAGCGCAGACATTCACACCGCTGACCTCACGCATTATGCGCGGCAGGATGAAAAGCAGGTTAGCGGCCAGGAGCAAGTGCTTTTGGCTGAGGCGCTCTCTGGTAAAGCCGGCGGCAACCAAGGTCTGGGAAACGGGGATGTACTAACGATTCGGCAACTCCCGGGATGGAACGATCTCGGCGCCTCGATCACCCTGCGGGGAGAAGTTGTGCATCCCGGATCTTACGGAATACAGGCGGGAGAAAGGTTAAGTTCGGTCATCTCTCGTGCCGGTGGTTTTAGTTCAGCAGCTTATCCCTATGGTTGCGTGTTGAAGCGAGCCGAAGTTCAGAAGTTGGAGCAAAGATCGTACGGTGAATTGATCCAGCGGGTCCGCGAGCAGCAGACCAGCCTTAAGCTCATTGCAACCAGTTCCACTGACCCCGATCAAAAGCTATCGGCCGAATCAGCCTTGGTGCAATGGCAGACTGCGCTCGACGACCTGACCACGACCCCTCCAAGCGGGAGGGTCACCATTGAGATTTCGTCCAACCTTCACAGTTGGGCGAATACGTCGCGCGACGTCGCCGTGAGGACTGGGGACACTTTAATTGTGCCGAAGCGTCCAAGTTACGTGTTGGTTCAAGGTCAGGTGTACGGGCCGACTGCCGTCGCCTATCGCCCCGGAAGGAGCGCTCGCTGGTATCTGACCCAGGCTGGGGGTGCCACCAACTTGGCGAACCGTCGCGCCATCTTCGTGGTTCACGCCGATGGAACCGTGATCGGCAACCATGGCTCGAAGTGGCTTACCGGTGACGCGCTCAGCCAAAATCTTCACCCGGGCGACATGGTGGTGGTTCCCGAGAAAGCCATCGGCGGCCCACCCATCTGGAAAACCCTCTTTCAGAATGCTCAGATCCTGAGCTCTCTGACTACCAGCGCGATTCTCGCAACAGCCTATTAGGGAATTGAATGTGATGCAGCTGATGCCTTGCGGATGGTCGTTAACAATCTGTTTTCTCGTCGGCACTGCGGCCGCATCCGGGCAATCTGCCGTATCATCTGTGGCGGAGGTTGAACCGGATCCCGGCAGTAAATGGGTTGCCGCCGCCAGTCCCCAGCGCAAGGCATTGGATTCCCCCAGGCAAGTCTTGCGAGACCAGATTGGCATGTGGAGCAGCCCCTTCAAATCAGATCTTTCCGATGCTACCTGGCTGGTTCCACTCGGCGGCTTCACCGCTGGCCTGCTTGCCACGGATAGGGACGTAAGCAGCCATCTTTCGAGTAACTCGCAAACTCTGCTGCGCTACCGACGCATCTCCGATTATGGCTTGTACTTCATGGCAGGGGGCAGCAGCGCGCTGTATGTGCTGGGTTTCGCCACTCATCACGAGCATCAGCGCGAAACTGGCATGCTCAGCGACGAATCTGCAATCGACAGTTTAATTGCAGCGGAAGCATTGCGGTACGCCACCGGACGCCGGCGCCCCAGCCTGAACACCGGCAGCGGTTGGTTCTGGCATGGCGGAACATCGTTCCCCTCGGAACATTCGGGCATCGCCTGGGCGTTCGCCGGAACCATCGCCCACGAATATCCCGGCCCATTCGTCAAATTTATTTCCTACGGCGCAGCCACCGCAGTGAGCGCATCGCGCATCATGGCGAAGCAGCATTTTCCCTCCGACGCCTTGGTCGGGATGGCGATTGGTTATCTGACCAGCGAATACCTCTACCGGCAGCACCACAACCAGGATCTTCCAGGGGAAGCCTGGGAGACGCCGGCAGTTCGCCCCGACCGGCCGTCTCATTGGCAAACCAGGAACATGGGCTCTCCCTACGTGCCACTGGATAGTTGGATCTATCCGGCGGTCGATCGTCTTGCCGCACTCGGCTTCATTTCCACCGGGTTCGCCGATATGCGCCCTTGGACGCGGATGGAGGCCGCACGGCAAGTCGCCGAAGCGGCGGATCGGACGATCGCGGACTCAGCGACCGGGGATCGAGCGATCGAAGATGGCGAAAACGAAGCGGCAGGACTGGTCGAGTCCTTGAGAAGAGAATTCTCCTCCGAAATCAGCTTGCTGGATGGCGGCGAAAACGCAGAGTTTCGTTTCCAATCGCTTTATAGTCGCTTCGCGGAAACTGCCGGCTGGCCACTCACCGACGGGGATCACTTTGGGCAAACCGTCGTGAATGACTTCGGTCGTCCCGAACAGCAGGGTCTGAACAGCGTCTCCGGGATCTCAGGTTGGGCAGCGGATGGCCCCTTCACCGTTTATGCCAGCGGGGAATACCAGCATTCACCAGCGGCCCCTGCGTTGCCGGCAGCCGCCACCCAAGCCATCGGCTACGCGGATTTTGGTCATAGCACACTTTATTTGAACTATCCTTCACCGCCCGACAATCCGACTCCGGCGTTCAGTCAGGGCCGTTTTCTCGATGCCTACGTGGCCATGAATCTTTCCGACTGGCAGATTTCGTACGGAAATCAGAGCCTGTGGTGGGGACCTTCGCAGAGCGGACCCTTGATGTTCAGCGATAACGCCGCACCTCTCCGCATGTTTCGGGTGAATCGCGTAAACTCTTTCACACTTCCAGATTTGTTGAGCCTGCTCGGGCCGATTCGTCTTGAAGCCTTTATTGGCCAGTTCTCCGGGTATGAATTTGTGCTTTCTCCCGCGGGCCTCGTTGGCCACTACGGTCAATCTTTACAGAACCAGCCCATCATTCACGGAGAGCGAATGAGTTTCAAACCAACTTCGAATCTGGAGATCGGTCTTTCTCGAACCACGGATTACGCCGGCCCCGGGTACCCTCTCACGATCCATACCTTCCTCCGAAGCCTGTTCTCCACCGGGAATACCGAACCCGGCCTTGCCAGGAAGCCGGGCTCGCGACGCTCCGGCTTCGATTTCAGCTATCGGATTCCCGGCATCCGCAGCGGAATAACGCTCTATGCCGAAGGTCTAGCAGAACATGATGAAATCTCTCCGATCCTCGGACCGGATGTTGCCGCGTGGCTGGGCGGCCTCTATTTCCCCCGAGTTCCCAGATTCTCCAAGCTTGATTTCCGCCTCGAAGCCGGATACACCGACCCTCCCAGCGGCGGAGGCGACGTGGCCCACGGCGCTTTCTATTGGGACGCCACCTGGATTACCGGTTTCCAGAACGCGCAGCACTTGATGGGCAGTTGGATGGGCCGCCAGGGGCAGGGCGCTCAGGCGTGGGCTAGCTATTGGTGCACTCCTCGCAATAGATTACAGTTCGGATTCAGGCACCAAAAAGTCAGCCGTGAGCTGATCGGAGGCGGCGGCACGCTGACCGACGCGAGCGTTCGCGCCGAGTTTTGGCCGCGAACCAGTTTCAGCCTCTCCGCGCTCCTGCAATATGAGCGATGGGATTACCCCGTCCTGGCGTCCACTGCGCAAGCAAATGTCACCAGTTCCATTCAGCTGAGTTTTTGGCCGAGATCAGTCCGCCGGCAAAGCACAGGGATTCAATAACCCGGCACGCCCCATCCGAGGCTGGTTGCGTTCCGCTCGGAACAAAAGCCCTTCCCGTAACCTAGTATCCAATTGTTTCTTCCATTTTACGAGGCTTTGACGGGCCTTCAGTTCGCCGCCATTCCGCTTGCACTCTACAGTTGGTAGAATGTCAAGGTTTGACCCATAATCTCTCGGCACTGTAGGATCTCTCATCCATCATGCACAAGTTGCTGCCGTTCGCAGTTTTTATTCTCATCTGCGTTGGGACTTGTTTTTCGCAGTCCCTTGACGATCCGTTTTCCCAAGGCTTCTCGCAAAGCCCATCCCAAGGTACTTCTCAGGGCTCTCAAGGCGCCACCGTCGATTGCTCCGACCCCACGATGGCGGGAAGTTCCCAATGCAGCGGGGCGCAGGGTCAAAGATATAGTGGTTCGCAATCTGGGTCGTCGTCCTCCACGCGCACCCCGGTGTTGAATACACCCTACGGCTTCAGCCCCGACCAGTACACTCCGAGCCGGCCTCCGCTGAATCCCTCACAGGTCTGGCGTCCGGCGCGGCCTACGCGCCCGGAAACCGAGTTTGAACAGATGGTGGCTGACTCCGTGGGCCGCCCGTTGCCGTTGTTTGGCCAGTCACTATTCGTGCAGGCGCCAAGCACCTTTGCGCCTGTCGACTGGATGCAGGTTCCAAGCGACTACATCCTCGGTCCGGGGGATGAGCTGCAGATTAAAGTTTGGGGCCAGGTCGAGGCCAACTTGCGCGTCTCGGTGGACCGTTCCGGCCAGATCTACGTTCCGCAAGTGGGGGAGATCACGGTCGCGGGTATTCACTACGGCGATCTGGAGCAACACCTGAAAACCGAGATTTCGAAAAGCTTCAAGAACTTCACGGTCACCGCAAGCATTGGACGGCTTCGCTCTATCCAGGTGATCGTCGTGGGGAATGCGCGCTACCCCGGTACATACACCATCAGTTCGCTGAGCACCTTGGTCAATGCGATTTTCGCCTCCGGCGGACCCACTCCGCAGGGATCATTGCGCGACATTCAAGTCAGGCGAGACGGCAAAACGGTTACCGATTTCGACTTTTATGACTTGCTGATCAACGGAGACAAAACCAAGGATGTGCGACTCCAGCCCGGCGATGTTCTTTATATCCCCCATGTTGGCCCGATCGTCGCCATCTCCGGTTCCGTGAATTCCCCCGCCATTTACGAGATCAAGGAGAGCTCCACTCTGAGGGATCTGATTGAAATTGCCGGCGACCTGAGCACGGTTGCCGATACCCGAAAGATCACAATCGATCGCTTTGTGGATCATCAAGCGCGGCAGACTTTGGAATTCCCCTATGACGAGCAAGCCCGCGCGCTGTCCCTCAAAGACGGCGACATCGTTCACGTGTTTTCCATTGTTCCGCGCTTCGAAAACACAGTAACCCTCCGCGGCAATGTTGCCAACCCGGGTCGCTATCCCTGGAAGCCCGGCATGCGCATCCGCGACCTGATTCCCGATGCCCAAGCGTTGCTCACTCGGCGCTACTGGCGGAACCGGGCTGCCATCGTCAACGGGCTCGAAACCGAATATCCGGTTTCCCCGGCTCTTCCACAGAACGCTCCGAATACCGGTCCCAGTCAAAGACAAGCCAGTGGCGCCATGAGCAATAGCGCAACTCTCAATGGGGCAGCAACCACCGGTACCACCGCCAATGGCAGCACAATGCCTCAGAGTATGGGTTCGGTTCAGAGTAGCAATCCTCCGTCCGACCTACCCGCCGCAACAGGTTCTGGCAACGGCACAGACTCGCTTTATTTGCAAAGTGACCAAAACTCCTCGGCAAACGGGCAACAGGGATCGACTAATGGAACCGCGGGCGGAACACAATCGCAGTCTCTGCAGATGTCGTCGTCCACCCCTTACCCCAATGTGGTCATGGATATTGCGCAGGACGTGCGGCGCTATGCTCCCGAAATCAATTGGGACTATGCGATTATTCAGCGGGTCAATCCCGTTGATCTTTCCTCGAAGCTTGTCTGGATGAGTCCGCGAAAGGCGGTTATTGAGAAGGACGAAGCCAGCAATCTCGAATTGCAGCCTGGCGACATCGTAACCATCTTCTCGCAGCGGGATATCAGCGTTCCGCAAGCCGATCGCTCTCAGTACGTGATTGTTGAGGGCGAGGTGAATCGCCCCGGAGTTTACAAACTGGAAAACAATGAGACGCTTCAATCCGTTTTGCGACGGGCCGGAGGGCTGACCCCGGAAGCTTACGTCTACGGTTCGCAATTTTCTCGCGAATCGGCGCGGCAGGATCAACAAAAGAGCTTGGACGAACTCGCAAGCACCATGGAGGTCCAGATCAGGCAGTCGGCAATGTCAGTGGCGGCCTCCGCCCAGCCTGGCGATCTGCCCCAGATGCTGGCGGCGCAAGAAGCCATCATCACCCAACTGCGCACCACTCGCGCCAGCGGACGGGTCGCTCTTCCCGTGAAACCGCAGGACAAAAAAATCGATGATTTCCCCAATATGGTTATGGAGGACAACGATCGGCTGTCAATTCCCCGTACTCCTTCTACCGTCTCCGTCGTGGGCGATGTGTACAACCCCGGATCGTTCATCTTTGAGCCGCACAACTCTTCGGGAGCCTATCTTGAAATGGCCGGTAAGGGTAAACCCCAATCCGACCTGCATCATGCTTTTGTGTTGCGCGCAAATGGGGTGGTGATTGCCGCCAATAACGTCAACGGTCTCTTCACCGGAACAAAATTCGATCGCATTCGCTTGTATCCCGGCGACCAGATCATTGTTCCCTACAAGCTTCCGACCGGGGCCCTGGTTCGCGCATTGCGCGACTGGACGCAGATTTCTTCGCAACTCGCCTTAACCGGCGCCGCCGTCGCCATCTTGAAGTAGAAATCCAAACCCAACCGGCGATCTCATCCGGTCTTAAGTCTCAGAGCGGTGAGCATTAAAGTGGGTAAGAAGAAGATATACATCAACGGAAAGTTTTTCTCCCAGCGGATAACCGGCACGCAGCGCTACGCCCGAGAACTGTTGAATCAGTTCGACAGGTTAGTTGCAGAGGAGAGCAATGGGAAGATTGCCGTTGAGATCCTGGTCCCGAGGGGCGTGTATTCACTGCCGCAATACGCCCATCTTAAAGTGCGAACCGTGGGCCGACTAAGTGGAACCCTTTGGGAGCAGTTGGAACTTCCGCAGTACTGTCGCGGAAACATCTTATTCACTCTCAGCGGCGGAGCGCCGGCTTCGCATTCCCGGAATGTGGTTACGATTCACGACGCGGCCGTCATGGCCGCGCCCTCCGGTTATTCGCTGGCCTATCGCCTCTGGCACAAGAAGATTTGCCGGAAGATGGCGCGCACGGCAGAACATATCTTCACGAACTCGAATTTCTCAAAGTCGGAGATTGTGAAATGGTACGGCGGAACTCCGGAGAAGATTACCGTCACCTACCTGGGAAGTGAGCATTTTTCCCGCCTGGAAACGGACGCTACTGCCATGACACGCTTTGGCCTCTCTGGACAATATGTTCTGGCGGTTAGCTCTCACAATCCGAACAAGAACTTCCATCGTGTGGTGCAGGCGATGTGCCGTCTCGAAACCGACACGCCGTTAGTGATAGCAGGGGCGCAGGACAGGCGGGTCTACCGGGGGAGCGAAACGCTGCCCGATGGTGTCCGTGTCTTGGGGTACGTCAGCGATCCCGAGCTAAAAACTCTCTATGAGAACGCGGCTTGTTTCGTGTTTGCGTCTTTGTATGAAGGCTTTGGGTTGCCGCCATTGGAAGCCATGGCGAGCGGATGTCCAGTTGTCGTTTCCCGCGCTGCATCGCTGCCGGAACTATTTGATCGCGCAGCATTCTTCTGCGATCCTTATGATCCAGAAGACATTGCCGCAGCCGTTCAACTTGCGCTCAAATCTTCCCCGGCAGCCGCACAGGAATTGAAGGCCTTTGCAAGCAAGTTTAGCTGGGAAAAATGTGCTCGTGAAACCTTAGGGGTAATCAATTCTCTTTGATTCAGGTCTCTTTGATTCAGGAGACCGATCGTGAATCGAGACCGGAATGACCTACTCAACGGGCCGGGTGCCTGCCTATGATAGCTTGCTGCCTTCCAAGTGTCCCGAATCGGCGGACAAAACGCTTAACACCTGATTGCTGGCGTTCATTTTTCGTCGAACGCGCATCCGGTCCGAAGTGAATTGCACCGCAAGCAACATAGGAACCCACAACGTGGGGCTGGTTATATCCGGGCCAGCAACGCACATATTCAGCAACAGCGCGAAGGCCGCCCACTTCAACCATGCATACTCTCCGGGCAGGTTATAAAACAGCCTGAAGTAATACACTCCAAAAGCCAACAAACCAACGATGCCCATGTTGCTCGCCAACGTGGCGATCAGACTGGACGCGCGGTTACTGCCCAGCCCCACGCCAATCCAATGGGTCTGGCGCAGCAGCTGTAGAGCATAGAGATCAGCAGCAGTCCGATCCACAAAAGATAGAGAATCTCCCTTTGACACCGTATACGCGGTCAGCGTCTCCCGGTAGCCGGAGGAGCTTACCAAGGCGATTGTCAACGGAGCGACCAGCACAAACGTTATCCACAACAGTCTTTTCGTCCTTTGGACATTGAGAAACCAGGGGAGCCGGAGTGGAAAGTAGCGGACCAAGAGCACCAGGACGAAAATGCCGATTGTGACCAGGGATCCGCTTGCAGCGACCAAACCAGTCGCCAGCAGCGAAGCAATCATATTCACATTCCGTCCCTTCCCGGCAAGGTACTCCGCCAGGAAGCCGACACAATATAGGGCGAGGAATGCGCCCACGCCGGACGGTTCGGAAAAAGTGCCCGGGTTTCTGGTGCCGCTAAGCTGATCCTCCTTGGATTGGAGCGAGTATCCGGGATTATTGCGTATGAGTGAATGCGGGAACTCAACCCCGGCAACTTGGCAGACGGACTGCGCCGCGATGATCAGCGCGACGACGTAAAAGGCGAAAATATATGCCTTGCGGGCTTTTACGGAGGAAAAGTCGATGGCAAGGACAGAATAAGCGGTGGCCACATGACAAGCCAGAAAGGCAGCCTGGGTGATATTGCCAAAGCCAAACTTTAAAGGCGGCCGGAAAATCAGGCCGTCGTCGATTCCGATCTTCGGATCATAGACTGGAGTCCCAGCGAAGATGACTGGCAAGATGAACGCGGAGGCAACCCCGATAACTCCAAAGAGCAGCAGCCATCGCCCTTGCGGCATGGACTTGTTTAAGCGAATGCCGAGTACCCAATTGATCAGAGCGCGGGCTATCACAAACACCGCTACCACATAATAAGGCTGAATTCCGCGTTCCGAAATGTTAATCGCGGAGGCCGCTTGAAAAGCGGCAGCCACGATCAGCAGTCCGAGGAGGCTGTCATCCTTCGACAGGAAACAGTAGACTCCGCAACAGAAAAAAATCACGCCGATAACGGTTGGCATTCCCGGGTTAGCCTTCGTTAATTATTTCGTTTGTATATCGCTTGTCCGAACATCTCGCATACATTTCAAGGGCCTGCCACAAAGATCGCTCTTTCAACCACAGCCATTCCAGTCCCTTTCGCGCGACAAGGAACCTCCAGAAGTAATAAGCTTGGCGGACCAACATCCACGGCAGGGCGTATGCCACTCCGAAATGCTTGAGCAGAAAGAAGGCGCGGTTTCTCGTCCCGTATTGGATGGCGAACGGCGAATCCTCGCCACCGCTGAGGCCTCCCACTTTGTGTTGCAGCTTCGCTTGGGGAAGATACATGAGCTTCACCCCAGCTTTCATCGCGCGATACATGAAATCCACATCATCCACATAGACGAAGTATCGCTCATCCATCAGCCCAACCTTTTGGAAGACTTCCTGCTTGATTAGAACGCAACAGGTTGGGACATAGGTAACCAACCGCGCGACGTTATGCTGTCCACGGTCGATTTCGCCCTCACCCAAATGAATGCTGCGGTATCCCAGCCATGGCTGAAATTTGCCGCCAGCTGCCCAAATACGTTCCGGTTCATCGTGGTACACGATTTTGGGGCATGTCATCTCCACCCGGTTGGCGGCTAGGCCTTCGTCCAGTTGCGCGATTAATGTCGGCCCAAACTCTGTGTCGTTATTGATGAGCATCACGGACTGGCATCCGGTCTTCAGTGCTGCACGAATCCCCTGATTGTTGCCCTCCGCAATTCCGCGGTTTTCTGAATTGCAAATGATTCTCAGCCGGTCCTGATTGCATTCCCGCAGAATACGGGTCGTTTCGTCCTTCGAGGCATTGTCGACCGCGAACAGTATGTATTCCCGCTGCGTCTGCGCGGCCATGCAGCGGAGGAAGGCGGGCAGCACCTCGGCGCTGTTGTAAGTCACTGTAACAACACCGATGAGATTTTCCCTAGCCATGCATCAATCCCAATTCCCGCATCTCGGTAAGCGATTGCTCGTAGTTCCACGGTTCCTGCCCTTGCCCACCGGCCCAGCCAAGGAACTCAGGCAGACCGTCCTCAAACCGTCGACTCGGGAAGAATCCGAGAACGGCTCGCAGCCTCTCCACGCTGGCGCAACTGTGGCGAATATCTCCTTGTCGGAATGTGCCCGTGGCCATCATCTTGGAACTGCTTTTGAAAAAGTCAATCGTGCGCCGGGCCACTTCCGAAACCGTCACCGCAATCCCGGTGCCGACATTGAGCGCAATCGGCTTCTGCGCAGGAGCCTTCAGGCAACGGTAAGTGGCTTCCACAATGTCGTCCACGTAAACAAAATCGCGGCTCTCTTGCCCGTCCTCAAATATGTAAATCGGGGCATGGGCTCGCGCCTGGTTGCAAAAGATCGCAAGAATTCCCGTGTACGGATTTCTCAGCGACTGTCCCGGTCCGTAGACATTCTGATAGCGCAGGGCAAACCCGTTGATGCCGAGCGTGGCGGCGTACATCAGTATCATTTGTTCCTGCACCTGCTTGGTGAGCCCATACAACGACGAAGGGCGAAGCGGCGCATCTTCCGGAGTTGGGGCTGCTGTGGTTGCATTTCCGCAACCAGGACATTTTGGCTCGAAGTCTCCGTTCGCCATCGCTTGTCTCGATCTGGCGTCCGGGTAAACCATGCCATGCTCGGAACATCGCGCCGCACCTTCTCCATACACTGCCCGAGACGATGCCACCACCACGTTTCGGACTGGATACTTGCCAGTCAGCAGAAGCTCCATAAGGCTTGCGGTGGCGCCAACGTTCACGTCCGTATAGCGTCGGACGCGGTACATCGATTGCCCTGTCCCGGTCTCAGCGGCCAGATGAATTAGAACGTGCTGGCCCTGAAGAGCTCGCTCGCAAAGCCCTAGGTCGCGGACGTCACCGCGGAAAAGTTGAACGGTGTTGCGCAAGTCGGCAGGAAGCTCGGCATTATCTCCGTGTATCTGCGGACTGAAGTTATCGAGAATTGAAACCTCGTAACCAACCGTTAGCAACTTCCTGGCAACGCTGGAACCGATAAATCCAGCTCCACCGGTGATCAGTGCTTTATCGCGCATTTGCGTATCCTTTTTGTCAGCACCCGATGCAGCGTGCAGCGGCTGCTGATCGGCGCTCGTTCACGCCACAACTATGGAACACGCACCTTTCCCATCCGCCCCGTCAGACCGTCGATCAGGCCTCTCAGCATGGCTGCCAGTTTCTTGCCCTTGTCTTTCTCGCCCAGGATGATCTTTACGATTTCCTTGCGCGTGTGCATGAGGTCCTTGACCGTCCAAACTGGAAACTTTCGAAAATATTTTCGTGCCGTTGCCACCCGATTCCGAACCAAATAGTATCGCCGTATCGCGCTATGATTGCTGGTTTGAAATTGAACGAATCCAAATCGCCGAAATTCCTTTAGTTCTCCCGGTGCATGACAAAGAACAGCTTCCTCAGATTCGACAATGAGGTATCCCGCGGCCCGCGCTCGCAAGCAATACTCAAAATCCACGTAATCGATAAAATACTCGGCTGCGAAAAATCCAATCTTGTCGAAGATCCAAACCGGCATCAA
>Ga0181534_10000530_pt1 | contig 26582 bp, 44 predicted proteins | sample PEATcosm2014_Bin_37_FD_119758 | JGI IMG/M metagenome (GOLD analysis project Ga0181534, IMG submission 119758) | Peatland microbial communities from MTU Mesocosm Facility, Houghton, MI, USA - PEATcosm2014_Bin17_10_metaG | ecosystem: Environmental > Terrestrial > Soil > Wetlands > Peat | place...
GCCCTTCTTGACGCTCGTCACGCCGGGCCCAACGTCAACAACGATGCCAGCGCCCTCGTGACCGAGGATGACCGGGAACAAACCCTCCGGATCGGCGCCCGAACGGGTAAATTCATCGGTGTGGCAAACGCCGCTGGCTTTGATCTGAATCAAGACTTCGCCAGCCTTCGGGCCGTCGAGATCCAGGGTCACGATCTCCAGGGGCTTGCCCGCGGCAGTTGCAATAGCGGCTTTGGTTTTCATAGCTAGTGGATTTCCAGATTAACTTGACCAGATGGTCCGGCATGGGCGCCGGACAACGCGCGCAAGTCTGCGCGTATCGGTTCGGCGAGTCCAACGCGGGAATCTATACATATAGCCGGCAGTATCAATATAAAGGCGGTTTGCGACGCCTCATAAGAGGTCACTGTTCCAAAAGGGACCACTGACCTGAGGCGGTGTATCGATTCCGATGCTGGTTAAGTGCGTTGTGCCATGCACGTGGCATACTGCGTCGAAGGGGGTGGTCGCATTTGCGAACACCCGGAGCTCCGCCAGACATTGAGGGGGAGGCAATGCTCCAGCCAATTGGTAGTCATACCCGTTACATTCAGTCCGTCTTGAAGGGCACTGCCCGGGAGGACGCAGCGACACCCGATTACGTGAAACGTTCTTGGGTTCGTTGCCTGAGTCAGTACCATCTCGACCCACAGTCGCAGCGCGAGCCCTTCGTGTTGCCGCGCGAAGAGCGTCTTGCCCGAAAGGAAGCGAACCTGGAGCTCGTCTCGTTCGCCGACGCTGAGATGGCTCACCTGTACCATCAGCTTGCCGGTTCCGGTTACTCCATCATCCTGACCGACCACGATGGGGTGCTACTCGATTATTACGGTGATCTCAGCTTCCGCAATGCCGCATTTCGCACCGGTTTGGTGCTTGGCGCGGTCTGGAGCGAGGAGCACGGCGGCACCAACGGCATGGGCACCTGCCTGATTGAGCGGGCGCCCCTGATCATCCATCGCGACCAGCATTTCTTCTCGCGCAACACCGGACTCACGTGCTGCGCCGCGCCAATTTTCGATTATCGGGGCGAGCTGGTGGCGGTGCTGGATGCGTCCGGCGAATCGGATCGGGCCCAACAGCACACGCTGGTGCTGGTGAACATGTCGGCCCAGATGATCGAAAACCGGCTGTTCCTCAATAAATTCCGCGATGCCCATGTCGTGCGCTTCCACAGCCGCCCCGAGTTGGTGGGCACCTGGGGTGAGGGCATCATTGCTCTGGACGCGGCCGGTACCATTGCCGCCCTCGACCGGAACGCCCTCTTCCAGTTGGGATGCAAGAGCGCCAGTGAGCTGATCGGCGCTCCCCTGGAGCGCGTCTTCAACATCTCGCTGTCGGCCCTGTTGGGTCGCAGTCAGAAGAAATCCTTCCACGCACTGCCAATCTACGAAACCCGACACGGCGGGCGGTTCTTTGCGGTCGCTCAGGCACCGCAGTCCAAGCGTTTGCAAGCCGGCAAACAACAACTCACGCCGGATGAAGAGCGTACCGGTCCGTCAATCAGCCGCAGCGTGCTGGATGAGCTGGACCTCGGCGATCCGGCAATGGGGCGCAACATCCAGGCCGCCAAGCGCCTCGAATCGCGTGACGTCCCCTTGTTGTTGGTCGGCGAGTCAGGCACCGGAAAAGAGTTTTTCGCGCGTGCCCTGCACTCGGCGAGCGAGCGTGCCGACAAGCCGTTCGTGGCCGTCAACTGCGGCTCTTTGCCTGAGATGCTCATGCAGAATGAGCTGTTCGGACGCGGTGCCGCCGGCACTGGCGACGCAGACCGGGGACGAATCGTGCAGGCCAACGGCGGCATGCTCTTCCTCGACGACGTCGGCGATTTGCCGCTGGAGTTGCAAGCGCAACTTCTGCATGTGATCGAAGAACGCGAGGTGATGCCGCATGGGTGCGATGCGCCCATCAAGGTTGATGTGCGGCTCGTTTGCGCGATCCGGGGTAGTCTGCAGGAGAAGGTCCGGCGTGGAGAGTTCCGCGAGGATCTGTTCTACCGGTTGCAAGGGTTGGTGCTACCGCTGCCGCCGTTGCGTGAGCGACAGGATAAAGCGGCGTTGATCCGCCACATCTTTGCTCAAGAGGTGGCCGCAACACCTTCAGTTACATTGAGCGAGGACCTCGTTGAGGCCCTGTGCGCCCACTCGTGGCCCGGCAACATCCGGCAACTGCGAAACGTGATGCGCGGCATGATCGCAATGCGCACCAGTGACCGACTCGACATTGGCAATCTGCCGTCCGACTACGGTATTGGGGTGCCCTTGGCGGAGACGCAGTCACGCGAGGTCTCGCCCGAAACGCAATCGCTGAATCCGTTGGAAAAGGCCGAGCGCGCCGCGCTGCTCCGTGAGATCGATCTGCACCACGGCAACATCAGTCGCGTGGCCTCGAAGCTCAGCATTGGACGCAACACTTTGTACCGCAAGATGCGGCGGCTGGGGATTGCATTCCCGGCTAGGCAGTCAGCCCGGCGCTAGCGCGCCCGGCTAAAAGTCGTGGTGTACTAAGTAGAAATACACGTACGCGGTGACAGACAGGACGCATACACCGCATGCGATGAATGTCGCACACGCCGCGGCCAGGAGCACGAAAATGCTCGGCGTTCCCGGGGTCGCGGCCCCTCCTCCGAGCGCGTCAAAATAAGCGGTCAGGAGGACTGCGACACTGCAACTGGCAGCCCATCTCAACATGCACCGGGGTAGCTCGCTGCGCATGCGCCTGTTGTGGCGGTAGGCCGCGATGCGCTCTTCCTTGGAGCCGCGGCTCACATCCTTCATGAGGCTGAAGGGCGAGAAGAATCTGAACAAGACCTGTAACACGTCGTTACTCGTCGATTGATTACTCAAATAGACGTGCGGGATCCGCACATGTTCCGGTTCAAGAGTGCCCACTCTGCCCTAGAATTTGAACATAAACCGGACTCGGCGCTCATTTTCAGCTCTCTTTTGACGAGGACACGACCATGGCGGAGACCATCTTTGCAAAGATCATTGCGGGGCAGATTCCCTGCCACAAGGTGTACGAGGACGACAAGGTACTGGCATTCCTGGATATCAATCCACTGACCCGGGGACACACCCTCGTGGTGCCTAAAGAGGCGGCAGCGACCCTGGACCAGCTGTCCGATGAGTCCGCGGCGGCGTTGGGTCGCGTGCTGCCGCGACTGTGTCGGGCCGTGATAGCTGCGACCGGCGTCACGGAATACAACGTTCTCGAAAATAACGGACCGGGGGCCCACCAGGCTGTCTTCCATGTCCACTTCCACATCATTCCGCGGCCGGGTCCCACCGAAGGCCTCGGCCTGAAGTGGTCGCCGACGTCCCTGGAAAAGAGCAGTGCCGCCGAGTTGGTAAAGTTGATCACGACCGCGTTGCAAAAAACGCCCTGACAGGTCGTTTTTACACCTCCGCCAGCCTCCAACTTCGACTCGACCATGAGCGGCCGAGGCCCGCTTCAGGTCTGTAACTTGCTCAGCCAACCTTTCAACGATGCAACACTCTGAGACCGTCGCTCCCCGCCCGAGAGCGATCCGTAAAGCCGCTACCGGCATTCAGGGCCTCGATGAGATTACCGACGGCGGCCTGCCGTACGGTCGCCCTACTTTGGTCTGCGGGGGTGCCGGCTCGGGCAAGACCCTGCTGGCCGCGAGCTTTCTGGTCAACGGCGCCGAAAAGTTCGACGAGCCCGGCGTGCTCATGACTTTCGAGGAAAACGGCGATGAGATCGCCAGCGATGTCGCATCGCTCGGCTTTGACTTGCCCGCACTCGTTGATGCCGGCAAGTTGTGTATCGACTATGTACGCATCGAGCGCAGTGAGATCGAAGAGACCGGCGAATACGATCTCGAAGGCCTGTTTGTCCGTCTGGAACACGCGGTGCGCGCCGTTGGGGCCAAACGAGTGGTGCTCGACACGATCGAGTCATTGTTTTCCGGACTCGGTAATTCCAACATCCTGCGAGCCGAGCTGCGGCGCCTGTTCCGCTGGCTGAAAGACAAAGGTCTGACAGCCGTCATCACGGCCGAGCGCGGTGAAGGAACTCTCACGCGCCAGGGACTGGAGGAATACGTATCGGATGCGGTCATCCTGCTCGACCACCGCGTCACTGAGCAGGTATCCACTCGCCGGTTGCGGGTGGTCAAGTACCGTGGCTCGCATCACGGCACGAACGAATACCCGTTTCTCATCGATCGGTTGGGGTTGAGTGTCCTGCCCGTGACCTCGCTGGGCTTAGAGCACCCGGCGTCGGTCGAACGCATATCGAGCGGTGTCCGGCAGTTAGATGAGATGCTCGACGGCAAGGGATTCTTCCGCGGCAGCACCGTCCTCTTATCCGGCACCGCCGGCACCGGTAAGACGAGTCTGGCCGCGAGTTTCGCCGCTGCCGCCTGTCGCCGCGGCGAGCGGGTTCTGTACTTTCTGTTCGAAGAATCGCCGCACCAACTCATTCGCAACATGCGCTCGATCGGAATCGATCTGCAACCGTGGGTCGACGGCGGGCTGCTGCACTTTAAGGCGGATCGGCCGTCACGGGCCGGCCTGGAACACCACCTGGCATCGATGTATCAACACGTTCGCGACTTCCAACCCTCGGTCACGGTGGTCGACGCGGTAACCAATCTGTTGTCTGTCGGTACGCAGCACGATGTTCGGGCGATGCTGATGCGCGTCATCGACTACCTGAAGATGAGCGGCGTCACCGGTTTATTCAGCAGCCTCACGCCGGGCAAGAACGAGTCCGAGGAAACCGAGGCCGGCATCTCTTCGCTGATGGACACCTGGATTGTCATGGGCATCGATGAGATCGAGCGCGAGCGGCACCGTGCTATCCGCATTCTCAAGTCCCGCGGCATGGCGCACTCCAATCGTGTGCATGAATTTGCCATTACCAGCCGCGGCCTGCGAATCACTGACGACGGGAGACGATGACGTATGCAGGACTCACTGTCGCCAGCAACACCCGCTGTTAATGAGAATTTCGTGTTGCGCCTGTATATCGCCGGACAGACGCCCAAGTGCATGCGTGCGTTCGCGAATCTCAAACGGATCTGCGAGCAGTACCTGGCCGACCGCTACCAGATCGAAATGATTGATCTGCTGACGGACCCTGCCCTGGCGCGCCACGACCAGATTCTGGCCGTGCCGACCCTCGTGCGGCGCATCCCCGTCCCGGTCAGGAAAATCATTGGTGACCTTTCAAACACTCAACGAGTGCTGGCAGGCCTCGATGTCAGCATCGGCACTGCCTAGAGGTATGCATGTCACCACAGACTCCATCTGCTCATATGGCGGCTGCTTCAGCCTCGCCGGCAACGGAGGAGGGTCCGCAGGATGAGCCCGGTGAGCGATACATTCTCAAGTTGTATGTGGCCGGCATGACGTCACGATCTACCCGGGCTGTTGAAAATGTGCGCACCTTCTGTGAGAAGCACCTGGAGGGTCGTTACGACCTGCAGGTGATCGATGTCTACCAGCAGCCGACGCTCGCCAAAACCGAACAGTTGATTGCGGCTCCCACGCTCATCAAGAAACTGCCGCTGCCCCTGCGGCGATTGATTGGCGACATGTCCAACGAGGAGCGGATACTCGTGGGGCTCGACATCATCCCCCGCAGCTGATGCCCATGCCGGACGACATCACCGCACAGGAACAGATCCGCAGCCTCACCGAAAGACTGGCCGAGGCGGAGGAGACGCTGCGCGCGGTGCGCTCCGGCGAAGTCGATGCGTTCATTGTGCAGGGGCCGACCGGCGAGCAGGTTTTCGCACTCCGCAGCACTGAGCAGCCCTACCGCAATCTCATTGAAGACATGTTGGAAGGCGCAGCCATCCTCACAACCGATGGGGATGTTGCCTATTGCAACAGGCGTTTTGCGGAGCTGGTTTCCGTGCCGCTGGAAGACGTGATCGGCGGCGCATTGGAGCGCTTTATCGCAGGGACCGACCGACCCGCCTATCGAGCGCTGTTACGCACGGGAACAGGCAAGCGGCGGGTGCAGCTGACGACGGCCGACGGTCGCACCATCGATGTACTGTTGTCGTTTACAACTTCGATCTCGGACGAGGTGGAGCGCCGCAATCTCATCATCACTGATTTGAGTGAGTTGCTCCTTGCGCAGAGCGGCCGTGATCGTGCGGAGCAAGCGAGCCAGGCGAAGGATGAGTTCATGGCGATGCTGGCGCATGAGTTGCGCAATCCCCTGAGCGCGATCACGGCTGCCGTGCAGGTGCTCGAGGCGGCCAAGGGACGTGAGAGTGCTACTGCTCGCGCGCGGTTCATCATTGGGCGGCAGGCGCAGCTTCTGTCGCGACTGGTTGACGACCTGCTCGACGTTGGGCGCGTAGTGACGGGCAAGATTTCTCTGGACCGACGACCTTTGGACTTTTGCGATCTCGTGCGACGGGCCACCACCGTTTTCACCGAGCGGGAAGCCGAGCATCATTTTTCTGTGAACCTGGTGCCGTGCTGGGTTGACGGCGATACGGTTCGGATCGAGCAAATTGTCACGAACATCATCGGCAATGCGGTGAAGTACACGCCGGTCGGGGGCAAGGTCACCGTTTCTTTGAATCTCGAAGGCGCAGACGCCGTCCTTCGCGTACAGGATGATGGGTTCGGGATCACGCCGGACCTACTGCCGCGGGTCTTCGATTTGTTCGTCCAAGGCGAACGCACGCTCGATCGATCGCAGGGTGGCCTCGGGATTGGCCTCACCTTGGTCCGCCGCCTCGTCGAGCTGCACGATGGCAAAGTCGATGTGTACAGCGAAGGGGCCAATCGCGGGAGTTTGTTTACGGTTCGCCTCCCGTCCGTGGCCGCCGTTGGAGTATGCGGTTCCACTGAGGACGGCACTCGCACGCGGGCCAGCCGGCGGCGTGTGATGATCATTGAAGACAATCGGGACGCTCGCGAGATGTTTCGGATGATGCTGGAGCTCGATGGCCATCAGGTCATCGAGGCGGAAGAAGGCTGTGCAGGCCTGCAGCTTCTGCGCGCTGAGGCGCCCGATGTAGCTTTCATCGACGTGGGCCTTCCTGGCCTCGACGGCTACGAGATCGCCCGCCGCTTCCGCGCGGAGCCCTCCCCTGCCTCAACAAACGGCCGCCGCGTGCTGCTCATCGCTTTGACTGGCTATGGCACACCGGACGCGCTCGAGCGATCGCGCCGGGCTGGATTCGATCATCATTTGATCAAGCCGGTGAATCCGGATGCGCTTTATCGGTTACTGAACGCTTCATCACCGCAAGGACCCGCTCCCGCGGGGGTTGCTGCGCCGGAAGGACGCTTGTACAATGGGCGGCTCAACTGGTGCGGGGTGGAGCAGTCTGGCAGCTCGTCGGGCTCATAACCCGAAGGTCGTAGGTTCAAATCCTACCCCCGCTACCAACCTGTTCACCAACACTGCTCCCGTCTAGTTTCGATCCCAGTATCGACCCGTAAGAAGCGGGGTGTCTCATGACACCTCGCAGGCCTCCACGCGTCCGCCTGCTGCCCGCCATCCTCTGGCTGGCATTCGTTGCAATCATCGTGGCGCTTTACGCGTTCGGCGTGCTTGAGACGCCGAAGGACCCTCCCCCGTCACCGCCTTGCTTCGACGACCGCGCCAATCCGATTTGCGACCGGGTGCCGAATGGGTAAGTCGGTCCATCTCGGCTACGAGGTCGGCTCAGGGAAGGACGTCTCGATTCCCCTTCGGCACATGGTCGTCACCGGTCAGAGCCAGGAGGCGGGCAAAACAACGACCCTAGAGGCACTGATAGCCCGGGCGAGCCTGCCGGCGCTGGCCTTCGTGACCAAACGCGGTGAGCGCTCCTTCGCTGATGGGCGCCGGATCCCGCCCTACTTCCGAGAGCGAGCCGATTGGGAGTTCGTTGTCTCCGTCCTCGAGGCGACGCTGCGCGAACGACTGAAGTTTGAGCGGGCGTGGATCATGCGCGCGAGCAAAGGCGCGCGGACGCTGGCCGAAGTCCAGCGCAATGTCCGGGAGGCGATGAAGTCCGCCAAGGGGCTCTCGGCCGATGTCTATCTGACGCTCGACGCCTACCTCGAGATTGTCGTGCCACGGGTCGCCTCCGTGGACTTCGCCAGCTCGATCGACCTGGTCCAAGGCCTGAACGTCGTCGACCTCAGTGATCGCGATCGATTCCCGCCCGAGCTCCAATCGCTCGTCATGCGCTCGGTCCTCGAATGGGTCTACGAGCACGCCGACGGCACTATCACCATCATTCCCGAGGCCTGGGAATTCCTGCCGCAGGGTCGAGGGTCTCCGGTAAAGCTGGCGGCCGTCGAGCTCATCCGCAAAGGCGCGGGGCTGCAGAACTATGTTTGGCTCGATAGCCAGGACATCGGCGGCGTCGACAAGGAGCTGCTGCGGTCCTGTCCGGTCTGGCTACTCGGGGTCCAACGAGAGGCCAACGAGATCAAGCGGGTGTTGGAAAACATTCCCGCCGGTATCGCCAAGCCAAAACCAGCCGACGTCGCGACTCTGCGTAAAGGCGAGTTCTTCGCGTGCTATGGCCGTCATGTCATCAAAACCTACGTGCAACCGGCGTGGATGCTGCCCGGCGAGGCCTGTGGGATCGCGATGGGCAACTTGCAACTCGACCAGGTCATCTCCCAACCGCCCATACCGGCCCCAATCCCCATTGAGGAACCCATGTCCAAAACAACCGACGAAAGACTCGACATCCTCATCGGCTTACTTACACCCAAGGACGCATCTGTTCAGTTGCAGCCTACTTCCGTCAGCAGCACTCCGGAAGCGTCTGTCTCGTCGGATGAGGAGGCGTTGTATCAACGCTTCAAAGTACGCCTGCTCAAGGAAGCGCAAAGGGATCCAAAAGTAATGCAGGTGTTCCTGTCACGACCCGAGCTGAGCGTCGAAGTAGAGCGTCAGGTCATCCGAGTTGATGGCCGAACTCTGCGAGGTCGCATCGCCAGACTGATCGCTGACGAGTTCTTCAGCCAAGCACGGACGAGTGCCCAAGTTCTCGACGAGCTGCTCAAGCGCGGCGCCGATCGTCCGTCAAACATCGAGTTGGGTAACGAGATGAAAGTGCTTTGCGACATGGGATTTTTCACTCGTGAGAACAAGTGGTATTCGCTCGTGACCGATATGAAGGTCAATGTTGTGCAGAAATGAGCGCCGACGGAACCGCACAGCTCAAAAGAGTGTCGGACGTCGGCATCGATAGATATCAACCAAGCAACTTCGGGGAAATACAGCAATGGATCGTTTTCGCAAAGTAAGTGATGCCGGCTCACTTCTGGCCACAGATGCCGACGAATGGGTTGCCGTGCTCGACACGAAAACCAACCTCATGTGGACTGTTGAGAGCGTCCAGGTGTGCAATTTCAAGGCGGCTCAGGAAGTGCCCGCTACGCTTTCTACCGCAGGCTTCAAGGACTGGCGCATGCCCACCGTCGAGGAGTTGTTCCTCCTGGCCGATCGAACTCGCGTCTCTCCTGCCATCGACACCACATTCTTTCCGGGCTGTAAGTCTGATTGGTATTGGACGAGCACAGTCTACGCGCCGTCCCCTGGCGGTTATGCGTGGTTCGTCCTTTTCTACGATGGCTACTCCGGCTGGGGCAACCAGCTCGGCGAGGGGTTTGTCCGCGCGGTCCGCGCCGGTCAGTAAGTCGAATTATTGGTCTTAACCTTCAGGACTCAACATGACCTCATTCATACAGGACTTGCGCGGCGTCTTCACGGCTCATATCGAGAAGGCCACTGCTGTTGACCTCATCAACATGGCGAGCACGCTTTGTGCCGCCGACGAGCCGCTCAAGCAGGGCGAGAGCCCGCAGCTGAGCGGCCGTTTCCAGGTTCACGGCGATGTCGTGAACGATCTGCGCACTGGCCTCATGTGGACGCGCGAGACACTCACCGGTGGCCGTCGTGAATGGGCCGCGGCTAACCAGGCCGCTACGGAATCGCGCGTCGCCGGCTATACAGACTGGCGCCTCCCCACCATCGCCGAGCTGCTCACCCTCGTGGATTACGAGAGGTCGAACCCCGCGATCGACCCGGCGTTCAAGTGTGAGCCCGCCTGGTACTGGACCTCGACTCCCTACGCGCCGTCCCCTGGCGATTATGCGTGGTACGTCGATTTCTGCAGTGGCTACTCCGACTGGTACGGCCAGCGCCACGAGGGGTTTGTCCGCGCGGTCCGCGCCGGTCAGTTAACTGGGTTCTTTGGACCTCGCTGAGCTGAGTTAGATCTATGGCGTACACTATTCCAGCGATCGTTAAAAAGGCGGAGCGCCTCATGGGGGACATCGAATCCACCGTGACGCGCTTTCCGCGTGCGCACCGCTACACGCTGGGATCGGATCTGCGCCGCCAGGTCATGGCGGTGACTCGGCTCACTCACAAGGCGTGGCGCGACCGCGAGAACCGCGCGGGCTGGCTCGCGCAGCTCGACGAGGCGATCGATGATCTGAAGTTGCGTATGCAACTCGGGCAGCAGGTTCATGCCTTTGCGAGTTTTCAACAGTTCGAAATGCTGGCGCGTCAGGCCGCAGAAATCGGCAGGCAGTGTGGAGGTTGGCGAAAGCAACGGAATGTGAATGGGCAGAATGGAACCGCCTCCGGGCGGCCCCAGCGACCCTCGATACTGAGTTCCCAGGCCGCCTCTGCGGAGGCCAGGTCATGACGAAGCAATCCTACCCACAAGGATGGATTGCCGGGTCGAAAGAGCTTGGGATAGCGCCGTCCCCTGGCGATTATGCGTGGAACGTCAATTTCTACAATGGCAACTCCAACTGGAACAACCAGAACAACGAGGGGTTTGTCCGCGCGGTCCGCGCCGGTGAGTGTCAGCAATCCGTAGCTTTACGCGATCTTCACGCTGCCTGGCGATCTGCTCGCCGGGCCAAGAAGCCCAGTAGCAATCAGCTCGCCTTCGACACGCGCTGGCTGGATGGCCTGCTGGATCTACAGAAGCGCCTGGCGGCCGGGAAGTGGGAGCCAGGTCCCGCTACGTGCTTTATCTCCACCAAACCGAAAGCTCGTGAGATCCACGCTCCGGACTTCGCCGATCGCGTCGTTCATCACTGGCTCGTACCGCAGCTCGAGGCGATCTACGAACCCACCTTCATCCACGACTCCTTTTCAAACCGCAAGGGAAAAGGCACGCACGCCGCTGTTGAGCGTCTGAAAGACTTCGTTCACCAGGTCCACAGCGGACAGGGCGGCGGCTGGTACCTGCAGCTCGACATCCGCAACTTCTTCAACAGCATCCATCGCCCAACGCTGTACGCCTTGTTGAAAGAGAGAATGGAGCGGCATGCGCTGCCGGTATGCGTGCGCCGAGCGGTCCACGCGCTGTTGCGACGATCAACCGCCGACGGCGAAATTCAGTGGGCCTGCACCCCGGCTGAACGGGCATCGGTACCTGATTACAAGCGGCTCGAAAATGCAGGCCCAGGCCGCGGCATCGCAATCGGCAATCTGTCGAGTCAGTTCTTTGCGAACGTTTACCTCGATGCGCTGGATCAGTTTGTTAAACACACTCTCAAGGCACAGCGGTATCTCCGCTACGTCGATGACTTTGTGATCGTTCACCATGATCGCGAGCAGTTGCTCAAATGGCAGCAGGCGATCGTGGCGTTCTTGCGCGGCCGGCTGAGCCTCGAATTGAAGCCGGGCAGCCGCCTGCAGCAACTGTCCACTGGTATTGATTTCCTCGGTTATGTCGTTTACCCACGGCACGTTGTTGTCAGGCGGCGGGTCGTCACTCATGCACGCGAGAAGCTCGATGCCTGGGCGAAGTGCCATGTCCGCGGCGGCGCGGTGGTCGCGAGCCCCGTTGAGCTAGAACAGCTTCGCTCGGTATGCGCCAGCTACGCGGGGCATTTTTCCCATGCCAACTCATACCGGCTGCGCCGCTCACTCAGGGCGCGCTATCCGTGGTTGCGCCTGGCACTCAGGCGCTTCCGTTTCGACCATCGGTCTGCTCACCGAAAGCGGCGACTGCCCAATCGCTTGGCAGCGGGCTGAACAGAGAAAAGAACGGAGATTGCGATGACATCACTCTCTGACGATCAGGTGTCTGTCCGCGTCGAGTGGCACGAGACTGCCAAATACTCGACCACCATCCAGATGCCGCGTGCCGATTACGAGCGTCTCCGGACGCAGTTCCTCGGCGACAAGGATGAAGTCGAGGACCTCGAAGGCGAATTGATGGTCAATCGCAACCTCACTCGCGTTGAGGCCACGGATTGGGACGACCTTGAGCTGGATGTGTTTGTCGAGGACACGCCCGACGATGATGAAGCGTCCGAGCCCGATGACCCGTCTGATCCGGACGGTGAGTGTTACCGGGGCGGCGAGTACGCCGCATCAGTGGTCGCTGAACTGGAAGCTGCGCGGAGGCTGAAGTAATGGGTGAAATAGCAGACATGATGTTGGACGGCACAATGTGCCAAGGCTGCGGGGTATGGCTGCACGATGGCGCAGACGGTCCGGGATATCCCGGATGGTGCTCCAGTTGCAAGCCCTCTGGAGCCGCCAAGGGTTCGGCTCCAGCCGAAAAGACCAATTGCCCGACCTGTGGCAAGCGGGTCAAGGCCGTCGGTCTCAAAGACCACCAACGGGACGCTCACGGCGTGAAGCCCGAGGAGCCACCCAGCTTCTCACCCAACTTTGACCAGAGGAATGGCATCGGATGAGCACGGCGAACGCGGCTCCCGCCATTGCACCATGATTCAGCCCAATGGTCAGGAAGGCTGCGGAGGTCGCCCGACTTGGTGCTCGCACTGTCGTGTGTGGTCAAGCACTTGCTGTCAGGAGTATGGAACATGCCAGTGCAGTTAGATACGCACACTGCAGAGAAGCGCGCCGTGCCTAATCTACTAGTACTGGTCATCTGTGCGACCGCGTTAGCCGCTGCGTTGCTCTACGGACTGGTAATCGCGCCTCGCATCGAGGCTCACGACAAAGCAGTCGAAAGACAGGGATTCAAGCGAGGAGTCGCGTATGCAGGCCGCAAATGCTGGTACCACGGTTATTTCATGGACGGCACGCAACGATACGAGTGTAAGGCCGGGGAGGAGAAATGAGCACACTCACCGAAGATGAGTGTCCGCGCGGGAAGAAATGCGAGCGCTGCGGCAAAGACTTCGCTGGTGAAGAGTGGATGCTGTACTGCTCATCCTGTGTTTGTCGGTGGTCGCCTATTGAGGAAGGAAGCTCAACCTACCAGCCGGGATGCTGTAACGAGTGGTGGAATTTAGAGGACAACTGCGAGTTGTATCCATTCTGCCACTGGTGCGGCAAAAAGATTGAGGAAACGGAGGCTGAGCATGACTGAGGTCAACACATCGGATGAGCATCCTGTTCGCATGTTCCCTATGCAGGTGACGCAGGGGTACAACCGAGAGGAAGGCAGGCTAGCCGAGCCTATCTACATGGCAGCGTACGAAGTGTATTGCCACGTGTACGCACCTCAACAAGCCATGGTTGATTTCGAGAAAGGATGCCGGGGCGGCTTCAGCAGCGCCGAGATTATCGCGTTCCTGTATGCGCGCAGCTTTCCCAAGTCTGAATGGTCGTGGCGTGTGAACGCTGCGCACAAAGGTATCAAGGGGCTGAAATGAGCGACCGAACACTCACCTCAAAGGATGTTTCGGATGCGGAGAGACAACAGGCTCGCGCATTCATCGACAACTGGCTTTGGCTATCACCCGAAAGGCTCACTCGTGATGAAGGATGGAGCTTTCGGCACATGAGCGATCTTGTAAACATGGCGAGTTCGCTAAGGCGAAGGCGAACACTCCCGAGACGGGACCAAGTCAGGATGCTATTGACGCAGCGCGCTACCGATTTCTCCGGGAAGCCGGAGCAATGGATGACATCACTGTTGAATCTGGATCTGGGGTTGGTGGCGTCTATCAGCTTCGCGGAGAGGATCTTGATCGCCGGGTCGATGAGGCGAGAGCTGGAAAGGAAACAAGACCATCCCCCTCCGATCTAGTGGGTGCTTTGCAAGACGTGGTGCATCAGGATACCGGCGCTGTGCGAGCTGGGCACGCTGTGAAAGCCGCAGTGCCTCAGTCCTACGCTCACTCCAAGCGCGACGACATCTGAGCGGGATTGACAGTCATGATCCTCATTAACCTCTTCTGCGGCATTCGCGGCACCTTCTACGAGATGCGTGGATTTGAAACCTACGCAGTCTGGTACGCGCATCCGTTTCACCTGGACGACGCCGCCAACAGTCTAAACGGGAGATGAAGTCTTGAACGGATTGCGCCCAGTCGAGGAACTCGCAGCCAACCGCCCGCACGGCGTGCGGCTCCGGTACCTGGCCGGGTGTCGCTGCCTGAAGTGTCGGATGGCCAACTCGAATTACGAGACGTCCCGAGCTCGCGCGAGGAAGGCCGGCGACTGGAATGGACTCGTGGACGCAGCTCCCGTGCGCCGTCACCTCCGCAGGCTGTCTCGGCAAGGAGTCGGCTATAAAACCGCCGCCGATGCCGCGAGCGTCGCGCGCTCGGTGGTCGCGAAGATCTGCTCAGGCGAGAGGCAACAGGTCCGCGGCAGGACAGCCAGAAAACTCCTGAGCGTGACTTCCGATGCCCGCGCCGACGCGTCCTATGTACCCGCTGCACCGACGTGGGCCCGCATACAGCAGTTGCAGGATGAGGGATTCACGAAGACGCGCATCGCGAGCGAGTTGGGCGTCGGCCGCGCCATTCAATTCAGACGGACTCGGGTGCTGGCGCGCACCGCCCTCGCCGTTGAGAAGCTTTGGCGGAGGTACATGCAGTGAATAGTTCTACATCCGGAGGAAGTCGATGAAGGCTTTGACGATCTGTCAGCCCTATGCCGAGCTGATTGCCTGCGGCAAGAAGCGAGTCGAAAACCGGGAGTGGCAAACGCGATACCGCGGGCCGTTGCTAATTCACGCAGGCAAATCTCGCTCTTGGCTAGGTGGTCAATCGGAAGACGAACTCGAAGAGGAATTTGGCCGACGGGTCGAATTCGGTGCCATCGTAGCGCGCGCGAACCTCGTGGCGTGCCTCCATATCGACGGCATTGATACGGGGAAGCACGACAAGGAATTCCCTTGGCTGAAGACTGACGGCCACGCCAACGGGACGTGGTGTTGGGTGCTCGCGGACGTCGTCAGGATCGAGCCTGGAATTCCTTGGAGCGGTGCGCAAGGGCTCTGGGAATACCGGGCACCCTCGGCGGTGGCCGGATGAACGCCTCCTGTCCGCAATGCACTGGTCCGATGGAACTCACCAGAACCACGGGTAGTTTGATGTCCGGCTGGCTGAAGGAATATCACCACTGCGACCACTGCCGCATCACGGTCCAGGTCGAGTATCAAATCATCCCAGATCCACCGGAGAAAGGCTGATGGCCTACTTTCCTAACGGCACCGCCCATGAGGTCTACCGAGATGCATGGTGCTCGAAGTGCATCCACGACCAGGCCGAGGGCGGCTGCATGGTGATGTTCCTGCATATGCTGCACAACTACGATGAAGCCAACAAAAAGGACAGCTATCTGCATTCCCTGATCCCACAGGACGCAAAGACCGGCGAGCCCAAGGAATGCTCGATGTTCCTGCCGAGTCTCGAAGACCGGCCGGCGCCCGCGCATATGTCACGATGCCCGGTCTGTAATGATCCATATCACGGCGCTATGTGCCGCGGAGTCAGTATCAATGGATGAGTATTGCGCTTGGATTCGAGAGGCTGACAGCTCGCGCAAGTGGCTGTTCCCTTCGTGTGAGGAAGGATGGGATTCCGTCGATCCGCAGATCGTCATCTACGAGTGGAGGCATTGCCCCTACTGCGGGAAGCTTATCCAGTTGGAAGCTTCCGACCCTATTTACGTGATCGAAGATCCGAACGCACACAGCGCAGGACAATCTCCCCATGAGTGAACGGCTAAAGATCAAGATCGCGGCACTGACACGCCTCAGGGCAGTGGGCTTTGGAGAGCCCGTTACGAACGTGTGCGCCAGCGAAGATAACCCATGGCGTCACGCCTTCTTCGTCAAAGTCCAAGGCGACAACGTCGAACTCACGAATGGGAAAGGCAAGTTCGGCAAATTTGGATGCGAGGTTATCTACCCCGGGCATCTGCCACCGGATGAATGCAAGCGTCTCTTCGAGCCGTTCTGGCAAGCCCAGTTCGGTGGACTTCAACAAACCGTGTGACCATACCTATGGACTACCAAGCCGGCGATCCGATCATCTACATGCGCGCGAAGCCTGGAAAGGTCATCGAGGAGTTGGCCGGAAGGTATGTGCAGCACCCGCACGGCGCCCGAGGCCCCTACGGATGGAAGCGGCATCTGATCTTCGTCGGTGACAAAAGGCTGTACGTGAACATTACGTCCATTCGACACGCTGATACCACGGAAGGAAGTCAGAAATGAGTCTGTCAGATGGTTTCAGCCTGTGGGCTGGCAAGGCGCTTTTCGAGATCACCGTGGTCATTGGTATCATCGTCCTCGGTGTACTCGGGTTCTTCGGCTGGTTTATCTGTCTTGGTATTCGAGACAAGGTCCGCCAGTGGCGGAGTCGGTCACCAACTATGAAGAAGTCTTGGAAACATTTGTGGTTGGCCGTTCGGTCTGGCCGCTGGGTGTACCAGCAATTGAGGGAAGGAATGAACGTCACGTTGGAATCGAAGCAGCCGCCGCAAACGAGTTCCACTGCTGCGTCAATCGTTGTTGACGTTGTTTTTCAAAAGACTTGGTCTTAACTCAGGAGTATCCCATGGCTGATTTGGATGCAATCAGACAAGCCATTGAAGAACGGGACGCCGCGAAGCGCGACCTCGAACTGCTCGCGAACGAGATGGTCTACAAGGGCAACAGCATTTCTTGGATTCATTCCAAGGCTGAGAATTACAAGGCCGCCTTGGGTCGTGCATGGGACGCTTTGATAGAGGCTGGGATCCACCCAGACGGAGAGACTGATGTGGCCGAAGGGATTCGCAAGTTAGCCGCGAAGGTGCGCTCATGACAAAAGAGATTACGGCAGAGCACCAGCAGGCTCTAAAGTGGGCACGTGAGCAGAATTTCGGTAGCGTTGCGGCGCGATACGCCAAGCTATGCGCTGAAGCGTACGATATCATCCGGTCGGAAACTCAGGAAGCGTTCAACTTGCGCGTGCGCGCTGCAGTCCGGGCCGCGAACACTTCCGAACCGTTACCAGCTCAACCATTTGCAACTCCCGGGGCCACCCTCGATGGTGAGGATTCGGTAATTAACTCCGAGTCTTCACGGCCCCGGGAGCTGCATTGCATTGGCTACAGCCCAACGTTGAGTGGGTATGGTGTTCGCGAGGGCAGTCCCGAAGGCGAGCTGATAGCAACCTTCAAACGGCAGGTGGACGCGGAAGCTTATTGCAGAAAGAAATCGATAGAGCAACCCGGCTACCACTGCGGGAAACTGAAAGCCGAATGCGACGACGAGTACTGTCCTACTCACGGCCGCGACATTCGATGAGAACCTGACTATGCCACTCGTCAAAGGCGACAAGGTGACATTAACTAAAGAAGGTAAAAGGATGTTCCCCCGTATGCCGGTGACCGGGGTGGTCGTCAGTGCGCCGGACGGTAGCGTTGCAATCAAAGTCCGCCCAGACGGGCGGAAAATGGCTCAAAGGTGGCACCGTTCATTCTGGCGACGAATGAGACATTGACATTTTAGCAAGTTTCGTATACATTACTTGCACGTTAGAGTTTTCTAGCGACCGCACCTCGGGAATCAGGGGTTTAGGTAAGTTGATGAAATCATTATATGTTCGTAGCGGCTCTCGGTACCGGTTGGCCAAGGGTATCGAGATTCAGGAAGCCGCATCCTACGTTGAAGCCCGCCAATTTGAAGCTGATCGCACACGGATCTCTGAACCTGAGGTCGTGAAAGGCTTTCTCATCAAACAGATCGCTCACTGCCTCGAGGAGCACTTCTGCGTGCTCTTCGTGGACGTGCAGTTGCGGGTGATTCAGTTCGAGAAGATGTTCCGCGGCACCATTGACTCTGCCACCGTTCATCCGCGCGAAGTCGTGCGGGCGGTGTTGGATTGCAATGCGGCCGCGGTCATCTTTGCACACAACCACCCGTCGGGGCACTCCGCTCCGAGCCGGATGGATGTGGATCTGACCAACGTGTTGAAAGCTGCACTGGCACTGATTGATGTGAAAGTGCTCGACCACGTCGTCGTCGGCGGCGCGGACGCCTTTTCCTTCGCGGAAAACGGGCTGATCTGACGAAACTCCGGGGCGGCCTTCCGGGGCCGCCTTCGGTGCAGGTGACCAAAAATGCCGCGCCTCGGGCAACATCAGGGGCGGAGATTTGAAATGAAAACTGGGGCGTTGGCAGCGCTGACCGAACGGAATGGAAACACGGACATGAGCAGCAACCGCGATCGCATTACTATTGATAGAGAGGGCGACTGGCAGAAGATCGTTCATATCCTTCAGCCCTACCAAACACCCTACGGCACGATCCGAGTGGGAGACGGGCCGGAGGGTGTCTTGGCGTTTGACAAGCAACTCAACGGTTTCGTGCAGATCCTGTCGCATGGGACGAGGCCCCCGACTGCACTCAACCAGCGCAAGGTGCGGGCCGTGTTGAAGCTGCCGGAAGGCAGGCCGCGGAAGGGCTACGAGGTTCGCGAACTCGTCAGCGTTAGACTAGAGCCGGCGATCATCGAGTATCTAACTGAACTTGGCGAAGGCAACTTGGCAGCGGGCATCATGAAGGTCGCGACCGAGCATCGCGATGGCAAGGGGCCTGTAATTCTCTTCCAGAACACAAGCTATCGAGTACTTCAAGATACAAAGACCGTGGCATTCCAAGTTATGGTCGACGGCCAGGTGCGCGAAGTCGAAGTATCGTTCGAAGCACTTGCTGAGCGATTCGGCTACAAGGGCGAAAATCCCAATGACATTCGTCGCGCCATGGTCGCAGGCCGGGAGGAAATACAGGAGGTAACGCGTCGGTTGCTGCCGTCGCATCTGAACACACGGTTGGTTCTGGGTGTGGACGACTTTGAGGATCTCGAATGACCGACGACCTCTTCCACGCCCGTCGCCGCAAGCTCCAGGACGCCGTGACGAAAGCGGTCGAGGATCTGCTCGCCCACGAGAACCTGGCGCCGGCGGGCTTCAGCTTCCCGCTGGACGAGAAGTTGACGGTGACGATCGCCGACCAGTCTATCTTGGCCGACCGCGATCGCCTCTCGGCGGTGCAGGCTCTGAAGATGAACATCGGGCCGGGCGAGAGCTTCCAGGAAAACTTTCCGTGGGTCGCCAGCTTTCACAGTGATGACTATGTGCAGGTCTTCGATGGCGCGACGCCGCGGGAGGCGATTGACAAGGCCATCACGGCTGCGACGGCCAGCGCCGATGCCCACAAACTCTCCTGATATCCATGCCCGCGTGATGGAGCACGTGAAGGCCACTGCGAATGTGAAGAAGTGGGCGGCCGTGGCAGCCCTTCATCGAGATGCGGGCCGACGCGAGCAGGCTCTGAAGGCACTCAAAAAGGCTGAGTTTTGGGAACGGAAGTTGAAAAAGCTGGAGGGTATAGAGGCGGGGAAGTGATGGGGGTGAACGTCCCTGTTCTCCTAATCCTTGCTCTATATGGCGGCTCGGCGAGGGAAACCGGGTAACATTTTTCGAGGAATATTTTACGGCGCCTCTTCCTCGAGACTGATCGTCACCTCGCTGGGTCCTTGCCGGGCGATCAAATACGGGTGATCCATGGTCGGTTGGATCTCGTACCCCTCTGGGATCAACAATTCCCGAGCGAGATCGAGAACCTTACGTTGGTCCACAGGCGGTCCGAGTCGCCGAGAGCCGAGGACGTTGCCGACGGTATCGGTGATTACGATCCACCGCGGTTCGTCCACGATTCCGAGCGGATCGTTCTCGATCGCGAGCACGTTGTTATCGCCCCGGCGCATTGCCGCACAGATGCGTGCCGTGGCCAATCGTGGGGGCACCCAGCTCCAGTGCCCTTAGGTGGATGAAAAGCCGCTCATTGCCCCTCGTGGCGTACACCGCCTGCCATTTGTCGAGCGCCCCGACCTGCCAGCCGTCGGCGACGTAGTACTCCCGGACGCCTTCCAGGGCGGCGACCAGGTCCGCATTGGGCTCCAGGCGCACCGACTGGATAGTCGCGCCGCAGGGGTCGTCAACGACCAGCCAGCGAACCTCGTCGACGGTTTCGGGCGGGTAAACGGTGGTGCGACGGCGTGACATGGGGCGAGCATGCCACCGGCGATATCGTCCTCAGCAAATCCAATCTGCTGTGACTGGATGGATCAGATTCGCCGGATGAGGAAGACGATCCATACGGAAATGATCATGGCGTCGGAAAAGACGGCCGAGAGCCATCAGCGCTCTCGGCCGCGAGGGAGCTCTGCTGCGGGCACTGACCTAGCCCACTGATCGGTGCATCATCCGCGCGATTATCGATGCTATGCAGCTTCGCGATCGTCCACGCACCACTGTCCTCAACGAGGATAAAGCGCCGCGGCGGTCGACGATCAGCGAGCAAAAATCCAATCAGGCCGCCAAAGGCGATTAGGCCCACGACCAGGCCGCAGAAAACCGGGAAGCTGAGAATGATGCTGGTTGTGCTCTCCATATCGCCTCCGTGTGAGACTCACCGGCTCGATTTTGATCGGCCGTGTTTGGCCTCAGGGTTCGCTCCAAAGCCCACCTCTTCTGACAGGTCGGCTTCGCGTCGAATGAGCTGTTTGAGTTTGGACTCCCTCTCGATGCTAGGGGAAAATCGATAGCGGACCCGTAGACGTGCGATCTGAGCGCGAAGTCGCTGCAGATCCTTTATTTTCAGGTTGGTCTGCCGGCTCGGCACCCCTTCGGTGGGCTGATTGACCAGTTCGCTCTCGTCCTGAGTCACGCGTCTGTCCCCGACTTTCGTCGGACTGTATGCCGGCCGCACCGCGGTGCGCAAGTCTCATTTGACTATGGATACAGTCAAATCCAAACAGATTAGGATCACTAAGCGATCTAGGCTTTGTCCCTCACAGAGGGACATTAGCTGCGAGGGTTTATTTAACCACGCTCCCTTGAAGGCAGGAGCGTCGGTTTTTGAAGAGCATTCGCAGTCCCGAACAACGGGAACTAGCCAAGCTATTGAGGTATTGCCGACTGCATGCGCGCCCCAAGCGACTGACGCAGGATCAGCTCGCTCGGAAGTTGGGGTTTGAGAACCGCAAATCTGTCATTCGGATAGAACAGGGGGATGTAGCGCCGGAAGCCACTCTCGTACGCCGGTGGTGCGCCGCCTGTCGGCGGTCCTCGCGCGAGTTGTGGTTGGCATGGGAGCGTAACTGCAGACGTCTGCAGGGATGGCGGGGAGCAACGGCCGACAAGGACTGAGCGAGCCAGAGATAATGGTCGAGCCGGCCGTTGCTGGGTATGAGACGAGGTTCGAGGGCTGTTTTTGATAGCCGAGGCGAGCGCCAGCCTCAGATTGGCATCTGTCGGCGTCCGAGGACGTAGTCCTGCCACCGATGAAGGGCAAAGTCGACATACCGGCGCAAATGACTCCTTCCCTCTTCGACCGCCTGATGGGTTCCGTGCAGCAGCCCGATACCGATCCGCATGATTGCGTGCGGATCCTCTGCCTGAGCCCACCAGCTCTCGGGCGTCCACTCGAGGGCTGAAGTCGTGACGCTCGGCACGCCTTCGGCAATGCCGTCAGCCGTACAAACGTTGAACGTTTCATCGAAGGACGGCTGAATCAACAAATGCATATTGCCGGTGATGTCGCGGAACTGCGGCCAGGAAGCCCACGGGACATCCACAATCTTCGCATGCGGTAGCTGGTGGAAGAGTTCCTGTCGGCTCTCGATCATCCGCTCGCCACCGTCCGGCCGTTTGCTGTTTACGTAGAGCTCCAAATTGCGCCCGAGCGCCTTGGCGAGCATGACCGCCGCTTCGGCCGCACACAGCTGATTCTTCCAGGGGCGGGAGGCACCAAAACTTCCAATACGGATGGTGTTGCCCATGTGCTGCGGCACGAACGGCACAAATGACTCGGTGTCGTAGAGGTTCGGCAGATATAGCGTCTCCACCCCGAACGACTGCGAGATGAAGCGGCAGACGCGCTCGTTGTTGGCGGCGACGCGGACGTTGTGGGTAGTCTGCGAGATCGCTGCCACCTCGCGGATGTTGCGGATGCCAAACTTGTCGATCGAGAGATAGGCCGCGCCGGAGTGATTCAACTGGACGAAGGCGACATCGGGATAGTCGAAAGCGAGGGATTGGAAGTCCGGCGGCTGGATCCAGCTCGGCGCGCTAATGATGACGTGTGTCACTGGCCGGTGAGACTTCTGGGCGTCCTCCAGCTTTCGGCGGAGTACTTTGATCTCATTGCCTTTACCGTTGGGCGAGTCGCATGGCCATGCTTCGGTGTGGATGCCGGCCCGGCGAAGCACCTTCATGGTGTTGGCGGCGGTCACGCCGAGGCCGATGTGGCAAACGCCAGGCACCTTGGCGAAGTTCTTGATGGCGAGAACTACACGAGCGGTTTCGACAGAGGGGCAAACATCATGGGGGCGAGTCATCGGAGAAGTTCCTGTCCTGTGGGAAGAGTCCTGAAGAGAATATCGGCGGCAGGCGTCAGGACAGACCGCTTTTCACCTGGTACCCCGTCGGGCCAGGCTAGCCGCCGGTCGCGGGACGAGCCCGCAACGGCGAATCAGGGAACCGGCACTTCTACGGCGCCGATCTCCTCAAAGAGGGCGGAAAGCATGTTGGGCGGGCATTGCTGGGGAGTCAGCGCCGTGCGGCGTGCGATGCCAATCTCGCGCAGCGTATCGAGCTGCGCGGCGGAGCAGATCCAATGGCCCTGCTCCATGAGCGGCCGTCCGATGATGAGTCCCAGGATGTCAGTTTGATCGTAGGCAGCGCCGTTCTTTCGCATGAGCGAGTCAACCCACACCCCTTCAACATTGGCGGACACGGGGAGCGCAAGGCGTCGTACGCGCAACCACCCTTCACGGCCCTCGTACCAGGGCGGTCGCGGATAGAACCCCGCAGGTTGGCCGCCCACCCGGTCGGATCGAGCGCCCATGAGTCGCCCATCGGGCAACACGGCATCGACGTGGGACCATCCGGAGTACCCCTGCCCCCACCAAGCGATGAGCCGCGACGACAGTTGACGACCGAGGACGAACTGTAACTGCACGGTGGGCATCTACCATCGCCCCCAGCGCGGCTCACCGTGGCAATTCCAGACGGTTGATCGACTGTGAAGGTAATCCTGCATCGCGCACGCGGTATCCGGTCCTGGATCGCAATAGCACGGTGCCGGACCTGCCGAGCAACCAGCCAAGAGCAATGTCAGGACCGTCAACCGCATGGAACTGGGCCGACTTACGATTGCGCCGGCGGAGCTACAGTCGGTGCCTTCGCGGCCAACTGCTGCAGCTTGTTGTTGACCCAGGTCGCGAGCGACTGGATCTCATCCTGCGCCACCTTAGGAAGCTCCGCTCGAGCAGACACGGCAATCAGGTCCGCCTGGGCGAGCACGTTCAATACCGTCGGATTCGCTGCAATGGAATTGACAGACTTCTGGATCGTGGGCAGCAGGTCCTTGGCGACGTCGCTTTCGAGGACGGCAAGTTGGGCATCAAACAGGTCAGTGAGAAGACTCATGGCTTTTCCTTATCGGGTGATGATTTGAGGGCGTAACTGCGCCCCTTCGGCAAGAAGTCGGCAAGAGAATTGACGCCGTAGCCACAGGCGATGGCTGACGCGAAATTGAGTTGATCCGTCATAAACAGGGCGGCAAATGCGAGTATGTTGCCGGCGACCGTGGCCATCGTCTCCGGAACGTGAGACCAGTACTCCAACCAAGTCATTGCCGTGCTCGTCTGCCGTGTCACGGTGACTTGCTTGATGCCATTCGCGAACGAAGCCACGAGCATGAGGATGAAGAGACCAGGCGGGGACGCGAGGTAGGCATGCAACTGTTGTGCGGTCACGGTGATGAATCTCCGACTTAGAGTCAGACAATTGTTAGTGCTACGGATACCGGCGTGTCGGCGTTCATACCGAGCCCATCGCAAACAAACTTCAGATACGCGTCGCTGTTGTTCTCTACGTTCGGCGCGTAGTAGTCGACGATCATCTGGCGTAGGGTGAGGCCCCGGGAGGCGTAAAGCGCAAGTTGCCGTTCAAGATCAGCCCACCCGTCCGCCACTGTGTCAATGCATCCGATATCGTCAGGGTGGCCGGGAGCATGAGTTGAATGGGGTGAGTGACGAAGGTCTCCGGGATTGTTGTGGGTCGTAGGAATCTTTCCGGGGATTCCATAACCCTCCTCCCCTGCAATCAGTCGCGCAAGCTTGCTCACCGCCGGCTCCAGTTGACGCGGACCGAGCGGGACGTGCATGCACGGTGCTCGTCAGTCTCGGTTGTTGATCAGGTCCCGATACAGATCGTCGATTCGCTCGTGAATGCCCCTGGTCCCCGTCTCAATACCATCCAGTCGTTTACTGTTCTCGCGGTGCATTCGGTCGTTGTTGAAATTGAGCCGCGTTTCGAGTGCATCGAGATCGTCCTTGCTGACCGTGGTATCCTCCAGGTGATTGAGACGCTTCAAGACATCACGTCCCATAAAGGTCAGGATGGCGACAACCGCCCACCCGAGCCATCCCGCCACTTCCTTCCAGTCGAGGTTCATTCAAGGGTTCCATGCAATGGGATCCTCGATGGGATCGATGTTGAAGTTATTGCCTCAGTGCCTTCTTTTGCTCGTCCGTCAATTGTGCCCTTGGCACCGGCCACGGGCGCGCTTCGGTCGTGTTGGCGTGAGTATGGCCGGACGGTGCAAACATCGATGCCGGCACCTGAACGGCCACCGCACAGGGAATGCACTCCCCTAACACCGCCACTCCGTTCTTGATGTCTTCCGCGTCGGTCTCCTTCTTCCGCGGAAACACCAGCGGTTGGTGGCACTTCGCGCAGTGGATGACGGGGCGCTGGTAGATTGGATGTGTATCGGCCATAAGGGGTCCTTACGTAGGATTGACGATTGCGGTGATGAGGCCGTTTACAACCGTGAGCGAGCCGTTTGAACCACCTGATGTCAGTTTGGCGAGCTGGACAGTTCCGGTGGCGACTTCCGAGGATCCGGCCCAGCCCGCTGGCTGTCCGGGCGTTGATCCACGCGATATCCACGGCGCGATTGGCGTTCCGAAACCGTTGCTGGGATAGGAGTAGATTCGACCATCGGAGAATTCATCTCTGATCGGCGTCGAGTTGACTCGGACGCGACCGAATCCGGCCACGCCGTTCGTCTGCGTCATGATCAGGTGGTAGGTCGCGCCCTGTGAGCCGACTTGGCCCGCGATCATGAAGACATCGCCAGCCGGATGACTCTGATCGGTGTTGTTGGCTCCCTGCAGGAGCGTCAGACCCGCTGGACCGCGCGCAGATGTGCCACCCTGACCGGTCCAGGTACCACCGGTCCCGAGGTCCGCGGCGCCTGCAATCGACCACCAGTTGCCACCGCGTTGGGTACTGCCAGGCTGAACTTCGCCGGCGGTGTGCCCGACATCGTTTCCGGGTGAGGCCAGGTCGAATGCCTGGTCGGTGATGTGCCAAAACGAGACGTTGAGTCCGAGTCCGCCGCCAGAACCCCACAACGCGCACGGCCCCGGGGTGCCCGCGGGATTGGGAATCAGGTTACCCACAATGAAGTTATTGTTGGCCGCCACAGTCCCGTTAGGACCCGCGTACTGTATGGGGCCAGAATCGAACGTCGACGAATAGACACCCGACGACAGTCTCATCGAAGCAAGCGGAATACTCGCGGTGGCGGTGAGGATGCCGCCGCTGGTGAAGGCATTGAAGGCCGAGGAATTGATGGGCACCGTGATCGTCCACGCGCCCGAGGTGCCACCGGCGGCCACCACAACGGCGCCCTGCCCATTGATCTGGGTCATGCCGCCGGCACCCTGGATGCCGACCGTCTCGCCGACTAGAAACGGATTGACCGGAGTGTCATCGCTGATGGTGATGACAGCGAGAACGGCTTGCGAAATGCTGGAGATGTGGCCAACCGCGACCAGCGGCACCAATTCCTGACCGGTCAGCGCCTGCGCGGCGGGAAGCGCCGATATTTGAACGCCAGCGGTCATGTTCAGATTCCGTCAGGCCGCGGCGGAAACTGTACGCGCGGGAAGTCAGGATGTTCTGTTAGTTTTCGAAGAGCCGCGCGCCAGTTTTGCAGTTGGGCAAATTTCTCCTTGGAAAGCGTCGTGATTTTTTGTTCGGTTTCGAGTTCGTCCCGATGACGACTCACGAGCCAGTCGGTTTCGCTGAGCATTTGGTCGCGCGCTCTTCGACGACCTGGTTCGATCTCGGCGTTATTCTGATCTCTTGCGAATGGCCTCCCATCGTCGCCGTGATCAATCGTCTTGCCCTGGGAGTTGTCCTGCAGGAGTTTTATCCACTCCTCGTCGGAGATCTCAACGACATCGCTAGGAATTTGTTTTCTCGTATGAACGTCGTCTGAGTAAAATCCACGA
>Ga0181534_10000531_pt1 | contig 26569 bp, 19 predicted proteins | sample PEATcosm2014_Bin_37_FD_119758 | JGI IMG/M metagenome (GOLD analysis project Ga0181534, IMG submission 119758) | Peatland microbial communities from MTU Mesocosm Facility, Houghton, MI, USA - PEATcosm2014_Bin17_10_metaG | ecosystem: Environmental > Terrestrial > Soil > Wetlands > Peat | place...
ATAGTCGGCGTCGGGAGCGTGCTGGAGGAATTGCAATACTGCGCTCCCGAAGGACCACCTTCGCCGTAGCCGAAATAGTTATACTCGCCCTTCCAGATCAGATTCTTTCGCATCGCATAGGAGAGGTTCACAAAAGGTGACTGGTACGTAGAGACCAGCGATCCGTTCACATCGCGCGGATCGTTGAAAAAGCGGCTGCCGTTGACCGAGCTTAGCCGGTAGCCTATGTTGGCGTGGAACTTGTTGATCGGCGAAAGAGCCAAGGCCACTGACGCGTACTGCGTTGGAGCGTTCATGAAGTCCTTAGCCGGACCAAAATTATAAGGAGTCGTCGTTCCCGCGCGGGGAGCCGGAGACGGGCAGGCCGTGCCGGTGGGCGTTGCGGCGCCCGGTATGGTGGCGCTGGCGGCCTGGCCCAGGAAGCAGATGTTGGTCGCCGTATACACGTCGCTGTAGGCATAGCTGATGTCGAACCCGAAGTGCTCGCTCGGCATCAGGACGGCATTAAAACTCAACGTGCGGCTATGATCGGCGTGCTGGAGCGGGCCATCAACGGAAGATGTGCCCGTATTGTTCGTATTGTTGTGGCGTTCGAGGTCATTGTACGCCGCGGAGAACGTCGCCCAGGTTTTCGGTCGGTAAGTCGTGTGGATTCTGTAGTGCTTAAGCTGACGGGGTGCGACCGGTGTGAAGACATTGTCGGCGTATTGAACCTCAGCCGAGCCGCTGATGTTCCAGTTGTTCGTCGGGCGCAAGGCAACGCCGAAGATACCGCCGTTTTCGTTGATGGTGAAGTTGGTAATACCGGCCAGATATCCCGTGGTGTTCGCGGCGCCTTCGCCGATGGTGTGCTGCTGGTGGTGATAGGTGAGTGTGAACGTGGTGCGCTCCGTTGCGTCGTACTGTGCTGTCACGTTGTTCGTAATGAACTTCTGGCCGAAGAAATCATACAGCGGCGTTTGGACGCTAGGGCTGCCTTCCAAAGTAGAGGTCGCCTTGCCCGTGGCCGGGTTGATCGCAGTGTTGATCACGGTCGTGGTCAACGCAGTGCTGTTGATGCTCGGGGTTTTGGAAGTCACGGTGGTTGCACTCGTAATGGTGGCAACTCCCGGTTGGTGCACATTCGAGAAGTCAATCTGCTCGGAGATGCTGAACTTTTTCAGCACCTGCCAGGTGACGCCGTAGTCGGCGGCGATCGCTTCCCGCTTGGCTCGGGCGTTGCCGGCATACGTAATCTCGCGGGTCGTTCCCGCCAGACCCTGGAAGTCGTCGTAATACTTCGGCAGGCTCATGTTCGCATTGGTGTAGCGAACGTTGCCGTTCATCGTAACGTTCCTGATGCTGGAGCTTTGTAAGCGGAAGATTTCGGTCGGGAAGATGACGCGGGTTGGCTGGTAACGCGAATAGCTGGTAATCACATTACACGCCGGATCGACGACGGGTAGACCGCTCGGACTCTGCGCCGGGTAAATGGAGGAGGCTCCAACGCCGGCGTTGCAGGTGATGCCGACCGGCTTGTTGATCGGATTGTCGTAGTTCTGGAGCACAGCGACCCTGGATCCGTTCGCTTCCTGCAGGTTGAAATACTGGGGCGCCATGCTGTAATAGGAATCGCCTTTGTAGTGAGTGACCTGCTCTTCGAAGGTCAACCGGGTCCGCGATACGGGCTTCCACTCGACCGATCCCGTCCAGTCATCCGTGCTGTTGCGCTGATACTCCTGGAGCAGCACGTCGTAGGAGCTGGCAACCTGATAACCGCTGGGCGACAGGCTCGGACCCTGGAAGACGTTTTGCGAGTAGCCGACGCGGAAGGTCACCTTTGACAGCGGAAACAGTGTAAGTTTGGTGTCCGTCATGCGGCGCACCGTGTTGAACATAAATGGAGAATGCGTCACCTGCGGCCACGCGTAGGAACCCGTCGGCGCCGCGGCGGGACCGATTGGAATCGACTGGCCGGGCGGAAGGTTCGGATTGCCCAGCAGGTTGTAGTCGAAGTACTGGCGGTCACGGCGGAACAAGCCGGAGAAGTCGTAGAGCTTGCCCTTGGAAAAATCCAGCTTGACGATGTTGTTTGGATCGCCGCCGAGCCCGCTGGCAAAGGCTTTCAAGTGATCGACGAGGGTGTTCTTCGTCTGCGGCAGAGCGCGCAGCTCAAAGGTCTCGCCCAATATGCGCGGACCCGACTGCTGGTTGACCAGAGTGTCGTACATGGCGCCGCTGCCGTAGACATTGGCCACATGTCCGCCCAGATCGAAAGACTCATGAAGCGTGTAGCCCTCAGGAGCGCTCTGGTGAGACACCGTCATTGGAAGCTGCGCGACGGCAGTGCCCGCCGTCAAGCCCAAAATGGCTGCGGCCAAGCTCCCGACAAAGCATCGGGCCGCCGTAAGAGAATGCTTTTCACTCAATAGCCGGGAAATCCATCCTGGGTTCATCATATTGAAAGCCTCACTTGAAAAACATTGCTCGTCGAGATATTGAATCCCTGCGCGCAATCGAAACGCGGTCGCACCTGTGCAATTCTCCAGGCGCGCTCCAATCCATGACTCCTACCTGAGGAACGCCGAATTCATATTCGAGCCATGAATACTGGTATGGCAGTTCGTACAAGCTATGGTTTCCGACGACCCCGCGTTCATTCCGTGAACCGTGCTGGCAGCTACGCCGCTGTGGCACTGGTTGCAGAGCGGGTTGATGGCCGGCATGTTTAGCAGGCGGGGGTTCTGGGAACCGTGCGGAGTGTGGCATCCCGTACAGCCCTCGGCCTTGACCGCGGCGTGTTCATAGACGAACGGCCCGCGCGTCTCGGTGTGGCACTTGGTGCAGATCGCGTTCTGGTCGGCCGTGGACTTCACGTTGTTGGCCCCGAAGGTGCCGTGCGCGTCGTGGCAATCGCTGCACTTGATCAAGCCTTCGTTCACCTTGTGGTGGAACGGCATATTGAACGCCGGCTTAGTGTCGGAGTGGCACTGGAAGCAGAGCGTAGGCTGCGAAGCCTTCAGAAGCTTTTCTTCCTTGCTCTGATGAACGCTGTGGCAGCTGGTACAGCCGACGTTCGCCCTCGCGTGGGGCGAGCGGTCAAAGTTCGGGTGCGCTCCCGCGTGACAGCTCTGGCACTTGGCGTCAACCTCTTTGGCCGAGTGCTTCGCGGGATTGAATATCTTGCTTATGTCGCCGCCGCCATCCACATGCGCCTGACCAGCGCCATGGCAGTTTTCACAGGTCACGCCGGCGCCGGCGTTGCCATGCATCAGCGTCATCCGGGTATGCGGGTTTTCAGCAAATCCCTTGGCGATGTCCGCGTGACAGCCGGCGCAGGTTGCATCTCCGACAAATTGAGCAGCTTCCCCACCCGTGGCGGGCGCCTTGTCCTGCTCATTGGTTTTGTTGGTCGCCAGTGCCAAGCTGGACAGGCCTAATATCAGGGAGATCACCGCAATTACAATCGGCGAACGCCTAAGAGTCCGTGGATCTTTCATCCTCGCTCCTCGACAACAATCGAACTGAAAGTGATGGAAACAACGCCTGCTCGGCGCGAACTTGTCCAATCGGAACCCAGTACCGGACCGATCCCGAAATCACTTACTATGTAAGCTGTTTCTTGCACCTGCCTCGTGCGCGTGAAGCTCGGATTGCAGCCTCGGTTGTAGTTCTCCTGTATAAACTTTGGGCTTCCTCAAAAGTGTTCAATATTGATCACATATGAAAATATTGTTATCAATTCCGATGGGAGGCGATTCAATAAGGCCCATGCCGAAGCAGCAGAATGAGCCACTTGCATTGAGACCTGAAGAGAACAGAATCTCTTACAAGAACCACTGGATCGAGAGTCGAAGTCGCATGCAAACGAGAAGCGGAGCCAAGTCTCGCCGGCGATACGTTCCCAGGAAGTTCCGTGGTATCCCTCAATTTTCGGATTGTTAGCTTCGTCCCCAAGTCAGCTTGAACGCCTGCTCTTGCGCCTATTCCAGCGCCATGGATAGATCGGGTATGCGGACAAGATCGGAATGCATTTACTGAGCGGGGAGCGTCTCTTTTCGCCGGGCCAGAACGCAAACTGCGACCAGGGCAGCCGTGAAACCCGCTCCGGCGCCCACTGCGAGCGACCAGCGCGGGCCGAAGTGGTTGGCGACCCATCCGACGACCGGCGCGCCGATCGTCATTCCTCCCAGAGCAACGCCGACCCGCAGCGCCATCACCCTGCCCCGCATCGATGGTTCTGTCGAGAGCTGCATGATGCTGTTCGTGCCATTGGCAAAGGTCAGCACCGCCGCACCACTAGCCGCGAGTGCGGCGGCGAACCACCAATATCCAGGTGCGAGAGCACCGAATGTACATCCCATCCCGAAGACACCAGCTCCCATTGACAGAGATGCTAAGCCTGGTTTCTTTCGGCTGGCGGCAAACAACGCTCCTGCAAGTGAGCCCACGGCCATGATGGAGGAGAGCAGGCCGAAAGCGCGAGCGTCCGAATGGAAGACATTCACGGCCATCGTCGAGATGAAGATCGGGAAGTTGAATCCAAAGGTGCCGATCAGAAACAACATGACCAGGATAGCCCTGAGGTCCGGTCTTCTCCACACGTAGCGAAAACCTTCCAGGAATCCGGAGGTACTGCGATGCGCTCTGACGCTTGTACGCAGTTCCGGGAGACGGAAGAACGACATCGAGAGCAGCACTGCCGCGAACGAGAGCCCATTGAGAAGAAAAGCCCAGCCGAGGCCGACCTTTGCAATCAGCACACCGGCAACGGCGGGGCCAATCATCTGGCCGGCATTGAACGAGGTTGAGTTCAGTGCGACGGCATTGGGAAGGTCCTCATCGCCGACCATCTCTGCCACGAAGGTCTGCCTCACGGGGGCATCCAGCGCGGCGCCGGAGCCGGACAGGAACGCGAACACATACACATGCCAGAGTCGGATGACCCCTGCAACCGTGAGAACTCCCAGCATGAGCGCAAGCACGCCCATCGTTGCCTGCGTGAGCATCAGGAGCTTGCGCTGATTGAGGCGGTCCGCAGCCAATCCTGTCCATGGCAGGAAGAGAAGCTGCGGGGCGAACTGCAGACCCATCACAATGCCCAGCGCTGACGCATCATGATGAGTGAGTTGCGTCAGCACGAGCCAGTCCTGCGCGACGCGCTGCATCCACGTACCAACGTTGGAAACCAGGGCGCCAGCCGTCCACAAGCGGAAGTTGAAGCTTCTCAGGGAGCGAAAGGTGCCGGACACTGGGTGATTCATGGGCGCGACGGCGTGTTGCCCCCATGGAACTGGCCGAAGTGACGCGCCGAAAAGATGCTGATGAGCAGCGCGCCCAGGCCAAATGCAAGGATGTGGGTTGTCGCCCGCAGATCGAAAGCACCGACGCGCATGAGGAGTAGATATCCAACTAGCGCGTTGAAGAATCCCCAAACAACGTTGACCGTTGAAGATGAGAGACCTTGGCCGGACGGTTTCGCGAAGGGGCTCTGGAAGGGATGCCCCATCGTGCCGGCGACAAAATGAGGGATGGAGTTTGCCGCAAAAGCGCCCCCGAAGAAGTACGACACAAGCCAAATCCAGTTCATCGTGCAGACTTCCTTCTCTCAAGGAGCGAAATGATCTCCGCTGTAGACCCCGTTTCGCCCAGACGAGGAAACACATTCCTGATGCTGTACTCGTTCGCTTCCTCGCGCATATCGGTCATCGCATCCAGTGCCAGGGTCACGTTGAAACCCTGCTCGTAGGCCTGGCGGGCGGTTGCCTCAACGCCAACCGATGTCGCCACACCAGTTACAACAACCTGAGTAACGCCTCGCGCCTTGAGCTGGCGTTCAAGATCTGTTGTTGCGAATGCGCCCCAGCTTCGTTTGGTGACAGCAATATCGCCCGCTTGCTGATCCAACTGCGGTAGAAGGTCGGTCCATCCATCGGAGAATGTCAGATTGCTGCGCGGCCCCTGCTCCGTCCGCCCCGGCGGCCGTCCCGCCACGTTAACCAGCACGACTGGAAGACTTTTCGCACGGAATACTTCGATCAGCGCTCGTGTCCGGTCGATGATCTCGTCGATGGGATGAATGAAATTCCCGGCGACGATGCCTTTCTGCAGGTCAATCACGATCAACGCCGTGTTGGGGTCAAGCGTAGTAAGCGGCATGGCACTCTTTTCCTCGGATGAATATTGACGTGGGTAAGAAGGCGGACGCAGTGGGTTCAGTCCTCAACCAACCGCGTAAGCAGTGCGAGCGCCGCCTGAAGTTTCTCCTGCTCCTGAACCGAAAGCTTCTGCGAGATCCTCGTCGTGAGCCAGTCCTGTCTCGCGGCTCTGCCCTCCTGAAGCAACCTCATGCACTTCGGCGTGAGAGACATCAGGGTTTGCCGTCCGTCGCTCGGGTCAGGTGCGCCTCTCACCAGCCCCAACTCCTGTAGCGGGGCCACTACAGCGCTCATGGACTGCGGACGCATGCCTTCCGCTCGCGCCAGACTTGAAACCGTGGCAGCACCGTCTTTTTCCAGCCGGAGAAGAACGGAAGCCTGTGACGGCGGCAGATCGCTGCCGCCCCCATGCTCGCGTACACGCAGCTTCAGTTTGCGAAATACGGTGCGCATCTCGGCAGCAAGCGCCGAGGCAAGCCTGGTATGGAGAAAAGATTTTTGGTTGCTCACCACGTTAATATCCCATATATACAGTTAATCTGTAAAGATTATCTGTATATATGTTAGCCGCCAACCGGCCATGAGAAACCAGGCGGCAAGGTTGCCTCAAGATTGATTTTTTCTCCGGTGATGGGGTGGTGGAATTTCAGAAACTCGGCGTGCAGAAAATATCCTCCATCGCCGGGGAGGCCGGGGAGATTTTCAAGAGGCTGGCCGGTTAACCCGTACAGAGGATCGCCAGCCAGGGGATGGCCGATCGATGCCAGATGGATTCTGATCTGATGAGGGCGGCCCGAATATAGGCTCACCTCAAATGTTGTGGTGCTTGTGCTGCGTGAGATCACCTTTGCCAATGATTTTGACGGCTTGCCGCTAGGATTGGCGGCCCACACCCAACCGATGCGCGGGTGCGGAACAAGGCCGATGGGTGTAAGGATCTCGTAGGCCTCGCGCTGTGCAACGTTCTGAGCGAGCGCCCGGTAGATTTTTTGAATTCTGGGTGTGTTCCAGTCTGCGGATAGAATCGATGCCGCCTGCGGTGTTTTGGCGAAGAGGACGATGCCTGTCGTGGCTCGGCCCAACCGGTGGACAGGGTTTGCCGTGGGGGTTTGCTTTTTCACCAGGCGCAGGAGAGTGTTTTCCATAAAGCCGCCGCCGGGGAGGGTCGGCAGCCCGCTGGGTTTGTTGACGGCCAGCAGATGCGGATCATCAAACAGGACCTCGAAGCGCTGAGGAGCATCTGGTTCTATCCACGGTGGACGGTTCCAGACAAGGCTCTGTCCTGAAGTGACCGGTTCGCTTCCAGTGGCGATGACGCCGTTGAGCGTGACTTCAGCGTTGTTCAGTTTTTGTTGCCAGGCTTGCGCAGTTGAGTGGGGATAAAGGCTTGCCAGGTGGGAGAGCAGAGTTTGTCCATGGTATTTGCTGGCGATGATTGTGGTGTAGGCATAGCCCCGGTTGAGCATGTGGTTAAAGTGTAAGCTATGGCATCTGCGGAAGGAGTTGCGGGACACAAAATAAGGAGGACACGAGGATAGGTCGAAATTGGTATTCTCGCGCAATGCGACCCCTTCAGTATTCCATCAACATCACATTGGACGGGTGCTGCGATCATCGTGAAATGACCGCGGACGACGACTTGTTTCAAAACGCCATCGAAAACATTACCCGCCTGCGCACGACACAACCGCCGGTGGGTTCAGCCAGGACCGTTACATCCGATGGTGCGCCAAGTTTGGCTTTTGACTTGTCACCCACCGTTTAGCGATAGACGGTTCCGGATTCCGACCGGATCGCGGGCATTCCTGAAGTCAGCAGACTTCAGTCCGCGGTTGCAATGCTCAGTGTTTCCGACTTGGAATTAGCGGTGGGCGCAACCGGGCCAACAACAGGGGCGTCGTTTTCCATCCCTGAGGCTTGAACAGCCCCACTCGATGCGGCGGCTTCTAGTTTCTGCTTTCTTAGCGGACTCAATCCAACATATCCACTCGTTGCGAGCGAGCGGCGTGATGTCCTCCCATGTTGTTAACGCTTGCGTGTCGGAAGTCAGTGCTCTTTCCAAGTCGGCGGGCACTTCGTGTACCACACCGCTAGAAATCCTTTTTTGCGACATAGCTAAGCTCTCCTTTCATAAACTCCAGCGGCGCGAAAATCTCTTACTGAGCAAAGGATGTAGGCCGCGGCGCGCCGATCATGCAGACGGTTTGCAGCCGGGTTGAAACAATGGCAATGCACCATGAAAGTTTCCATGGTGATCAGTTCACAGGTCCCGGCATTCCCGACTTCATCGAGGAGTTCGATGGCGTCTTTCTTCGATGACGCGCTCACTGCGGAGAAGTCGCCGTTTTGCCATCGGCAAATGAATAGCGGCATCTGTCACGCTCCGACTGAGATTATAGGTAAGGCTAAGTCTAAGGGCGATGCCGAGCAGGACCTGCGAACTATCTTGGCTGAAGGGCTTCAGACGACAGACAAGGAAGTCCAAGACGCAGAATGCAGCTCCGTTTAGCTCGAATTGAGCTCGAAAAAGGTTGCAAACAGGGGAATTGGAGGGAAACAGAGAGACGTGAGCAGAAAAGCAAAAGTCCCCAAGCTCTTGAGGGCTTTGACGATGCCTAGTTAATCGGGATTATTGGGTTGATATGGCGGATAGATTGGGATTCGAACCAACGGTACAGCTTTTGACCGTACAACGGTTTAGCAACTGGAGGCTGAAAACAGAAAATCGGCAGGTCGGCTGCCGATCAATTAGATTCTTTTAAGTTGTTTATTTTCAATAACTTAAGAGACTATGGCGGAGAGAGGGGGATTCGAACCCCCGGTACAGCTTTTGACCGTACAACGGTTTAGCAAACCGCCGCCTTCAGCCACTCGGCCATCTCTCCGCAAATTCGGCTGTGCCGATTATAGCGGAAGCGCCTCTCTTTGGCATATCTTCTCACCACTTCTTCGTGAATTCTTTTTCTCAATGTACTCGCAGTAGTTTTTTCCCGGGGTCGGCCAGGATTCGCTGTGTCCCTCGCGGAACCTTCAACTCAAAGTGGGATTCATGCCCATCGGCGTACACCCGTTGCAGCAGCACCAGCTTTCCCCCCTCCAATTCCGCAAAGATCGGAACCGAGGTCACAAGTGATTCCGGGCACTGTTGTTGATCCAGATCAAAGCTTGCTGTCGTGGTGGCGCTCTGCCGGTTGAACACCGCTTGCTTCAGGTCAATTTCCGGCACCGAGCTGCCGCGCACCCATTCTTCAAAGAACCAGTTCAGACTCTTCTTGCCTTCAAAGCGCGCATTCGGCGGCAGGAACTCCTCCAGCACCTTGCGGAATTCGTCGGTCGTGGCCATGCTTCGGTCGTAGCGCCTGCCGAATTCGCGCAGCGCCATCTGGAAGCGGCTTCCTTCGTGATCCTTTGCCTTCTTCGGCGCCGGAGTCTCCAGCTTCTCGTAGTCGTCAAAGTAATCGCGAAGCATAACCAGCAGCCACAGACCTCTCCCATAGGTCACCGGGACATACGCATTCGGAAACACTGACGACGACAGCCTGTAGCCGAGCGTCACCGAGCCAGCGTCGGCGTAGCGCTTCCCGACCGCGTTGGTTGCCAGCAGTTCTCTCCGGTATTCTTCCAGCAACTCTCGGGCCGCCTCCGGATTCGCCTCTTCCATGATCATCAGTGCGCTCAAGCTTGCGAGTGCTTCCATCAGCCACTGGTCGCGATAGCTCTTCCAGCCCACCCGGTCTCCCCACCACTGGTGCGCCGTCTCGTGATCCTGCATAAAGCCGCCGTACACCGCCTGGTCAAGGTCGCTGATCTTCAAGGCTCGCCGCTCGTCGTCGCTCAGGTATGCAAAGCTGGTCAGGTAAACCAGCGTCGGCCATCCCTGTGAGAGTGCTCCCGGCAGCTGCGTAATGGACAGGCTCTTGTACGGATACGGACCGAACCATTGCTCATACTTCCGGATAGCATCCGCCGAACGTCTTGCGATTGCCGCGTTTCTTGCCGAAGCTTCCGCCGCCAGCTCGGGAGTCGCCTTCGCCAGCGACGCCTCCACCACTCCTGCCGAGTAGCTCGCCACCTCGACTCCATTCACCTCTTCCGAGGCACGCTCGAACTTTCCCAGGTTGAAGCCAGCCAGCGGAATCTTACCCTCGGAGGTCCACTCGCCCGTCTCCCATTCGCCTTCCTTGCTCTGCTTCGTGCGCTGCCCGGTTGCAACCAGCGTCCATCCCTTCGGCCAGCGGAACTTCAAATCGAAGCGGCTCATCTGGATGCCGCGGTTCGGATACCATGTGCCGCGTGCGCCCACATACAGCAGCCCCGGAGCCGCCTGTTGCATCACTTCCCCCGCGTATTGGAAGCGCAGCCGGTGATGTTCGCCCGTGAGCAGCGCCGCCGGCATCACCACCGTCACCAGGTCGTTGCCAATCCGTGCCAGTTCGCTGCCGTTCAGCGCCTCATTTTGCAGGAACTCCGCCTCCACGCCGTCCACCTCAATCCGGCTCACCTGCAGCCAGCGTGAAAGTTCAAAGGTCAGCAGTTTTTGGCCGCCGTTTCGCACTTCCACATCCAGCTCCGCCGTTGCCTCCAGCATTTCCGGCGGAGCCAGTTCGGTGTCAATGCGGAACTCCTCCACTGCCACAGCCCGTGAGGATGCTGCCGGTTCAATCACTCGGCGCTCGCCCACTCGGCGCGCCTCCAGCCCAGGGAAGGCCATCCAGACATCGAAATACGGGGTAAGTCCAAAGTGCCCAAGCCGGGCTACCTTGAACTGGTCTTCCGCCTGCGTATCGTCGTAAACGTCCAGATTCCCTCGTCGTGTGGCCAGCCGTGCATGCAGAAACCAGTCGTCTTTCTCCAACGATGCATCTTCCGTAAAGCTTTCCAGCAACCGCAGAGCGTCCATCTCCGCCATCTCCCGCGCTTGCCCCGCATGCGCCAGCAGAAACTTCTGCTGCTCCTCGCTTTCCCGCAGGAAAGGTTTCAGCTCGCTCGGAATGTCGCCGTTAAAGCGCAGGTACGCCGCCGAGAAATGTTCGTTCAGCACCCCGAGTCCTGAAAACAGTCCCAGCGATGCGTGCTCCGTCAAATCCGGCGGACGCATCAGCACCTCGCCCTCGCCCTGGAAATATGCCCCCGTCACCCGTCCCGCCACCTCCTGCGTAAATGCAATCGTGCCGTCCGTCAGGTAGATATGCAGTTCGCCGCGCTCCAGCACCGCTTCCCGCACATGGAAAACCCTGGACTCGTCCAGCCCTGCCGAGCGCAGCGCCCGGTACAGCAGCGCCGTCGGCCCCTTTCGCTCTGCCGCTTCCACGGTCTTCCTGGCAGGCAGGGGCGCGGTATTGCCCGGGATTTGCAGTACCGGAGCCTGCCATGGCGTGGGCGCTTCCATTTGTTGCCCGTCTAGCGAGGCAGTCAGCAACAGCAAAAGCAACATGAGCGCGGCGGCTTTCATTTCGCTTCTCTATCCTTATTCTTCACAATCCAACGCACACACAATACCCCAAAGCCCCTCTGTTGCGGCAACTCCTCTGCCGCTCTTCTGCTCGCTCAACTCCAGCCCCGCCCTCCTTCCCGCGCTATTCCGGATTGGCAAACCCTTTCACCGCTGGCTCATGTCGGGGCAGGGAGTTACAATAGCTTGTCTTGCATCATCAAATTTTTCGCGGCATTCCGCCTGCCTCTGCCGGGCCGGAATCGCAGACGCGCCCCGGATCTCAATGAAGAAGCTTTTGTTGTCGCTCGTCGCCATCTCTTCCTTCGTCGCACCCGCCCTCGCGCAGCAAGACACCGTGGTTGAGGAGATCGTCGCGCGTGTCAATAACTCCATCATCACCCGCGCCGATCTGCGCCACAACCGCGAGCAGGCCGCCCAGGATTCCAAGGAGCTCAACCTCTCCCAGAAACAGGTCGAAGAGCGCGAAGCAAACTCCCTGCGCGATCTCATCGATCAGCAGTTGCTCATACAGAAGGCTGCCGACCTGGGAATCTCCGCCGATGCCGACCTCGTCAAGCGCCTCGATGATCTCCGCAAAGAGATGAAGGCCAGCTCCATGGAAGACCTCCAGAAGCTTGCCGAAGGCCAGGGCGTAAGCTGGGAAGAGTTCAAGCAGAACACCAAGAACGGAATCCTCACCCAGAAGGTCATCGGCTCAGAAGTCGGCGGCCGTATCCAGATCACCCGCGACGAAATTCAAAAGTTTTACGACGAGCACAAGTCTGAGATCTCCCAGCCCGAGCGCGTCCGCCTCAGCGAAATCCTCATCGCCAACAATCCCCACGCTCCCAAGCCCGAGCCCGGCAAGGAGAGCAAACTTCAGGAGCCCACCTCCGACCAGATCGTCGCCGCCGAAGCCAAGGCTGAGGATGTCTATCAGCAACTCAAGAGCGGCGCAAAGTTTGACGAACTCGCCCGCAAAGAGTCCAACGGAGCAACTGCTGACCAGGGTGGCGACCTCGGCTACTTCAAGCGCAAGGATCTCGCCAAGGAGCTCGAAGACAAGTCCTTCGTCCTCAAGTCCGGCGAATTCACCCAGCCCATTCGCACCCGCCAGGGATTCATCATTCTCCGCGTCACTGACCACATCCAGGCCGGAACCCCGCCCTTCGAGAGTGTCCGCGAGCAGATCCAGGAGCAGCTCTACAGCCAGAAAGTTCAGCCCGCCCTGCGCGAGTTCCTCACCCGCCTCCGCGAAGAGGCTTACATTGACATCAAGCCCGGCTACACCGATAGCGGCGCCAGCCCCAACCAGACCCGCCTCGTCTACACCTCTGATACCGGCCCCAAAACCAAGCAGGTGCGCGGCAAACTCGGCGTCGGCAAAAAGAAGACCGTCGTAGTCGTTGGCAAGGGAAACTCCAAGGCCGCCGGCGGCACCTCCGAACTCGGTCTCGCCAAGGCCGAGGTCGATGCCAAGGAAAAAGCGATCAACGATCGCAACGCCGCCGCCGCCGCCGCAAAAGCCAAGGCCGCCGCCGAGGCTGCCGAAAAAGACAAAATCAGCCACATGTCCAAGGGCGAAAAAGCCCGTTACCTGGCGCAGAAAAAGCACGAGGCCCGCCGCCAATCCAAACTCTCGGCCAAGCAAACCCGGCAGCAGAAAAAAGAGGCCAAAAAGCAGGAAGCCAAAAACGCCGCCGATGCCAAGGCAAAGGCGCAGGAAGCCCGCGACATCAAGAACGGGAAGAAGCCCAAACCCTCCAAGAACGCCAAGAACGGCAAGGACGTCAAGGACGCCAAGCCTGCCGACACCGCCGCCGCCGATCAGGATGCCAGCGCTCCGCCCAAGAAGAAGAAGTCCATCTCCTGGTTCTAGGACTGGTGGCCCACATCCGCCATCCTTTGGCGAATGTGGGGAACAGGTTTCGGGTGCCCCATCCTGGCCCGCAGTTGGCTAGGGTGGGGTCTTTGCTTTTGCCTTTGCTCTTGCCCAAAAAAAGCGGCCCATCTTCTGGGCCGCTTTCTCTCTTTTCAAAATCGTCTCTTACTTGCCAAACCCCTTGCGGCGTTGCTTGCTGTACGCCGCCAGCGCAGCCTCGATAATCGGGTATGCGTCTGCTGCCGGCTGAACCTCGTCCACTTCCACAGCCTTTTCTTCCAGCATTTTGTAATCCTGGAAGAAGCGCCGCAGCATCATCAGCCGGTGCGGAGGCATCTCCCGCGCGTCGGTATAGCTGTTGAACTCCGGGTCCTTGCTCGCAATGGCAATGACCTTGTGATCTTTCTTGCCGCCGTCGATCATCGTCATCAACCCTACGGTCCGTGCCTGGATGATCGTCAGCGGAACCACCGGCTCCTGGCAGAACACCAGCACGTCCAGCGGATCGTCGTCTTCTGCCAGCGTCTGCGGAATGAACCCGTAGTTCGCCGGATAGTACACAGCCGAATACAGAATGCGGTCCAACTTAATCAGTCCGCTGCTCTTGTCCAGCTCGTACTTCACGCTGGAGCCAAATGGAATCTCGATTACCGCGTTAAACTCTCTCGGGATACCTTCTCCCGGCGTAATGTCGTGCCATGCATGGATCATGAAGGAATGCCTCTGGTAGATCGGTCTCCCTTTATTGTACTGAATCCCGCTCACCGCGCCCATTGTCCGGCCGTGTTCTCTCCGCCGCCAACTCCGTTCCGCCGTGTAGAATCATCCCAGTCGCCACGTCCAACGCCATGAGTGAAACCCTTTCCGACGCTCTTCCCAAGCCCCGCCGAGCCAAAGCTGCGGCCGCCATGGTCGCCGCCGGAATCCTCCTCAGCCGTCTCAGTGGACTCATCCGCGAGCGCATCTTCGCCCACTACCTCGGAACCTCGCTCGCCGCCGACGCCTATCGCGCCGCCTTCCGCGTCCCCAACATGTTGCAGAACCTCCTCGGCGAGGGCGTGCTCTCCGCATCTTTTATTCCCGTCTACGCCCGTCTCCGCGCCGAGGGCCGCCTGCGCGAGGCCAGCGAACTCGCCGAAGCCATCTTCGCCCTTCTCGCCATCGTCGCCACTCTCGTCGTCGCCCTCGGAATCCTCTGCGCCCCGCTTCTTGTCAGCTTGCTCGTCCCCGGTTTCTCGGGAGAAAAGCGCGCCCTCACCGTCGCTCTCGTCCGCATCGTCTTTCCCGGCACCGGACTCCTCGTCTTCTCCGCCTGGTGCCTCGGCGTCCTCAACAGCCATGGCCGCTTCTTTCTCTCCTACGCCTCCGGCGTCATGATGAACCTTGTCATCATCGCTGCCCTCATCTGGCAGGGAGGCTTCCACGGCCAGGGCACGGTCCCGCTCGCCTATGCCATCTCCTGGGCCTCCGTCGCCGGAGCCGTCTTGCAATTCGGTGTGCAGGCGCCCACCGTCTACACCTACCTCCGCCCCTTGATCGGCCGCATCGATCTCCGCTCCCTGCACGTTGCCGCCGTCGTCGCCGCCTTCATCCCGGTCTTCATCAGCCGCGGAGTCTTCCAGATCTCCGGCTTCATCGACCTTCAGCTCGCCAGCTTCCTTCCCAAGGGCAACGTGCTGCTCACCTACGCGCAAACCCTCTACATGCTTCCCGTCTCTTTGTTTGGAATGTCGGTGTCGGCCGCCGAACTCCCCGCTATGTCCAGCGCCGTCGGCACAGATTCCGAAATCGCCGCCACCCTGCGCTCCCGCCTCAGCGCCGGACTCGGCAAGATTTCCTTCTTCGTCGTGCCCTCCGCGGTCGCCTTTCTTCTTCTCGGCAATGTCGTCGCCTCCACGCTCTACCGCACCGGCAAATTCGGTGAACAGGATGTCTTGTTTGTCTGGGCGGCTCTCGCCGGCTCCGGCGTCGGTCTGCTGGCGCAAACCATGGGACGCCTCTACTCCTCCACTTTTTATGCCCTGCGCGATACCCGCACACCCTTGCGTTACGCTCTCGTCCGCGTCGCGCTCACCCTCTGCCTCGGATACCTCTGCGCCCTGCCTCTGCCCCGCGCTCTCGGCATCGACCACAACTGGGGAGTCGCCGGGCTTACCTCTTCCGCAGGAATCGCTGGTTGGGTGGAGTTTGTTCTGCTTCGCCGCGGATTACAGGCACGCATCGGCCACGTCGATTTCTCAGCCGCGCGTATCCTCAAGCTCTGGGCCGCTGCCCTCGCCGCTGCCGCTCTTGCCCTTTTGCTGGAACGCGCGCTGCATTTCGCTTCGCCCGTCCTGCGCGGCCTCGCCGTCCTCATCCCCTACGGCGCCGCCTACCTCATCCTCACCCACCTGCTCGGAGTCAGCGCCGCCCTCTCATCCATCCTCGCCCGCCTCGGCCTCAAGCGCTAACCGCGCAGGATAGATGCAGCGGGTGCCCCATCCTAGCCCGTTGTTGGCTAGGGTGGGGTAGTTGACCTTGCTCTTGTTCTTAAACCTGCGCAACCTGTGCAACCTCTCACTTCGACTCTCTTCCAACGTGGCAAGTCGAAAGTCGCTCCCTACCCCGCCGCCTTCAACCTCGTCTTGATCACCTTCATCGTGCTCCAGTCATACCCAAAGCGCTGTCCGCAATCAAGACACACAACATAGTGCGAGCAGCCGTGCGGCAGCTCAACCGTCCAGTCCAGGTGCGCCTGATGTTGCCTCGCCACGTCCATCGAGAACGGCACCGACAAGTGAGAGTGCCTGCAACCGAGCGACAAAAGGTCCAGCACTTTCTCCAGCATATTCAGAATGCACCTCGCGAAACTCGCGCTTCCTTAAACCGGATGCCGCGTCCCCGCCCCGGCATTCTTCGCACTTCCTGCTTCTAGCTCTCGATGCCCAGGCACCCGATGGCCTCGCCACCGGATGCCCTTGCCTCTCCGCTGCTTCCCGTTCGTGCTCTTACCCTGCGCGAACCGCCGACTTGTCCGCGAGCGCTGCCGGTGCTGGCGTTGCTTCCACCGCCTGCGGCTTCTCGTTCACGCCCGGCTTGCGGATATCGATCCCGCCCTTGAAGAATGCGCCGTCTTCAATGCTGATGCGCTGCGCCACCACATCCCCGGTCAGCGAACCCTCATTGCGGATGTCCACCCGGTCTGTGGCGGAAACATTCCCGCGCACTTTTCCCAGGATCACCGCCTCCCGCGCCGTGATATTCGCGGCCACTACGCCATTGCGGCCCACCGTCACCCGGTTCCCCGGCAAATGAATCGATCCTTCCACTCTGCCGTCGATGTAGAGCGACTCCGATCCTGTCACTTCGCCTTTAATCACCAGGGACTTTCCAATCGTCGCCTGGTCGTTGATCGTTGTCGCCGTGCTCAGTGGCTTCGGCGTGCTGTTGTTGTACTCCGAGACCGGAGACGGAGTAGAAGGCTGGCGCTGCGAATCCGCGGGCGCCGGAGGATTGCTGGACGGTGTTGAGGGCTTCCACATGGTTTTGTGAGTCCTTTCATAAAGCAGGTCTGCACCTGCATCGCCATTCTTTGGATTGTTCGTAAATATGAGTCCCGCAAGGGGCTTAGAGGTTGTCTGTTCTCAAATCAATGCGTGTATCGCGTTCCCTGTATGCACTATATTCCAATCCGCCGGAACTTTCTGCACTCCTCGCCCCCGTGCCCCTTTGCCATTTGGTGGCCCGCACAACGCTCCGTTTGTTGTGTGCGACTTGTGCATTTGCTCTTGCTTTTTCCTCCATCACAAAACAAAAGCCCCCAACCAAGGGGGCCTCTGATTCAACTCCGCGCTCCTACTTCACTTCTGCTCTGGCCTCGTTCAGCATGCCTTCCAGCTTCGTCCGGCCCTTGTATTCCGGATCGATCTTCAGCACCGATTCCCAGGCCGCGATCGCGCCCTTGATGTCCTTCTTCCCGTCTTTCTTCACCACGCCCACGTTGTACAAGGTCTGCACATGCCGCGGATCGTCTTTCAGCGCCTGGTCAAATTCTTTCAAAGCGCGGTCTGCGTCTCCCGTGTAGTAGTACGCAATGCCCATATCTGTCCGCACGTCCGGATTCTTCGGAAACTCGTTCAGCGAGCGCGTGTAGTAGCCAATCGCCGTCGCCCACTGCGAGGCGTCAAAATACGCATTGCCCAGCTCCGTCAAGGCCGAAACGTCCTTCGGATTCGTATCCAGCCGCGCCAGCAGCGGCTTCACCTGCGCATCCAGATTCTGCGACGGAGCCGCCGTCAGCGCCGAAGGCGGAAGGCTTGATCCGCCCATCGCCGGAGCCGAACTCCCGCTCGTGCTCGCATTCTCTGCTCCACTCCCCGAGCTATGCAGCAGATAGCCGCCAACCCCGCCCACAATCAGCACTACCACGATTGCCGTATAAATCTGTACACTCGTCCAGCCCGCTGCCTTCTTCGGCGTCCGGTTTGTCATTGCACTCATCTCTCCCAGGGCGCGCGCTCATCGACCTTCGCATCCTCCGCCGTGGCCCGCGCTCACCCGAGACATCCTATCCTGAGCCCCCGCCTCCAGTAAAACAATTGCCCCTCGTGCGCCGGTGCCCCATATCTGCCTTCCTTTGGCAGATGTGGATCCGTTGACCTTGCACTTGCCCTTGCTCTTGCTTTTGACAGGTGCCCCACACAGCACAGATGGCCCACACAACGATCCGTTCGTTGTGTGGGGCTGTTGCCCTTGCTTCTGCACTTGCCTTTGCCCTTGCTCTTGCTTTTGACTCCAACCTTGAAACTCTGAAACCTTGAAACCTTGAAACCTGGGCAACCTGCGCAACCTTGTAACCTGTGTAACCTGCGCAACCTGGGCAACCTGCGCAACCTGCCTCTCCCCCCTACTTCGCCTTCTTCTGCCCTCCAAACAGCCCAGCCAGCCCGCTCGCCGGATTCTGCGACGCATTCCCGTTCTGCTGGTTGTTTGCCGCCGCGCCCGGAGTCGTTTTCCCGGTCAGTGATCCCAGCAACCCGCTCGCTCCGCCGCCCACCTTTGCCAGCGCGCCCTGCGTAAGCGCTCCCGGATTCCCAAAGCTCGGCAGCATTCCGCTCATCCGCATCTTCGCCATGGCTCCCATGTCAGCGGAAACCTTCGGGCTGGGAATCGTTCCCGTCACAATCACCGGAATCACGATCTCGCCGTTCTTGTTGGCCATCGCCGTCGTCATCATCCCGCCGATCCCGCTGCCGCCCACCTGCTGCGAGCTCGTTTTTGAGAGCACTGCCGTGGCCTTCATATCCAGTCCCTGATCCACCAGTGAGGCCGTTCCCGTCGCCGCCATCGTCCCTGCGTCCGTCAGTGCCTTCAGGTCGTTGGTTGTGGCCACGCCGCCCTTCAGATCGAAGCTCCCCGTCAGTGATGAAACGTTCGTCGCTCCGCTCGCAACCTTGCTTGCCCCGGTGAACTTTCCAATTGTGCCAAGCTGCTGCGCCATGTCCACGCCGGTCAGCTTGCCGTCGCTCAGGTTTACCGTGATCTTTCCCGTCAGCGTCTTCACCAGGTCCGCGCCCGGCGGAGCCATATTCAGCGCAATCACCACGCTGTTCGCCACCACTCCGCTCACCTTCAACTGGGTAGCCTTCAGCGTCCCCGCCAGCGCCGGAGCGCTCAATGGCCCCTTGGCCGTCAAATCCGCGTTCAGCCGTCCGCTCGGCTGCATCCCCGGACTCAGCGCAACCCCTCCTGCCTCGGCCAGCTTCACCAGCTCTGCCAGCGAAGCATCCTGAGCGTTCAGCCTCAGATCGGCCACCGCCGGAACGCTCTTCCCGTCCACCGTTCCATTCACCACAAACGGAGATCCGCCGATCTTCAGTTGCGTGTTGCTCACCGTGATCATCTGGGCCTTCAGGTCGTCGCTTGCGTTGTAGTCCAGCTCAATCGGGAAGCCTAGCGCGTTGCCGTGAGCCATCACGTTGTCCATCTTGATCGTGCCCGCCACCGTGACCTTGCCCGCGTCGTTCTTGAATTTCAGATTCCCGCTGATGCTCGCCTCGCTCCCCGCCAGCGCCTGCGAGTTCAAATACTGCTGCGCCCCGCTCAGCGCCACTTGGTCCAGCTCCAGCGACCCCTCAAACGGAGTGCTCACCAGCGTCGCGTCCTCAATCGGCCCGCCCCGCCCGTCGAACTTCACCACCTGCTTGCCCGCTCCCGGCAGGTGCGCGCTCAAGGTAATTGCAAACGGCTTGCCCGGCGCGTAATCCTTCAGCGTCAGGTCGATATTCTTGTACTCTTTCCGCGGCTGCTGCTTCATCTGGTCGGTCACCGCCACCGCGCCGTCCACAATCTCAAAGCGGTCCAGCTCCAGCGGCGGAGTCTGTCCCTGCGCCTGCTTCGGCGCCTGCGCGCTCTGTGCCCCTATCGTCGAGAAGTTCCACGCGCCGTCCGCTCCCCGTATCAGCTCCACCTGCGGACGCACCATCTGCAGGCTCTCCACCTGCACCTGCTTGCGGAACAGAGGCATCAGCTTCACCCGCACATTCAGCTCTGCCATCTGTGCAAACGCCATCCCGGAGTTGTATTTCGGGTCTTCGCCAATCACCGCGTTCTGAACCTTGAACGTAGGCGGCAGCAGACCCAGGCTCATCTGTCCCAGTTGCACTGTCCGTCCCAGGTTCTCCTGCAACGCCGCCTGAATGCGGTCATGATAGCGATTCACGTCCATGAAGTGCGGCGCCATCGCCGCCACCCCAAGCAACACCACCACTACTGCACCCACTCCAATCAGCAGTCGCTTTTTCATATCGCTCTCGCTTTCGCAAACGGCAAAATCCTACCCGGGAATGTAAGATGCCGCCAACCAATGCCGAGTCACCCAACTCCCTTCACCCTTCCGCGGCTTCGTCCCACTTCGGCCTCCACTCACCGCCACCTACCGGCTGCCGGCGGCCGACCGGCGGCCCACACAACGCTCCTTTCGCCATGCGGGTCTGTTGACCTTTCCGTTGCCCGTGCTGTTGACCTTGACTTTGCTGTTGTCCTTGCCCTTAACCTGTGAAACTTTGAAACCTGTGAAACTTTGAAACCTGTGAAACCTTGAATCCTCTTGAACCTGCGCAACCCGCTCCCCCGCCCCACGCCGCCGCCGCTTCATGCATAATGGCCTGTCTCTGCTCGCGCCCCGCATGACTGATGCTCCCCTCATCCCGCCTCCTGACCGCGGCTCCGCCGCCGAGGTCTTCCGCGTCTTCCTGCGCCTCGGCCTCCTCTCCTTCGGAGGTCCCATCGCTCACCTCGGCTACTTCCACACCGAGTTCGTCCAGCGCCGCCGCTGGTGCAGTGAAGAGACCTTCGCGGAAATCGTCGCTATCGCCCAGTCCATGCCCGGCCCCGCCAGCAGCCAGGTCGGCTTCGCTCTCGGGCTTCTCCGCGCCGGATGGCCCGGCGGCATCGCCGCCTGGACCGCCTTCACCATGCCCTCCGCGCTCCTCATGCTCGCCTTCGCCTTCGGACATCAGCTCCTCACCGGGAGCCTCGGCCTCGGCGTCGTCCACGGACTCCAGCTCGTAGCCGTCGCCGTCGTCGCCCAGGCCATCCTCTCCATGCGCAAGTCGCTCGCCCCGGACGCGCCCCGCATCGCCCTCGCTCTCGCCGCCGCCGCAATTGTTTTCTTCTCCTTCGGCACTCTGCTCGCCATCGTCGCCGGAGCCTTCGCCGGACTCCTCCTCCCGCGCCCGCCTCAGCTCACGCCCGCGCACCCGCTCGCCTTCCACCTTCCCCGGCCCGTGGGCTTCGCCGCCGCCGCGCTCCTGCTCGCCCTCCTGCCAATCCTGCACATCGCCGCCGCTCTATCGAAATCCCAACCCGTCGCCGTCTTCAACGCCTTCTATCGCACCGGGGCGCTCGTCTTCGGCGGAGGCCACGTCGTGCTCCCGCTCCTGGAAAGCGCCGTCGTCGCCACCGGATGGGTTGACCAGCAGACCTTCCTCTCCGGATACGGCGCCGCCCAGGCTCTTCCCGGTCCCCTCTTCACCTTTGCCGCCTATCTCGGAGCCGCCATTCGGCCCAGCGCGCATCCCGTCCTGCTCTCGGCTCTCGCCCTCATCGCGATCTTTCTTCCCGGACTTCTCGCCGTCGTCGCCGTCCTGCCCTTCTGGAGCCATTTGCGTCAGCGCCCTCTTGTCCAGGCTGCGCTTCGCGGCATCAACGCCGCCGTCGTTGGAGTTCTCATCGCCGCCTTCCTCCGTCCCGTCTGCTCAAGCGCCCTTCACTCGTTCTTCGATTCCGTGGTTGCCGTCACCGCTCTCGTCGCCCTCCTCCGCTGGAAGCTTCCGCCATGGCTCATCGTGATTGCCGTCGCAGCCCTCTCGGCCCTTGCTGCCATTGCCTGAGTAGTTAACCATGCCATCCACTTCTGATGACGCCCACGCCAATAGATCGCGACTAGCCTCAACCATTAACCAGATAACAAACATTGGCTTTCCAACGATTAACCACCATGGCAATCCTCGGCCACCGTCCTTGTCCAGCCGCGCCCGATCCAAAATCCTCCTCCGGCTCAGCTATGTGCGCCCGGACCCTCATATTTACTGTCTCTGGCGCAATTCCCACCGTTCTCCGCCGGATTCCTCCGCCGGGGTTCCCTTTTAGCCTCTGGTGCGCGCTCTTTTCATACGTTATGATTCGCTCCATCGCGCTTCGCTCCGCGGCGGGCGCAGGGGATTTCTAGCCGATGGCCACTTCGAAGCACGTTGTCATGCCCACCCGCAGCCGCAAGCTGCCGAGCGCAATTTACTTTGAAGCCGACGTGCTCGCCCGCGCCGCCATCATGCAGTGTGGCCGAATTCAGCACGCCAGCTTTGAATCCCTCGACCCCGCTCGCCTCAGCGGCGGCAGCGTTTATGTCATTGCTGATCAGGATCTCTTTACCGAGCACCTCAAGGATCTGCGCGCCCCCGACGTCCGCGTCGTCGTCCTCTCCGACGAGCGTTTCCGCGATGCCCGCCTCGATGGCACGGTCTACGCCTACCTGCCCGCAAACACGCCGGCCCCGCTGCTGGAGCGCATGTTCGACAACGCCATCGATCACATGCACCTCGTGCAGACCCGCCGCGAAGCCAGTGACAAACTCGCTCTCGCCAACTCGGAAATTTACGAGCTCAACAACATCGGCGCCGCTCTCAGCGCCGAGCATGAGACCCGCGAACTCCTCGAACTGATTCTCACCAAGTGCCGCGAAATCACCCGCGCCGACGCTGGCTCTCTGTACCTCGTCGAAGAAACCGAGCCCGGAGAAGCCGAGCGCTCGGTTCGCGATCATCACAAGCCGAAAAAATTTCTGCGCTTCAAAATGGCGCAGAACGATACCGTCAAGTTCCCCTTCCGCGAGGTCGTGCTCCCAATCAGCGAGCGCTCCATCGCGGGATATGTAGCCGAACACGGAACCGTTGTGATGATCGAAGACGCATACGAGATGGAGAGCTGGGTTCCATACTCCATCAACAAGCAGTTCGACGTTGATTCCGGTTACCGCACCAAGTCGATTCTCGCCGTGGCCATGATGAATCCGAAAAACGAAATCGTCGGAGTCGTGCAGCTCATCAACGCCAAGCGCAACTGGCGCGCCCGCCTCAATACCCCTGAGGACATCGAGAACGAGGTGCTGCCTTTCTCCACCCGGCAGATGGAGATTGTTTCTTCCCTCGCCAGCCAGGCCGCCGTCGCCTATGAGAACAGCCATCTCTACGAGAACATTCACCGCCTCTTCGAGGGCTTCGTCAAAGCAGCGATTAAAGCCATTGAACAGCGCGATCCCACAACCTCCGGTCACTCCGAACGCGTGGCGAATCTCACCGTCGCCATGGCCGAGGCCGTGGACCGCGACCATACTCATTTCCGCGACATCCGGTTCACCCGCTCGGAGATGAAGGAGATCCGCTACGCTTCGCTGCTGCATGATTTCGGCAAGGTCGGCGTGCGTGAGGAAGTGTTGACCAAGGCGCGGAAACTCTATCCCGCGCAGATAGGCGTTATCTTCAGCCGCTTTGATTTTGCGCGCCGTACCCTGCAGGCGGAGGCCGCCGAATGCAAGCTCGCCTACCTGCTCGACAAAGGGAAAGATGAGTATTTGAAGATGCTCCCGCGATTTGACGCCGCGCTGCAGGAGCGGCTCCGGGAGTTGGACCGCTTTGAGAAATTCATCGTCGAATCCAACGAGCCATCCCTGCTGCCCGAGGGCAGTTTTGGAATGCTGCGCGAAATTGCCAAGCGCCGTTTCCGCGCCTGGGATGGAACGGAAACGCCTTTGATGACTCCCGAAGAAGTTCGCCTGCTATCCATCCGCAAAGGCTCTCTCGATCAGGGCGAGCGCGAGGAAGTTGAATCGCACGTCGAACACACCTACAACTTCCTCAAGCAGATTCCATGGACTAGGGAGATTCGCAACATTCCCGAGATTGCGCGCGGCCACCACGAAAAGCTGAACGGCGAAGGCTATCCCGGCAAACTCGACTCCAGGCAGATTCCGCTGGCCACGCGGCTGATGACAATCGCCGATATCTTTGACGCGCTGGCCGCCGCCGATCGTCCCTACAAGGACTCCGTCTCCGTGGAGGGCGCGCTGAAAATTCTGGACCAGATGGCGAAGGCAGGCGAGATCGACAGCCAGGTGTACGCCCTCTTCGTGCAGGCCAAGGTGTACGAACACTGGAAGACCGAATGTTTTGCCTATTGAATCCGCCCGCTAAATTTGCGGCTCCGGCACAGGCTCCTCGATGTCAGCGGGCAGCGGGGCAGCAACGGTATCATTGAGCCGCTCCAGATCCAGCGAAGCCTGGCCGCCTTCTTCAAAAAACATCATGGCAAATTTGCGCCCCCACTCCAGCTCATGCGCCGAGTAAGATGAGCGGCTGTACACGGTCTGCGAATAAGTTTCATCCACCGCGTTGAGCAGGACAAGAAACTCCGCTTCGGCATCCAGCAGTTGTTCTTTCGTCCAGCCAAAAATCGGGCTCTGCGGAGTAATCGGATGCACCACCGTCCAGTTGGCGGGGAAGACCGCAACGAAATTCCGTTCGAGTTCCATGCTGTAAAAACGGCGGACGCGCCCATTGCCCACGCGCTCAAAGCGGCTGTGCATCACCACGGCCTGTACGTTCAGCAACTGGCTGCGGCGCCCGTTCACAACCCGGAACTGAAAGCTGGTCTGGCCGCCGTAGGGAGCAATCAGGCCGGCGCGGCTGTAGAGCACGCGCGCATTGGGACGGGAAAACCGCGCGAACACCAGTCCTGTCGCAACCGCCAGTGACAGCAGTCCAAATAAGGTTTGCAGCGCCACCAGCGCATTGGCAAGAAAGCTGACGGGCACTATGTTTCCATAACCGACGGTGGCGAACGTGTGGATGCTGAAGAAGAACGCGCGCCAGAATAGCGGCCCGTCGTAACTTCCCTGCAACGCCCCCGGGCCCAGTGCCAGGTAGCCGAGCGCAAACAGCGCATTGATCGCCATGTACCACGCGCCGAGAAGCGAGAAGAAGCGCCCCCAGCTCAAGTTCACCAGGGCGTGATACCCAAACAATTTGTCGAGCCACTCCTCGTGCAGCCGACGCACGTTGAATGAGCCGTCGCGGTTGAGAAGGCGGTAGTGCGGTCGTGCGGCAAGGCTTCCGAAGCCCAGATCGCGGTCCAGCGGACGTTCGATCGGGTTGGGCAGTGGCGGCGGCGGCAACGTGTTCATGGGGACTCTCCGGCTAGTCTTCTGGATGCAGCTTGGATCGCATGGGATTCGCGGCGCAACCAGCCCAGCAGCTCAGGCCTCTAATGCGCCAGAGGTTCCGCTCGTGAATGACTCCGTCGCCGACGCCGCGAATTTCCTCCTGATCGCAGGACTCGTGGTATACGGCTTCACCCTCTTTGCCGACTATTCCGCCCGCGGACGCTGGGCCAAGAACGTGACCTCGCTGCTGGCGTCGCTCGGCATTCTTACGTTGGCGCTGGCCCTGGCGCTCACTCCGGAGAACGCCGGCATTCTATTGCGCTTGTCGCGGACGCAGATCTCAAAGGTGCTGCTCGGTCTGAGCAGCTTTCTATTGTTGCTCTCCATTGGGGCCTTCGGCGTAATTACCTATTCAAGGCCCTTCCGCTTGCGGCATGAAAAGAAAATCGACCGCGAACTCAATCGCGACCTGCCCAAGATTCCGTAGCCTCACGTGTTCGCTGGATGGAGCCGTCAACGGCTTGCATTGATTCGTGCGACCTTCAGGGAGACACGCGTCGCCTATTCGCAAGAAAAATGATCATTCGTTTCACCCAATATTCATGCGGGTCTGGACGATTCCGGTGCATGATTATTCGGCGGCCACGCTTGCAAGCCGGCCACTGGTTTGTTACAACAGTGAAGCACGGTACGGCGCTAGAGGCGCTGGCGCGGCGCAAGTCGCGTTTGGATATTTCAGAGTTTTGAACTTCTTGTAGATCTTCATGGCCTGCCAACGCGAGTTCGCAGCGCACCTGATTGTTTGATTCAAACTTACAAGCCGACCAGCGACGGCAGCGTGGCTGCGATAACTGCTGGCGGCCGGTTGCACAGAGCGGCAAAGTTTGGTACAAATGAAAAGTCGATGAGCCGCCGCGACATGATCGCGATAGCAGCCATCCGGTGCGAGTTGCAAAACGCAAGCGGCTTTGATAAGGTCTTTCAGGTAGCGGGTGCGGAGAGAAATGATCGCGCCCAGGCGGACTTGCCAAGAGCCAAGCGCTCTGATAGGGTAGGAAAGTCGAACGAGCAGCAACGAAGTGAGTGGCACTGAGGTTGACAGAATCGACAAGGTTCTGCTAGTCTAAGAAAGTTGCAAACGGCCCGGCCACGGGCGAGACAGGAACAGAGCTTCCTGGCAGGATTCAGCGGTAACGCAGAATACCTTAAACGATCTTTAATTTGAACGAACGACTTTTTTCCGATGCGCGGTCAATCGCAGCAAATCGGGAAAAAGTCAGCAATATCGCGCGCTCCGCAAGCAATCGAAGCGTCGAGCGAAGCATTCCTCAACCAATCGGATCTTCCTGCCAGGCATTTTTCAATGCCGAACAGGTTATGCGGTTGCGTCTCTGAAGGACACTTCAAAAGCGATATTGCCA
>Ga0181534_10000534_pt1 | contig 26435 bp, 18 predicted proteins | sample PEATcosm2014_Bin_37_FD_119758 | JGI IMG/M metagenome (GOLD analysis project Ga0181534, IMG submission 119758) | Peatland microbial communities from MTU Mesocosm Facility, Houghton, MI, USA - PEATcosm2014_Bin17_10_metaG | ecosystem: Environmental > Terrestrial > Soil > Wetlands > Peat | place...
CCGTCGATGCTTGCGCCCTGGTACTCGAGTTCCGAGGCCATACCGCCGTCCAGCACGCGAATCCCGCGCAGAATGGAACTCCGCTCTTGCGCTTTTGTTGTCATCTGCGCCGTCCCGACTGAATATCTTGCAGATTCTCGATAGCGCGATTGAGCGTTTGCAACTGCTTGCAGAAAGCAAAGCGGACCTGCTGAGCGCCGCCTCCAGGCAAACTGTAGAAACTCGAGCCAGGCACCGTCGCTATTCCGATCTCCTTCACCAGATGAGTCGCGAATGCACGGTCGTTTTCAAACGAGAATTCGGAGATGTCGGTCATGATATAGTAGGCGCCGCCAGGATTGAAGGCTCTGAATCCGGCCTGGCGCAGCGCATAAAGCAACAGATCGCGTCGCTCCTTGTAACCGGCGGCAAGCTGTTCATAGTAGCTGTTTGGTAGTTCCAGAGCCACCGCGCCGGCTGCCTGTAAGGGTGCCGCAGCACCCACAGTAAGGAAGTCATGCACCTTGCGAATAGCAGCGGTTAGAGCAGGCGGGGCAATGGCCCAACCCACGCGCCAACCCGTCACGCTGTAACTCTTCGACAGACTGTTGATGGTCACCGTGCGTTCGCGCATTCCTTCAATGGTTGTAATGGAAATGTGCTCAGCGCCGTCGTAGAGAATATGCTCATAGATCTCGTCGGTGATAGCCAAAACGTCGAACTCGACACAAAGATCGCGAATCAACTCCAAATCATCGCGCTTGAAGAGCTTGCCGGTGGGGTTGTGCGGCGAATTGAGAATAATTGCGCGCGTCTTGTCGTTGAAAGCTGCACGCAACGCGGCGTCGCTCCGGAGAGGATTGCATCGGGGCCGTAGTTCTCATAGAACGGCTCGAAGACAATCACCTCCTCGCCCGGATCGACCAATGCCAGCAGCGTGGCAATCATCGCTTCGGTCGATCCGCAGCAGACCGTGATCTCGCGTTCCGGATCGATTTCAATCTTCTGCCATTGAGCGAACTTCACGGCTATTGCGCGGCGAAAGTTCCGTGCTCCCCATGTAATGGCGTATTGATTGATGTCGGCAGCCACAGCCTGTTGCGCCGCAACCTTGATAGCTTCTGGCGCGGGAAAATCGGGAAAGCCCTGAGCAAGATTCACCGCGTTGTGCTCGATTGCCTGCCGCGTCATCTCGCGAATAACTGACTCTGTAAACTGCGCCGCCTTCTGACTGACTCGCACTGAAGACCCTTCCGCGCGCCGGATGCGCGTTCTTTGTCAGCTTGCCATAAAATAGCGCAGCGCCGAAGAGAACCGGCGCTGCCCGATGAAGTTTTGCCTCCTCTGGATGGCTTCTTCTGACAAAGAAGCCATCCGCACGAAGGCGCAGTCTTGCATCGGAGAGGAACTCAAAAGATGATCTTCAGCGCAAACTGAGCGTTGACCGGCTCGCCCGGTCCGATGCCGGGGTTGCCCAGGTACTCTCCGATGGTCGAACCAATGGTGCTGGTCTCGCCGGCCGTTGGAAAGCCAACTGGCGCCAGGTTGGTGTGGTTGAAGATGTTGATGATGTCGGCGCGAAGCTGCGCGCTGACCCGCTCGGTGATGGGGGTGTTCTTGACCACGGACAGGTCCACGGCAGCATAGCCGGGGTTGTAGTTCTGGCCGCGGCGAGTGGATGAGTACTGGCCCGGCGCGGCATCAACGAAGGCGGTGGGACTGAACCACTGAACGTATGCTGCGCTGCCCGAGGAAGCTGGGACGATCGAGCGGTTGACTCCGGCCGAAGGATTCTTCACCACCTGCACGGCGCGGTCCGCACCTTCGCCGTTGCCGCTGGGATTGTTGGCCGAGGACACGGTGTAAGGCGTTCCACCATGTAGGGCAAGCGAAGAGGTCAGATCCCAGCCGTGAGTCAAACGCTTGGGTCCGTTGAAGGCCGGAACCTGGTAGTCGATGTAGCCGCTGAAGGTATTGCGAACATCGAAGTCGGAATTTCCGTACTCAGCCCGCTCGTTGTTTGGATCCTGCGGCACATAGGGAAGTAGGCCGGTCTCGTAATCCAGCGCATGAGCCCATGTATAACCCAACTGTGAACTCAGCCCGTGGTAGTTCTGAACACGCAGAGTCGTTTGCAGAGAGTTGTAATTTGATCCCAGATTGCTGCGCGCTTCGTCGATGGTCGTAAAGTTTGAGAATTGCTTGTAATAGGGACGAGTCACATTTGGATTCGCGAGGCTGGCGCTGGCCGGCGTTTCCGGATTGATGTCGAAGAGGCCTAGCAGATGGATACCCTGAGTTCCCACATAGCCCACTTGCCAGATCACATTCGAACTGAAGCTGTGCTGGATGTTCAGGTCGTAGGTTTGCGTGTAGGAGGGGCGGAAGTTCTTGTCGAAGGTCGAGATCGCAACTGTACCCTGACCAGCCAGTGCATCGGCATACGAATGGTAGATGGGCTGGCCGCTGGCAATGACGGTATTGGGTAGCCCCGAGGCCTGCGCCACCTTCTGGGAACCTGCCGGGTTAAACTCCGGACCGAAGACCGAGATGTTCTGTGCACCATTGTTTTGCAGAATCGACTTCATGAAAAGAGAATCCTCGTAGAAGCCATAACTGCCGCGCAAAACCGACTTACCGTTCGAGTCGATCCGGTACGCAAATCCCACGCGCGGGCTGACCCCGCCCCAGAACTTGTTGTAGATGTTGGGAACATCCTGGCCGACGACGGCAAGTCCGGTGGGCAGGCTCGGATCGAAGATGGACAGATTCGGCTGGCCGGAGTGCACCGGGCCTTCGTAGTCATAGCGCAACCCGAAGTTCAGATTGAGCCCCTTGCTGATCTGCCATGCATCCTGAGCAAAGAGAGCAAAGGTGTTGACATAGACCAGCCGCTTGGGATCGCCCAGTACGATGTTGGAATAGTTGGGATCGAAGTAGCCGGCTAAAAAGTCCGCCAGATAAAGAAGGTTTGGGTCCGAGACCTTTGAACCGGACCACGGTCCCTGCGAACCATCGAAGTAGAGCGTTCCGCGAGCGCCGGTCTGATAGAAGTCGTTTACCTGTGCCTTGCGAAACTCCCCGCCGAAGTGGAGTTGATGAGCACCCTTGGTCCAGGTCAGGTTCTCATCCAGATGGCCGGTAATATCCTGCCGGCCCGAAGGCGAGGTGACACCCAATGGATCGAAGCCGCCACCGGCTGCAAACAAGCCACTGCCAGCCGAAGGCGGCCCAATGATCAGGTGCGGTGAGCCGGCCAGCGAAGGCGAGTTGACGCCTGTGTCCAGGCCAAGACCAACGGGATTGAAGTTGGTGTCAGCGTCGGAGAAGACCTGGTTGAAATAACTGACACCCGCTGCTAGTTGATTGCTGATGGACGGCGTAACCAGCCGGTTATAAACCAGCGAGAAGTTCTGCACGTGAATCGGTGCTACCTCGAAGTATGTCGACAGAGCCGAGGTGCTCGGCGCGGTTTGGTTTCCCTGGCCAACAAACCAGTCAAAAGCAACGTGATCCTTGTCGGTGAGTTGTCCGTCCAGCTTGAGAACGCCATTGAAGCTGTGGCCAACAACGTTGCCGGTGGCGGTGTAGTTGTTTGGCTGAGCGACACCATTCAGTGCAGAGCTTGGCCAAAGACCGGAGTCCGATCCGTCTCCGTAAAGGAGATTACGGGCAACCGGGTTGTGCGCCACCTTGTAGGAATCCAGGATTGCGTAGGCTGCCGTTTGGTAAGCGGCCGATGGTTCCGTCGCCGCGTTGCTGGCGCCGATCAGGAACCCCTGGTGCTCGCCGGCGAGGAAGAAGAAGAGTTTGTCCCTCAGGATCGGACCGCCCACCGAGAAGCCGTAATGCTGATTGCGCGTCTCCGGCTTGGTATCTGAAAACGGATTGGTTGCCTGGAATGCCTCATTGTGGTTGAAGTAGAAGGCCGTGCCATGCAGTGCGTTGGAACCCGCCTTGACTGTCAGGTTAACGGTGCCGCCGGGGTTGCGCCCAATCTCCGTGGAACCGGCCGTCACGATCGAGAAATTCTCAATTGCGTCAATCGGAAAGATCACTCCCGCGATGCCGTTGACGCCGGTCTGATTCACCGCTGGAATATTCCACCACAAATCGTTGTTGTCGGTGCCTTCAATCTGCCAGTTGACGGCGTTCGAGCGAGAGCCGTTCACGCTGAAGTTGTAACCGCCGCCCCCGGTTTGCGCACCGGCAAAGCCTGTGGTTTGGCCGATCAGTTGCGTGTAATCGCGTCCGCTGTTGGGCAGGTTTTGCACCACTGTCTCAGGCAAAACGGCTGATTGCTGGTCTGAGGCTGTATCTAGCGCCAAAGCATCGGCGGTAACCTCAACAGTTTCGCCTGCCGAGGCAACAGACAACCGCACTGGAAGTGTGTAGGTAGATCCTGCAGTGACAGGGATCTTTTCGACCTTGATGGTCTTGAAGCCGTTAGCCGTCACCGTAATGGTGTAGCTGCCCAGCGGCACATTGGCAAAGACAAACTCGCCGGCGCTGGAACTCACCGACTTATACGAGGTGTTGGTGGCAACTTCGACTGCAGCCACTTGGGCTCCAGCCACTGCGGCGCCCGACGGGTCGGTGACCGAGCCGCTGATGCCGCCGCGGAAGGTCTGGCCAAAGCTGGTCGAGGCCAATGAAAAAAGCATGGAAAACCCCAGCAGTAAGGCAGCGGATGCACTTCTGGTACGTAAATAGGCCATTACGTCTTTCCTCCAAAGAATGTGAGTAGAGTTGTCCTATTAGCCCCGAATTGCAAAAGAAACAAGCACGTATGAGCGGGCGCTCATGAACGCACAAGAGGGGCTAGATTGTCTGGATGGGTGTCAACAACAACAGCGGAATGGAGTGGGTATAAATCCCATGACGGGTATTCTAGGATAAAACCTCAATGATTGCAAGAAGCCATCGAGCACCTCAATTCGCATCAGGCCAAGGCGAGGAGTTCAGTGCGGAAGTACAAGCGCTTGGCGGTGAAACAGGATTCCGAACAGCCCTGGTCCCTCCTTCCATCTGCCGTTTGGAAGCGGAAGCGAAGGAGACAAAAGCATTTCGAGCATTTATAAAAACACTATCCGGCAGTTTGGATTTAGTCTTGCTCGATGAGAAACGCATGAAAGCGCAAGGAACTAGAACTCTGTTCTTCTCATGCAGCGTCCCGCTGGGCGTGTGGTGCTGACCCCCTGAGCTGGTCTATCTGACGCTGCGCGGCGTCATCCTTTAGATCGATCTTCGGATAATTGGAAGAAACCGACAAGGCTGGATGCGAATTGCGCGATGGTTCGTCACACCAGCCTCGTCCCGGAGTTATAGTGCGGCGTTGGCTACTTCTTTCCGTTGTCTTTGAAGTTCAGCGCAACGTAGTAGGTCGTGTAAGAGTGGCTGGTCGTTACATTCGTCAAAAACTGGCCACCGCCGAAGTGCGCGATGCCTCCGCCCAGGTTAAAGTGCTTGTTCAGTTCATACCAGGAGTAGCCATCGATTTCCGCGCCCACATGGCGGCCGTGGTTTGTCTTGTTGCTCACGATCGCGCCGCCCGAAGTGTTGTAGATCGAGTCCAGCGCATCAGCCGCCCAAAAGTCCAGCCCCTGCGCCGTAAGCGTGAGCCGCCGGTGGGGCTCAATGGTGGTTCCCGCGCGCACCACCTCAATGTTCTGCCAGCCGAACGTGTCGGTGATGCCAAAGCGGTCGTGGGCTGTCGGGTAGATTGTGTCAAAGGTGGTGTGCGTTGCATTCTGCGCCGGATTGCTGTTGCCCGTGGCGTAATCGTACTGCGTAAAGACGCGCGGCTTGGCTGCTACATTGAGGAACTGGTATGCCGCGCCAGCCTGTGCCGCCGAGGCTCGAATCGACTGCGCTCCCACCTTGCCCGTTTCGAGAATCACCTCGCCTGAGTAATCGAATGCCGTGTGGGCTTGCGCCTTGAAGCGCACACCAAAAGCCTTCTCATTTTCCTTGCCGGTGGTCTTGCCTTTGGCGGGTTCCACGACCGCTGCCGGCTGAACGCGCCACAGAAAGAATGGTTCAAGGTTCGAGTGTGGCACAAGAAAATTATCGATGCGACCGTAGGCTCCGTAGATGTTATTGCCTTCCTGATGCGGGCTCACGCCATAGGCCTGCGGCACCACAGCCGAGGCGGCGAAGATACCTAGATGTTCGCGTTTTGTGTTCAGGTTCAACACCGCCGCGTCGTAGGAGCGGCCCTGGTTGCGCCACTCGGAGTTGGCGATGATGGTGTTGTTGTAATTGATAAGCTGCCGTCCGACTCGCAGGCTGACCCAGTGCTTTTCGGGCGCGCCAACTTCTACGTAAGCCAGCTTCAGGTCCCAGCGAACCGTGTTTGGCGGGCCGATTGGTGGGTTTTGGAAGCCCGCACGGGCGTCCTGCACCTGAGCCGTAACTCGGAACCAACTGGGCGTATGCAGATCCACCTGGAACCGGAAGCGATTCAAAATGTATGAGTCATCAACTTTTGCTTTGAAGTTATTGTTGTCGTAAGCCTCGTAGCGGAACCGCTCCTCGGCCTGCACATCGACCCACTTGGGCAGCTTTGCGTCCAGGTAGCTCGCCGGGGCAAAGTCGTGAAAGTCATAGCGCGCCGGATTGCCGGTGGTACGAAAGGCAGCACCGTTCAGGAAACTCAACGGGTTTGAGGCCGGCCCGGTGATGAATGCGCCGTTGAATCCGGACGTCGCGTTTTGCGTGGTGATGTCGTCCTGCGCAGCCAGGGGCAGGCCGGCCGCTATAGCAAACAGAAAGATCACAGCGGTGATGGACTGCGGCAACCAGCTCAGGGAATCAGACGGGGCAGCAAAAAGAGCTTTTTGCACTTTGGACTCTCCTTGGAATTTGGGGAAGCTGTGGATGGGCTAGGACTTTGGCCCTTGGCCCGCATGGGGCGGCAAGCTCTGTCGACAGGCGGGAGGACAACAAGTCATATCAATATATTAGCCAAACCTGAAGATGAACGGCAACAGTTAAAGGCTCAAGCAAAGCCACGCAAAAACCGTTGTGATCGAGCCGTGGCGGGAGAACAAATGCATCAATCCGAACGGGCGGCATAGGCGGCCATCCGCTCCAGATTGCCAGGTGATATTTTCAAGACCGGTAAGAGAAGTTGCGCTTGATAGGCAATGCACCAAAGGTTACTTTCAACTGGTGAGCCGCATCCCGCACATCTCGTGTTGTTGTCGCATGACATTTTCATGGCGAACCGGGATACGTATGTTCACATAAGCTTTCATCGCATTTTTTGCGTTTGAGAGAGGTCCGTTCGCCAGATCCTGGGAACGGGCCTCTTCCGTTTGTGCCCCCTTCCTCATCCAGTCACCTCCCCACTGGCCGCCCATTTAACGATCAGGACTGCCTTGAAAAGGATTCGCCCCATGCTGAAAGTGCTAGCTCTCGCGCTATTCGTTACCCCTGCGGTTAGCCAGCAAACGCCAACCCAGACGCCAGTCTCCAACACGGCTGCCGTCGCGCAAAAGGAACCGGCCTTCAAGGCTAAGAAGTTGAGCCGCGCAGAACTGGACGCGCTGTTGGCGCATCCGGATCAGATCCTGCTGATCGATGTCCGTAGACCGGATGAGATTGAATCGATCGGTGGCTTCGCGGTCTATCTCAATGTGCAGATCGGCGATCTGATGAACCAGCTCGCATCCATCCAGAGAGACCGTACGATCATTACAATCTCCAACCATGCAGCTCGGGCAGGGATTGCAGCAGACCTGCTCACTGCCAACGGATTTCACGTTGCTGGAGCCGTGGGAGCGCAACTCTACGAAGCCGACGGCGGAACGCTTATCAAAATTGCTTCGCCAAAGCCGCGCGTCAATACAACTACTTCTGCGAATTGATAATAAGGAGAATTCTAGGCATGAAGATCACTTCCCCATTTCGTCGCAGACTCTTCATCGTAACAATCGCGGGTCTAATACTTGTCGATGGATCGGCTTTCGGCAGAGCGCAGGGGCTTCTAACTCAGAAAGCTCTCTCAGAGCAGGCGGCACTGACCATCGCCCAGGGCGCGCTGGAGCGTTGCCACGCCGATGGCTATCACATCAGCGTTGTTGTTCTAGATGCCAGCGGTCTGGTCAAGGTTCAGATTCGCGGCGACGGAACCGGCCCGCACACATTTGAGCACGCACGCCGCAAAGATTATACGGCGCTAACCTTCAAACGGACCTCTGCAGAAACGGCCAAAGCATGGGCGACATCTCCCACGCCGGTTCCGGTGATTGAAGGGACTGTGGGCGCCGCGGGCGGCGTACCGATCAAGGCGGGCAACGATGTGATCGGTGCGATTAGTGTCAGCGGAGCTCCCGGCGGCGACAAGGACGAAGCCTGCACGAACACCGGCATTGCCAAGATAGAGGATCTGTTGAAGTGATGGGCATGCGCCCGCGAATCAGAGTAATCTTTATTGGCTTGACATCGTATTGAGGTCATGTTACTTCTGTACGAGAAGCGGTGAAAATGGTGACTCAAATCACAGCTCGTAGCCTTGTATCGACCCCAAACTCAATTGGCGGTCTGCGAGAGTCCTCGCTTCTGCAACGAGCTGCGCTTCGCCGCCGTTGTTGTTGCTAATCTCCTGAAGTTCAAATCCCTGACAATTTCTCTTTGATCCGGATAAGAGGCTTGCGGCGCATGCGCTGTGTGCCCTTATCCTCAGAGTCTCTTTCTTTCTGAGCGCCAGGGGAGCCTAACTCATTTTTCCCAAAGGGTCTACATGCACACACGACAGAAGATATCCGTACCTTACTGCCTGGGTTTCATTGCTGGAGTGCTGGTAATGGGAGGCATTCTCTTTTCAAAGCTTCTTACTCCTGTTACTGCCGCCCCGTCTGAGCAGCAGGCCGCGGTGCAGGAACAAAAACCTACTCCCGAGCAGGCGGCCTTCTTTCAACAAAATATTCAACCGCTTTTGGCCACGCACTGCTTTGACTGCCATTCCACGCAGACGCGTTCTGCCGGGCAGCTGCGCCTGGATGATCGCGATGCGATTCTTACGGGTGGCAAGTCAGGCCCGGCGATCGTTCCTGGCAAGCCGGATGAAAGTTTGCTGATTCATCGCGTTCTCGGCGACGATCCTGCGAAGGCGCGCATGCCGAAGGGCGAGGACGATCCGCTCTCCGCCAAGGAAATCGCGGATCTGAAAACCTGGATTGCGCAAGGCGCGCCGTGGCCTGCCGGCAAAGATAATGCGGCCTCTGCCGTTTCGTCCGACAAGCCTGCGGCTAAGCCCCATGCAAAGCCGGTTCCGTATCCGCGGCCAGCGACGCCCGAGCAGCTTGCCTATTTTGAAAAGAATGTTCGGCCGATCTTTGTCAACCGTTGCTATAACTGCCACTCTGACGCATTCAAAGAAGCGGGTGGTTTGCGAGTTGATATTGGCATCGCCATCTTTAATGGAGGCAACGACGGCGCGGTGATCGTTCCGGGGCATCCGGAAAAGAGCCTGCTCATCGAGCGGATTAGAGAGACCGACGAAAAGAAGCGCATGCCGCAGGAGAGTACCGGGCCGCTGCCAGCCAATGAGATTGCAACGCTTGAGCAATGGATCAAGGATGGCGCGGCATGGCCGGATGAGACCGAAAAGCTGCCGCAAACACCTGCGCGCATTGCAGCAAGATACGAGAATCTCAAGACTCACCACTGGGCATGGCAGCCGCTCACTGATCCCGTGGTCCCGGCAGTGAGGGATGACTCATGGTCGGGAACAAATATCGATCATTTCATCTTGGCCAAACTGGAAGAAAAGAAGCTTGCGCCGGTCAAGGACGCCGATCCGGTTACATTGATTCGTCGCGTGAGTTATGACCTGACCGGGCTTCCGCCGACCCCGGAAGAAGTGAAGGCATTTCAGCGTAATCACTCCCCCGAAGCTTACACGCAGCTTGTAGACCGCCTCCTGGCATCCCCACAGTACGGCGAGCGCTGGGGCCGTCACTGGCTCGACGTGGCCCGTTACGCGGAGTCCTCAGGCCCTTCACGCAACATGCCCTACCCCAACGCGTGGCGTTATCGGGACTATGTCATTGATGCGTTCAACCGCGACATTCCTTACAACCGCTTCATTCAGGAGCAGCTTGCCGGCGATCTTCTGCCCGCGGCAACCCCCGCCGAGCACGACCGTCTCTTGATAGCTACTGGATTTCTTGCTCTCGGTCCCAAAGATGTGAATCAGCGCTTCAAAGCGCGATTCAAGATGGACAATGTCGACGATCAGATCGACACGGTGACGCGCTCCACAATGGCGCTGACTGTCTCATGCGCGCGCTGCCACGACCATAAGTTCGATCCGATTCCGACCACCGATTATTATGCGCTGGCAGGGATCTTCACTAGCACTGTGGATGCTTCAGGATTGGGCAGCCGTATGGGTGGAGCAAGCCTGCAATACTACGAGCCAAAGCAGCTAAACTACCTGAGTTCTTCAGCCCATGCGCCCAAAGTTCCGAATGACAAGTTGGAGAAGCTGAAGGCGGAGGCTACTGCAGCGAAGTTTGCCTTCGATGCCTTTAACGAGAAAGACGCGGCCGACTTCAAGGCCAATCCCAATCGCCCACCGGCGACCCCAGAGCTTAAGAAAGTGCGCAGAGAACTGACGCAGAACTATATTCGGCTGGCCGAAGAGGTCAAGCTGACCAATGACCTGGGTGAGCTTGGTTACGGCATCCACAGCGCGCGCGAAGGCGAGATCACCGATACGACGGTGCGTATTCGCGGCGTGGAAGAACGCCACGGACCGGTGGTTCCACGCGGCAACATCTCTCTCATTAATCTCAAGAACGCGCCCAGGATTCCGGCCGATCACAGCGGCCGCCTGGAGTTGGCGCAATGGATCACCGATCCGGAAAACCCATTGACAGCGCGCGTTTATGTCAATCGCGTCTGGCAGCATCTATTCGGCACAGGAATCGTGAACACCGTGGATAACTTTGGTTCCATGGGCGATCAGCCATCCAATCAGCAACTACTCGACTACCTTGCGCAGGAGTTCATCCGCAACGGATGGTCCACCAAGAAGCTTGTGCGTGAGATCATTTTGACTCGTGCCTACCGGCTTGGCACCGAGATCCCTGCTGGCTATCGAGACATTGATCCAGCAGATCGTCTGATCTGGCGTCATGCTCCGCGGCGTCTCGAGGCCGAAGAGATTCGCGATAGCATTCTGGCGTCTTCTGGCCAGCTTGATCTGAATCATCCCAGTGGCTCGCCCTCGATGAACCTCAGGATGATTGAAATCTTCGACGACGGTCCGGTAGTCAAATCCATCCTGAATGCCGCCGACGCCTTCCGCTACCGCAGCATCTATTTGCCGCAATTGCGTGGCGAGACTCCACGGCCTCTGGCAGCCTTCGATCCTGTTACGCAAACCCTCGTCACCGGGCAGCGCGATGAGACCACTGTCCCAACCCAGGCGCTCTTCATGCTTAACTCGCCGTTCGTCCGCGAGCAGTCGCTCAACTTTGCCAACACATTGATCTCTACGAAGTTTTCAACACCAGAAAATGGGATTCGCTACGCCTACGAACGAGTTCTCTCGCGCGATCCAGGGCCGCAGGAGACTCTTCGCGCCAAGGCTTTTTTGTCGCGATACTCGGCAACCTGGCTCAAGACTCATCCCGGTTCGCCCGTTCGGGACAAACCGCTCGTTACCAGGGTGAGCGCCACCATCTCGGACATAACTGCTGGCATCGTCCGCGAAGATAACCGCGGACAGGATGATCCCGACGACACAACCAAAGAGACGACGGAAGAAGCGAAAGATACCGTGCATCCCGACAATGCTCAACAAGCCGCATGGGCGGCATTTGTGCAAGCTCTCTACGGCTCTGCTGAATTCCAATTCGCCCGATAATGTACAAATTTCGGAAAACATGGAGAAACCAGTTATGTCTGAACAGAATCCACTCGTCACTTCGCGCCGCAGCATTCTGCGTGCGGCCGGCGCAGGCTTTGGCTACCTTGCCCTCGCGGGCCTTCTCGGCTCAATCGCTCAGAAGGCTGCAGCCGAGGAGTTGAACGCCAACAACCCGCTTGCTCCCAAGCGGCCGCCGCTACCGGCCAAAGCCAAGCGCATCATCTTCCTGTTCATGGAAGGCGCTATGTCGAGCCTCGACACCTTCGAGTACAAACCAGAGATGATCAAGCAGGATGGGAAACCAGGACCTGGTGGTGGCATCGTCACTGCATCGAGGTTTAAGTTCAAGCAGTACGGAGATTCCGGCAATTATTTCTCTGACCTGCTGCCGAACATCGCTACTCATTCTGACGAGCTATGCTTTCTGCGCGGTCTTTACACCGATACTCCGGCCCACCCGCAGGCTGTGCCGCAACTGCACACCGGCAGCGCCAATGCAGCGCTAACCCGCCCAAGTTGGGGTTCTTGGGTGCTCTACGGACTGGGCACGGAGAACCAGAACTTGCCCGGCTACATCACCATCAATCCTCCTACCGCCTTCGGTGGCGCGGTCAACTATGGCAGCGCATTCCTTCCCGCCTACTATCAGGGAACCCCTATCACCGATCAAGGATATTTTCCCAATATCAAGGCTGCAACCGAGAAAGATCTGGAGCGTGAGCAGCTCGATCTGATCCAGGATCTTAATCACGACCTGGCTTCAACGCCCGGCGCGCCCGATGCCGTCGAGGGAGTCATAAAATCCTATGAACTGGGTTTCCGCATGCAGGACAGCATTCCGGAGCTTCTCGATATTTCCAAAGAGCCCAAAAGCGTGCAGGATGCTTACGGCGTCAAGCCCGGCCCTGAGGGTTCATTTGCCCGCCAGTGCCTTATGGCCCGCAGGCTGAGCGAGGCAGGTGTGCGCTTTGTCGAGATTCGCCAGGGCGGCTGGGATCATCACACCAATCTGCACAATGGCCTGATCGAACAAACGCGCTACATCGATCAGCCCACCTCGGCGCTGCTTGCTGATCTCAAACAACGCGGCTTGCTCGAGGACACTATCGTTCTCTTCGGCTCCGAGTTCGGTCGCCTGCCCACCGCGCAGGGTGCTGATGGCCGCGACCATAATATCAAAGGCTATTCGATGTTCTTGACCGGAGCCGGCATCAAGAAGGGACTCAACTACGGAGCTACGGATGAAATCGGCCTGGAAGCCGTGGAGGGCCGCATGCACATCAATGATCTGCATGCAACCTTGCTGGCGCTCATGGGACTGGACCACGAGCAACTTACCTACCGCTACGCCGGACGCGACTTCCGCTTGACCAATGTTGCGGGTGTTGTGCAGCGCCAGGTCTTTGCGTAAGCCACACGGGGAACCTGACTTTGTAGCAATTGCGCCTGAACCCAGCCTCCCAGCTGTGTTTTCTTCTGGGAGGCATTCTTTTCGCTGAAATCGCGGAAACCTGCAACTTTCACAGACCGTAATTGAAAAACGAGGAAAGTTGAAACCAATAGGAAACTCTGAAAACGCAAGTGTCATGCCGGGATATTGAGGCACTGGAAAATAGATATTTGATTCCGATGTTTGATTTGGAGTTGCAAGTGGTATATTTGAGGTTAAGTATCAACATGCATATCTGCCTCCAACGCGCAAATCCTTGTGGCCGGTCGCGAATGTGCTGTTGTCTTCCTCTCTGTTGTCGATAACCCTCTCTTCATTTTGATGGTGCTTGAGTGATAGGATCGCGAGATTCTATTTGCCATCCTGCCCATTTTCCAACGCTGGATCCCATTGCACGCCGAACGTTTCCTGAGCTTGCAACATGACGTGAATTACGCCGGGACTCTAAAGCGCAATATGCTGGACGTATTTGTGCATGAAGCGCGCAATGTTAACAACAACCGCATGATCAGGGAGTACATCCCGAAAAAGGAGAACACCGTGGCACGCATTGCTACAGATGTAACTGAACTCATTGGCCGGACCCCGTTGGTGCGGCTGAACCGTGTAACTGCTGGTCTGGGTGCGACCGTTCTGGCTAAGCTGGAGAGTCAGAACCCGGTATCCAGTGTTAAGGACCGCATCGGGCTAGCGCTAATTGAAGCCGCTGAGAAGGATGGCAAGATCAAGCCGGGCGAGACGGTGCTGATCGAGCCGACCAGCGGCAACACCGGCATCGCTCTGGCCTTCGTGGCCGCGGTCAAGGGCTACAGGTTGATACTTACCTTGCCTGAGACGATGAGCCTGGAGCGCCGCACGGTGTTGCTTGCCTTTGGCGCCGAGATCGTGCTCACCCCTGGTCCCAACGGCATGAAGGGCGCCATCGCCAAGGCCAATGAAATTCTGGCCAAGACCCCAAACGGCTACATCCTTCAGCAGTTCAACAACCCCGCGAACCCGGCCATTCACTATGCAACGACGGGCCCCGAGATCTGGGACGACACGGAAGGCAAGGTGGACATTCTCATCTCTGGCGTTGGAACGGGTGGCACCATCACTGGCGTGAGCAAGTACATCAAGGAGCGCAAGCCGGAGTTCAAGGCTATCGCTGTCGAGCCGACCGATAGCCCGGTGCTCTCAGGCGGCAAGCCAGGACCGCACAAGATTCAGGGTATCGGACCTGGGTTTGTTCCTGGCGTGCTGGACACCGAGCTGGTGGATGAGATTCTGCTGATCACCAATGATGAAGCCATCAATGCGGCACGCGAGTTGCCACTGAAGGAAGGGCTATTCGTAGGCATCAGCTCTGGCGCAGCGGTGGCTGCGGCGCTGAAGGTGGCAGCTCGGCCGGAGAACGCTGGCAAGCTCATCGTCGCGGTACTGCCCGACTTCGGCGAGCGCTACCTCTCCAGTGTGCTCTTCGAGTCACTGCGTCAGAAGGCACTGGCGTTGCCGACTGAAGTCATCGAACCGGTTACAGTGTAAAGACTAGCTCAGTAGCCGGCGCAGCGCTCTTCTCTCCGCCGGCTCTGACTATTTTTGCCAGCTAATGTGTGGGGATAATTCGCGACACGAGTCGCACAAGACGGTTCTTGGTTGATGGACAGCACTACCAACCAGATCAGTGAAGATATGAGGCAACTCTCCTTGCCCCAGGTGGACACTTTTTGAAGGGGACTGAGTAGTGATCAATCTCGTGTAGTCAGATCATACAGCCGAAACTGTCTTCGAATCCTTGCTCAACTCGGCCGTCTGGCCAGACAACGATGGGCACCATTTTGCCGTATCGCCTTGCTTCATCCAAAGTTGCCTGACTGACTTCGACACGGCGCTCGTCGTAGATCAAGTTTTCGGCGTCCCACTTCTTCAGAAGGTTGACGCAAGAGTCGCAGCCGCGAATGGTATAAACGATTGGAATTTCGTTTGGGTCCGCCACAAGTCCTTCCTCGAGTTGTCATGCAGTATCCGGTAGATGAAGGGCCGCCGCAAGGAGTTGACGTATTTCCTTTACGGCATCCCGTCGCCACTGTTCGGTATGCGGCTCAATCCGCGAGATGACTTCCTGAAAGAACACTTGCCTCTCTGAATCGGGAAGGTTGCCGAAGGACGCAGATGGTGGCAGATTCAGCTTCGCTTTCGCTTCATCCATGGCAAACGCCAGACCAGCGTGAGCGCTCGCCGAGCGTTCGGTGAAATGCGTAATGTACCTTGTGTCGGCCGTATAGAAGGCAAATACAGGAATGGCGCGCGATTTTCCGTTGTTGCTCAGAAATTCGTCCATGATGTCGGGATTTTCGTCACGAAGAAAGATTCGCAGTTCCATCCCAGTGGACTCGGCTATGCGCACCGCGGTTGGCAACTCTCTGTAAACATCACCGCACCACGCCTCCGCGATCGCGAGCAGCCGTCTTGGACCTTCCGCAAGCTCGCTCGCCTTTCGAAAAAAGATGAGGTCCTCTTCAGTGAGTACAGGGTTTCTGTAATTCTGCTCAAACTTGTCTCGATTGACTGCCGCGCCTGCCAGGAAATCTCCATAGCTTAGGCCCTGCTCAAATCGAGCGGAGGAGACGACCGTGGTTGCAGTTTCCATGTTGATTACTCCTGTCAATAGATTCTCTTCTTCAACGCCAAGCAACTAGATGCAGCCATCAAACAATTGGCTCCGGGCACGAGCTTGCGTTGCGATTTTCACCATCGGTTCGGTCCGCGAATCTCTTCCGGCAAGCTTCGGTTGCAGCCCGAGTCATCGAGCCGGTGATGGAACACAGGCTCAAGCCGTCCGGAAAAATGGCGCACGAGGCCTCAGTAATATCCGGGACGCTATTGCCGAGCCGGGAACTGGCGCGGCGATCCAGCAGAGTCACTCGCCTCGCCGACGCGCTGGGGACCGCGCCGCTTGAGCTATTCGCGAACTATTCCTTCGCGCAATCAAGCCGACTGTGGCTGAGCCGTTGTACGCAGGTACGGCTTCACCGTCTTGTAGCCGGGAAAGATCTTATCGGCCTCCTCGTTGGAGACGGCTCCGGTAATGATGACGTCATCGCCCTGCTTCCAGTTCGCCGGGGTCGCCACGCGATGCTTCGCGGTCAGTTGGATCGAATCCAGCACGCGAACGATCTCGTCGAAGTTGCGGCCCGTGGTCATCGGATAAGCCAGGGTGAGCTTGATGCGCTTGTCAGGTCCGATGACGAAGACTGTGCGCACCGGAGCATTGAGCGCGGGCGTGCGGCCATCGGATGTATCGCCAGCATCAGCGGGAAGCATGTCGTAGAGTTTGGAGACCTTCAGTTCCGGGTCGCCAATGAGTGGATAGTTGACCGGATGGCCTCCAACGTCCTGAATGTCCGGCGCCCACTTGCTGTGGTTGGAGACAGGATCGACGCTGAGGCCGATCACCTTTGCTCCGCGCTGGGCAAACTGCTTTTCGAGTTTGGCGACCGCGCCCAGCTCGGTGGTGCAGACGGGCGTGAAATCTTTAGGGTGGGAGAAGAGTACAGCCCAGCCGTCGCCGATCCACTCATGGAAGTGGATCGGCCCGTGGGTTGTGTCTGCGGTAAAGTCAGGCGCGATATCGTTGATGCGGAGTGACATGTCGTGTATTCCTCCTGGGGAAGTGCCTTCGATCATTCACAATTTTGGAGCGCAAAATCAAAACCCACCCGGCCTTGTGGCGGCGGGTGGGTCCGGACGATTCTCGAAGCTTGGTTCGAATCTCCTAGACACACCCCCGCGCAGCGCTCGAGCTACACAAACATATCGCGAGAGTGAAACTAGGCTTCATTCTGAACCTGAGTTACGCACCCGATTGGGACCTGCGCGGTGACGCTCCCAACCGGATACTGTCAATGTAGTGCGTGCATCGAAGCCTGTCAAGCAGTCAGGCAATACCTTCAATGGAGATGGTTGGCGGTAACTTCGGAGGTGAAAATGTATCGCGTGGCAATGCTTCGAATTATAGCCAAGTCAATAGGGCTCATCTGCAATTCCGACTGCATCTCCCGCTCGTACTCGAAAACCGCGCACGAACAAATACCTAGCGAATCGAGATCTGGATCACCTGTAAGCTCCGGGACGCATAGTTTGTGAGATACAAGGTCTTGCTGTCATGGCTGATGCCGATGTTGCGGGGAAATCCGCCTGCGGGCCATCTCTTGAGCAGCGCGCTGCCCGATGAACTGGAAACGTCGGAAACATCGAGGACGGCCACACTCCCATTGGAATCTGCAAAACGGTTGGAGTTCGCGACGGCGAGCATACGATCCTGGCCAAAGAGGCGCATACCAACCGGTGCCGCTCCGCCTGAAGGGATGTCCCGCAGCAAGGCATGGTCTGGATCTGACTCAAGCAGGCGAGGCGTGAAGGCCAGTATCTTATCGTCTCCCCGCGCAGAGACGAAGAGAACCGAAGAGTCCGCTGTCTCCACCAGCCGCACCGGCGAGCAACCCGCTGCTACGCGTGAGAGAATCGCACTGCTTGTGGATTTGGTTGCCCTCTGCGCGTCGATCACGGAAATGAATCCGTTGCTTTGCGGAGGGGTTCCTTTTCTTTGAACGCAATCATTCTTGGTAAGAGTAGGGTTTCCGGCGCCGGCAATCGGTGGCGGATCATTCACCGGTACCAGCTCTGTTGCAACATATAACCGCGAGCCATCGCGAGATAGAGCGAGACTGGGCACAACGTCGCCGGCGGGTATCTGGCCAATGGGTTTCGGATGCGTGACCCTGCCAGCGGCATCGGCGCCGACTGCAATGATGCCAACGCTGCCCCGTTGCCTCTGTACGATCCCATACTCGTTTGCAGAGAATACAAAACCTCCGTCTGGCGACGCTACTACGTCGAATGTTCCGGCTCCATCGCCTTGTGTCGCAAAATACGGTTTGGCCTTCCCGTGCGCCATGTCTTGAACGTTGAGGAACGCAACACCTGCGTCCCCTGCGCCGGCAACGAGAGTTTGATCACCCTTCAACAAGACGAGGCCGTTCGCACCGGTGCTGCCGATCGGAATGAAGCCACCGGGTTTTAACTTGCCGCCAGAAGCATCAGATGGACTGGCCCGGCGGAAGATTTGAATGCCCGACACAACATCCTTACGGGCTCCGGCGGCTTGATCCGATCCCTTGAAATCCGGACTTCCGACGTTAGTGACTGAAACAAATACGTAGCGTCCGTCTCTTGTGGCGACCGCCGATGTCGGATTTCCAATCGTCCGGTGGTCGGTTGTGGCGATGGTGAGACTCTGCGCTTCGAGAGCTACCAGAGCACCGGGTATCAAGACCAGATAGATGAGCGTCCGGCGCAGGAACCTCGTTCCATTCAAAGGCTTCATGATTACTCCAGAATTCAGTGAATACGATTCGGTTGGACTGAAGCCAAGAGTGATTCTAGTCTTCAGTCCAACCGAAACTTTCTTCACGCTCAGCCGGTTATTGCAGTTCGAATGTGACAGTATTGATTTTGCCGGTAAAACGATAGGGCGACTTGTACTCCGGACTGACCGGAGAGCCAAGATCGCTACCCACGTCCAGTGTTTCGCCGCCGGCATAGATACTGGTAAACTTCGCCTCGCCGACAGATACGCCGTTGACCGAGAGCTTTACATCGCCGGGGACGGGGCGGCGCGAATAAAAGCCTGGCGCTCCCGAAGTGTTTGGCGTAGTGTCCGGCGATGGAGTCACATTCAACTGAATATGCGCCACGCCCGCGTGAATAGGCGTTTTTGAAACAATCTGCTCGGAGTGGTCGTTGGCAACATTCACCTCATAGTACAGGTGGCTATCTTTGAGGAAGAGGCTGAAGCCGCCCAGAATGCCGCCGTCGGCCACGATCACGCCCTCGGCTCCATCGGTCGGAATCTCCACATCGGCATCGATCGTATATGCATGGCCGTAGAGACCGGGCGCAAAACGCAGCGGCAGGCGCTCGACTCCTGAACGGAAGGTGAATACCTTTTGATCCCTGATCTTCTGGTCCAGAGGCGAGGAGCGCTCCGGCAAAATCGGATACGCATGATTGCGTTCCGCTTCGCTGTTGAAGACCTGTTGCAGCTCTTTCACCTTCTCCGGATACTTATCGGCGAGGTTGTGGGCCTGGCTGAAGTCCTCATTCAGGTTGTAAAGCTCCCACGGCCGAACGTCGATGTCCTTGTCGCTGGGATGTTGAATGGTATTCGGCTCCCAGGTAGAGTGGTATCGGTCGCCGGCCCACCAGCCATCCTTGTAGATGCCGCGGTTGCCGCTGGTGGTGAAGTACTGCAGCGTGTGTCGCGTTGGCGCCTTCGGGTTGTCAAAGGTATACACCAGACTTTTGCCTTCCAGCGGAATCTGCTTGACGCCGTTGACTTCATCGGGGAACCTCGCGCCCGTAATCTCGTAGATCGTGGGCGCAATATCATTGACGTGTGAGAACTGTCCGCGCACGCCGCCCGCGTCCTTGATGTGGCCCGGCCAGGAGATCACCAGAGGATCGGAGACACCGCCCAGATGCGAAGCGTCCTGCTTGGTGCCGACATAAGGCGAGTTCAGTGCCCAGGCCCACGAAGCCGCATAGTGATTCATGTACAGTTCGCTGCCCAGCAGATCGGCGATATCCGTCCGCTCCTCGATCGTTTTTGGCTTGCCGTTCACATCCACGGCATCGTGCCCTTCGAGACCCCCCTCGGCGCTGGCACCGTTATCGCCGAAGATCCATAGGATGACGGTATTGTCCGCCTGGCCCTCTTCGCGAATCGCATCCAGCAGACGGCCAATCTCGTGATCGGTATGCTCAGCGTAACCGGCGTAGACTTCCGCTTCGTGCGCCAGCAACTTCTTCTGCTGCGGTGTCAGAGAATCCCAAGAGGGAAGTCCGTCGGGACGCGGGGTAAACTCGGCATTGGCGGGAATCACGCCGGAAGCCTTCTGCTCGGCAAAGGCCTCCTTACGGACTTCATCCCACCCCTTGTCGAAATGCCCTCTGTAGCGCTCAACCCACTGCTGCGGCACATGGTGCGGTTCATGCGTGGCCCCGGTAGCGAAGTAGATAAAGAAGGGCTTCTCTTTGGCCACAGCGTCATGCTGATGAAGCCAGGTAATCGCTTCGTCGGTGATGTCCGTCGTAAAGTGATAGCCATCCTTGGGCGATTTGGAAGGCTCTACTGGCGTCGTATCGCGATAGATGCGCGGATAGTACTGGCTGTCGGCCGCCTGATTGAATCCGTAGAAATGATCGAAGCCAAGTCCGGTGGGCCAGCGGTCAAACGGGCCCGCCGGGCTGACCTCCCACATCGGCGTGTTGTGCCACTTGCCATAGGCCGAGGTGCTGTAGCCATTTTCCTTGAGCACTTCAGCGATCGTCGCCGCGCTCTTGGGCAGCACGGTGCTGTAACCCGGATAAGGCGCCGACCACTCGGCGATTGAACCAAAACCCACCTGATGGTTGTTGCGCCCGGTCAGCAGTGCGGCGCGCGTCGGCGAGCAGAGCGCGTTCATGTGGAAGCTGTTGTAGCGCAATCCGGCATTCGCTACACTCTCGAAGACCGGCGTATGAATGGGGCCGCCATAGGCCGAGGTAGCTCCGAAGCCTACGTCGTCGATCAGGATCAAAACAACATTTGGCGCGCCTGCGGGCGCTTTGGGCGGCTCGGGCCACGAAGACGTGGGCACCTCATGAACAGGCAGCGTCGGCCATGACTTTTGCGGCGATGCGGTCTGTGCGTGCGCGGACGGCCATGCGCTGAAGGCCACGGTTCCGCTGAGGATCAATCCAACATTTTGGCTTAATTTCATCGCTTTTTCTCCAAAGACAGTTTGTGTAAGAAAGTTCGTGTATGGATCAGTTTGAAAAGCCCATTCCTGCTCTAGGTCATTAACAGGCGGAAAGGTATGGGCTGGGAAATAGCATCTACCCGGAGGCTTCAGGAGCAACATCGTGGAATCGCGATACTATTCCACTGGTGAAGACTCATCGTTGAGCCTTGCGGCCAGATCAATCTCGTCATCATGGGCGTCCTTTCTGAGAAAAGAATTGCGACTGCCGCTCAGTCGGTGTACCGACGGGCATAGGCGGCAGTGCGTTCGGCCAGTTGGGCCTTTCGCTCCGATGGAGTAAGCCGTGGCAGCGCCGGGTCAAGATCGGCTACCTTGACCAGCCGAACCGATCGAACCCCTAGTGCATGGGCATCGAGCGGCTCAGGCAGCTTCTGCCAGCGCACGAACAGTGTGCCCTCGTGCAGCCCAGTCGTATCCAGCCAGTTGGCGACGCCAGGATCTTTGGGCGCTACGACCAGGGTCAGTGTGCCGTCGGGGTTCGGTCTCGCCTGCGACAGGTTCAGCGATGCCGTATGGTGCAGGTAGTCGAGCGAACCGAGCCAGCCGCTGGCCAACTGGACCGACAGATATTTTGCGCCGATGGGGTCGAGAGTCAGCTCGAGCGCCTCGTTGTCCGCCAGCTGGAAATGGCCCGACGATGAGAGACCCCACCGTCCGCCCTCGCGGATCTTGGGTGAAGTCAAACTGTTGGGCGGTCCCTGGTAGAAACCCGGAGAGTTGGCGAAGCCTCCGCCCTTGGCCTGAACGATGTGAGGAGTGATCTGGCGGATGAGTGCGGCGGCCTCGCGCGCCAGGGTGGCGTCGTCCGCCGGAGTTGCAGAGGCGGGACCATCGAGAAGGGTCAACTCCATCCGGTAGGGCGTCTCCCGGCCCCAGTTCTGGATGGTGTCACGGATCAGGATAAAGTGAGCATCAGGTGTAGTGGTGATGTGATTCGCCTGCCCTGCGGCCGGTTCCGGTCCGATGGTCAGAGTGAAGGAACCATCAGACTCCGTGTGAATGTCCTCATCCACCACTTCCTGGATCACCTTGCTCCATCCGTCCTCGCCCGGCAGCCTCGGCAGAAGTTGCAGTGACTCCTGGATTGGCGTCGGCCCAGCCGGGTGAGCGGTCAAGCGGTAATGATGGAGGTCGTCCACCGGAAAGATGCGGAAGACGTTGTCCACATTGGGCATCAACACCTTGCTTGCCGGCACCGCAATTCCAGACCAGGTGTGGGCGGGGGCCCAAAGCCATTGCAGGCGAGAACGCGCGGGATCGCGATTGATGGCGTCAACCACTCCGGCATAGACGACCTCGTCGACCGCACGCGGAAGAATCGCCTTGCCGTCCGATGTGCTGGCATAAGGATCGGCGGCAAAAGCCTGAGTGACCGAAGCAACTTCTGCCTTTACCGGTTGACTGGCCAGAAGGCGCAAGGATTGGCTATCAAGCGCTCTTTGGTCGGCAGTGGCCAGAGGCGACTGGGCCGTGGCCACCAGAGAAGCGGGCAAGATCAAGCTTGCCGTCAGTAGAAGTGGGAAGCGAGACTTCATGGAAAGATCCTCTCTTGGGTTCAGGCTGTCGCCAATTGAGCTGCCAGAGTGGCGAACGCCAAAGCTTGCCGGGTTGCCAGGCTTACGTCGACAGCTTCCGGCCAGCGGTCGGCCGGGTTGTGGAACAGGGGATTGTCACCCTGCAAGGAAAGATAGCGGCCGTGGCGGCGAAAAATAGTACCGGCCTCGCCTCCTGGCGCGGTTCCGAGCGGCACGATCTGGCTGGCGACCAGCCCCTGTTCAGCTAGCGCAGCCACACCCTGAGATTGTGCTTCGGCATCGGCAGGCTGAAGGCGGATTTGCCGGCCAGCGCCGATATTTGCGCCGAAATGCAGCCAAATCTTTGCCTGCGTGACAAGGGCTGCGCGGTGTTCCAGATAGGCATCCAACCCGATCTGCCCGAGTTCGTGTCCGCTGGAGGCCAGGAAGTGAACATCTCGGACTGACTTCGCTGCCGCGACGGCTCGCGCTGCCTCCAACCAGGCTGCGATGCCGCCTGCCCGCTCCCCGGCGCAGGTCCACCATCCGCTGCGCGGTGTCATCACAACCAGCGGCGCGGCGGCAAGATCGCTGCCGGGAATCCTGCCCACTACGTTGAAGGCATCCGCGGGCCGACGGGTTGCCGACGCCACCAGCCGTGCCGACGCACCGGCGGCAACGCGCTCTCGCAGCCAGTCAGCCTCGACGCTCGATACCTGCAATGCCGGTACTCCGGATGGCGCCAGAAAGCGGGAGGCATTGATCAGCGACAGGCCGGGCCGGCCGCCGCGAGTCACGATCACCAACGCTTTATGGGATCCGTCCAGAGCCTGGCGCAGCGGGCCGGGCCGATCAGTGCCATCCTGTAGTGAAGCTTCAAACAGGCCGATCTCGGCATTGCTGCCTACTGGACCAAGATGTCCGCTGATCCCACCGGATGCGGTAAGGCCAGCGTCGAGAAGCGGTACTCCGCCAATCTGCCGCCCGTCGATGTCAAGAAAGGTATCGTCCAGATCGACACGATTGATGGGGAATGATTCCAGCTTTGCCTCGACCCCGGCCGCCTGGAGTTGGTTGGCCAGCCAATGGGCCGACTCCTCGTCCACTTCGGTGGCGGTGCGGTGGATGCCCTGAGCGTCATAGTCGCGGACGACTTGGGCCACGCGACGTCGCGCTGCCGCCTCGTCGGGATTTGGCAAGGCAATGGCAGCCCTGAGAGGCCGGGCCGCGTAGGTAAGACCCAATACTCCACAAGAAACCAGCAAGCGACGACGGGACAGCATGATCAACACCTCATATTTCAAGTAAATGCAATTGATAGCAGCCTTCCTAAACGGCAACCTGACTCAGAATCAAGCGCATCTTTAACCCGAATGGAGTTTTGCGAAGCACAACTGCTACTGAATTCTTCTTGGCGCTGCCGCCACCCGTTCTACCTGTATCCGCGGAATCTTTTCGCCAGCGGTAACCTCGAATGCCAGGCGGTTCTGCGAAGGCGAAAGCGAGCACGCCGTATACGGATTCACGGCGCACGGTTGGTTGACCGCCTGATTGAAGTCGAGAATCACCGCATCGCCGTCTCCCTTTTCGACTTGCAGCGTTCGGCCTCCGCCATATGTGGACTTTCCGCTGGTTTCATCGGAAAACACAACAACCAAGCCATTGTTCTCGTTTTGGGCTTCCAGCCGATATTCGCGCCCGTTCCTCGTGAAGAGCACATCGCCGGGAGAATTCGCGAGATTGCTGCCTCCCAAGGCATTTTCATAGGTGATACTTCGCGGGCTCTGATGAGGGACGAATCTCCCCTGTATTCGCCAACCTGCATCAATCGGGTACCAGTCGAGTCCATGAAAGTTCGCAAAATTCGGGCTTTGCGGATCGCTGATGAATACTCTGTGATGCAGATCGGCGGACAAACGATAGATGAGTTTCAGGCGCCCCACTGACAGTTCGACGGAATGGCGCGATTTGTTTGCGGTGAGTTCCACCGTGCTCACGGCCTGGCCATTCAGAGAAACCAACCCCGGTACAAACGATGTAAATGTCACGTGGCCATTCGTTAGAATGAACTTTCCAACTTGAGCCGGAGCTGAATCAACGGGGAGTCGAATTTCATTCACAGGGCCGGAGCCAACCCGATTCTCGCCCTCGTTGAGCCGATAAGAGCCAATATAGGACAAGAAGCCATCGTTCGATTTGATCGCAGCTTCCTTTTGAATCCGTCCGGCTTGGATCCGTTGCACGTAAGCATCGTTCGTGCCATCGGGATACACCGATGCAAGAAGCAATGGTATTGCAATAAATGTTGACAGTCTTTTCAAGATCGCTCCTCATTGATCTTCAGTTAAATGCGGGTTTCTGCCGTTGATCGAGATGTCCGATTGCAGGTTTGCTTTGTGCCTACCAAAGTTGCCGCTGTTGCACTTCGGAGCGTCTTTCCCGAACGATTCTTTCCCGCTGCTCTGCCGTGACGATAGGCGTCTCCGCAGGCAGCGATTTACGCACTTCCGCTAATGCGACCTTGCGAATGGTGGGAATGGGATTGGACGAGCACTCCGCCCAGCGTCCTTGAATAGCTCCACTTTGGTAGCCGGCTGTGTCGAGCCAGTTTGGAACGCCTGGGTCTTTGGCCGAAACAACATAGCGCACGACTACATCCGCATCCACGCGCGCCTGCGATCCATTCAGACTGCTCTGATTGTTGTACCAATCGGTTGTTTCGTATAAATCATTGGTAAGGATAATCGACCAATAAATGCATCCGGCCGGGACCTTGGCCTCAACAATCAAAGCCTCATCGGGCTGCAAATCATAGGCTCCCTCGTAATAAAACTGCCCGACCAATCCACCCATATGCGAGACATCAAATACCTTGAGCTTGTTGATGTAGCCTTCCTTGCGCAGTCCCTCCACGTGATCGACAAAGAGCAGTGCAATACGAGAGATATCATCGGTCAAAGTCCGCAATCGCTTCTCGAGATCCTCAGCAGATGGCCTGGGCCGCTCGACTGGACGATCCAGGCGTTCGATGGAGATACGCGGATCGCGTTCCGCCTTCCAGTCAAAAGCCACCTGCCGCAGCAGTAACTGAGAAGTGTTGGGCTTGAGCTGCCACCAATCGCCGGTGTATCCTGCGGGCCGCTCTGGGCTGAGCACGACGTCGAAATCTCCACTCGCATCCAGATGAAGCGCCTTGAAATCGTAGTAAGTGGGAACCGGCAGAGTGAAGGTTGGACCCGTTGGCAGAGCTGCGAAAAGGCCTACGCGCAGGATGCGCACAGAACCGATTTCGCCGCGAAGGCGGTAGGAGCCGGCGGCATCAATCGCTGCGCTGCGATAGGTGGTATCGGCATTCGGCTGGCCGATGTTGAAGTAGAAGTTGCTCGCCGGCAGAAAGGCGGGATGATTGACATCATCCCCCAAAGCGGCGAGCGACTTGGAAGCAACAGCCTCAAGCAGCAGCCGACCGGCCTCCTGCCTCACTTGAGGATCGTTGCGCAGTCGCTCTGGAAGTCGCGAAAGAATCTTCGAGTCAAGTTTCTCGAGTTGACTGGTCCACTGCTCCCAGCCCGGAATCCTGTCCTTTCCGGCATCGGAAGACTGTTGCGCCGCCAGAGGCACTGCTGGATAGAGAAAAATGAGAAATGGCAAGATAGCCAGCAATCTCTTTTTTAATGGATAAGCCTTCATTACATTCTCCTGTCTGTGGCCTGATTCAGACGCTTTTCTGCGAATTCTCTGCGACCGGCAGTGACTTTGAATCA
>Ga0181534_10000535_pt1 | contig 26430 bp, 21 predicted proteins | sample PEATcosm2014_Bin_37_FD_119758 | JGI IMG/M metagenome (GOLD analysis project Ga0181534, IMG submission 119758) | Peatland microbial communities from MTU Mesocosm Facility, Houghton, MI, USA - PEATcosm2014_Bin17_10_metaG | ecosystem: Environmental > Terrestrial > Soil > Wetlands > Peat | place...
ACTCCGGGCATTTCCTTTTTCCGGCCTTACGGCTCTCCCTGCTGGCATAAATGATCCCCCAAGAAAGTTATTACAGCTCCAAACCAAACGGCTCCTGCCATTCACGAATACGGCCCGTTGATTTACCAAGTTGGTTCTTACCCTTATTTGCGTGCCAAGGGATTATTGACATGAAGAAACTCATCGTTCCCAAGTTTCCGACTGCAGCTGAAGAAGCAGCATGGTGGGACAACCACATGGATGTAGTTGAGGAGAACCTGGTCGAAGCCATCCAGGGAGGAACCGCCGGCCGGGGGACCGCGCCGCGACTTCTGCGCGAGGCCCGCGAACTGGAGAGCATCACGATTCAGATACCTCGATCCGACGTCAACCGCGCAGAGCGGCTGTCGGCCAGGAAGGGCCTGAGTTCTGAAGCCTATCTCCGGAGTCTATTGCATGAAGCGCTTGAACGCGAGGAGGCGGGAGAGTCGGCCGGCGACAAATTGACAAGGTGAATACGGGCTATGGCCGGAACTCGCGCACCATCTCCACGCAGGCCTTCACATTCTCCACCGGCGTCTCCGGCAAAATCCCGTGCCCCACATTGAAAATATGCCCCGGCCGCGTGCCGGTGCGCTTCAGCAACTCCGCTATTTTCATCCGCAACTCCGGCAGCGGCGCGAACAGGGCCACCGGGTCCAGGTTGCCTTGCACCGCCGAGCGGTAGCTGATATCCGTCCAGGCCTGGTCGATATTGACGCGCCAATCCACGCCCATCACGTCGCCGCCGGCCGCGTGCAGCTCGCGGAAGAAGCCGGATGCGCCGGTGCCGAAGTGAATCACCGGCACGCCCGTCGCGCGGATGCGTTCGATCAGCGCGCGCGAATAGGGTTGCACGAAGCGCACGTAGTCGTCCGGTCCCAGCGCCCCCACCCAACTGTCGAAAACCTGGATGCAGCGCGCGCCGGCGGCCACCTGCAGGCTGGCGAAGGGGGCCTGCACGTCCACGATCTTGCCCATCAGCCGGCGCCACAGGATCTCGTCGGAATACATCATGCGCTTGGTGCGGATGTAATTGCGCGATGCGCCGCCCTCGATCATGTAGCTGGCCAGGGTAAACGGCGCGCCCACGAAACCGATAACCGGCACCTTGCCCGCCAGGGCGCGCACCACGTTCTGAATGGCCTCTCCAACGTATCCCAGATCATCCGTATTGGCCGTCGAAAGGCTGTCGACATCCGCATTGGTGTGCACCGGATTATCGATGCGCGGGCCTTCCCCGGTGGCAAAGCGCAGCTTCAAACCCATGGGCTCCACGGGCAAGAGCAGATCGGCGAAGATGATGGCGGCATCCACGTCCAGTATTTCCACAGGTTGCAAGGTCACTGCGGCGGCCAAGTCCGGGCGCTTGCAGATTTCCAGGATGCCGTGCTTCGACCGGATCTCCCGGTACTGGCGCAAATAGCGGCCCGCCTGGCGCATGAACCATACGGGGCGGACATCGGTGGGTCTGCGCTTGCACGCATCCAAAAAGCGGCTGGTCATGGGAGCCACGCGCATGGCTGTTCCGTCCTGTCTTCGCAAAAGAAAGCGCGAAATCGGTGAGGATTATGTTGGGCCGCCCAATGGCGGCCATTAATAAAAAATGGCTTGGCCCAAGCCTCGCTGTCGATGGTGCGCGGGGTGATGAGCGAAACCGATAACATGCCCGGCGCCGGATAGCCGGTGCGGGGGTCCATAATGTGGCTGTAAACGTGGCCTTCGGCGCGAAAAAACTTCTCGTAGCTGCCAGAGGTGGAAAGCGATTCGTTCTTGAGAAACGCCTCGGCTACGCTCGCGCGCTCGTTGCGGGGGTCGCGGATGGTGATGTGCCAGCCGCGCGGCTCGTTGGGTGGCGCGCCAAGCCCGTAGATACTGCTGCCGGAGGCCGCGACCAACGCTATGGCAATGCCCTTGCTCTTCAACACGTCGACCATGCGGTCCACCGCGTAACCTTTGCCGATGCCGCCGGGGTCGAGTTCCACGCCCGCCCGGTCGAAGCTCACGGTCTGGCTGGTGGGGTCGAGATGCACATGCCGGTAGCCGACGCTCTCCATGGCCGCCAGCACTTCGGCGCGATGCGGCAAGTGGCCCGTACCTTTGTAGAAACCCCAGACCTTCATCAACGGCCCAACCGAGATATCGAAAGCGCCTTCGCTCTCCCGGCTATAGGCCTGGCAGGCGGACAGCAACTGGAACAACTCGGGCGAGATGCGCACGGGGTGACGGGCGGCCTCCCGGTTCACCTCACTCCATTCGCTGTCGGGTTTATAGTTGGAAAGCATACTGTCCAATTGCCGCACTTCGTCGAAAGCGGCTTCCACGGCGGCCTGCATTTGTTCCCGGTCGTAACCGTAGACCGCGATGGAATAAGCGGAGCCCATGGCCTCGGCGCTCTGTTCCAGGCGCAGCAGTTCAGGGCTAGCCTGGGCAGGCCGGGAGGCCTGTCCCACTGTCAACAAAAACAAAACTACCACAGTTTGTTTGACTTTAGGGCTGATTTTCGGTCGATGCACGCTTTTTTTTCGCCCTCTTCAGCAGGATCTCGACCCGCGTGGCGGCGTCGGGGTAGTGGTCCGGCTCGAAATGCAGCTCGGGAACCTTCCTGAGGTTCAAACGGCTGGCCAGCTCATGCCGCAAGTAGTTGCGGGCGCGATCCAGCGCGGCCATGGCCTGATTCTGTTCCTGCTCTCCTCCGCCGAGGCTGACCTTGACCAGGGCGTGGCGCGAGTCGGGACTCACGGTCACATCTGTAACATCCACCGATATCAGACGCGGGTCGGAAAGCTCAAACCCGATGATTTCGGAAAGCTCCTCCCTCACGGCTACGGAAACCCGGCGGGAACGGTGCTCATCCATAAGAAACCGGGGGCTGGGAGTTGGGGACTGGGGGCTGGGGCCGCAACAATTTGCCGAACTCAGTCCTATCCCCTAGCCCCCAGCCCTTAGCCCCTCTCCTCACATCCATTCGACCGTCGCTCCGGTCAGTTCCGCGCCCAGCAGGGCGGCCGCCTCGTCTTCGACCGACTGCAACACCTTTTCGGCGTGTCCGTGGTCCGAGGACACGGTCACCGCCGCCACCACGGCCCGCTGCCAAAGGTCCTGGCAGTCGATCTCCGCCACCGCCACGTTGAACTTGCCGCGCAACCGGTCCTTCAAGCTCTTCACCACGTGGCGCTTATCCTTGAGGGAGTGCGAGTTCTCGAGGACGATTTCGAGCGTCAGCACACCGATCGTGGCCACGGCGCCTCAGGCGAAAACTTCGGTGGCCACACGCTCGGTCACGAACGCCTCGATGATATCGTTCTGCTTGATATCTCCGAAGTTCTCGAGCGTGATGCCGCATTCCATGCCGCTCTTCACCTCGCTGACGTCGTCCTTGAAGCGGCGCAGCGAACTGATCTTGCCGGTGTAGACCACCACGTTGTCGCGCAGCAGGCGCACCTCGCTGTCGCGCGTGATGGAGCCATCCTGCACCTGGCATCCGGCCACGTTGCCGACCTTGGTGATGCGAAACGTATCACGCACCTCGGCCTTGCCCCGATAGACTTCCTTGTACACCGGTTCCAGCAGGCCGGTCATGGCCTTCTTGATTTCGTCGGTCAGGTTGTAGATGATGGTGTGCAGGCGGATATCCACTTTTTCCTGCTCGGCCAGGGCCGACGTATTGCGTTCCGGGCGCACGTTGAAGCCGATAATGATGGCGTCGGAGGCGGAGGCCAGCAGCACGTCGGATTCGTTGATGGCGCCTACGCCGGAGCGCAGCACGCGAATCTTGACCTTGTCGTTGGACAACTTCTGCAGCGTATCGCTGAGCACTTCGGCGGAGCCGCCCACGTCGGCCTTCAGGATGATGGGCAATTCGGTGACTTCGCCCGCCGCCAGCTTCTTCTGCAGCATTTCGAGCGTGATCCGGCTGCTCTTGGCCAAAGTGGCTTCGCGCACTTTGGCTTCGCGGAACAGCACGATCTGCTTGGCCTTGGCCGTGTCGGTCACCACCTGGAAATCGTCTCCCGCTTCGGGCATGGACTCCAGGCCCAATACTTCGACGGGCGTGGAAGGTTCGGCCTCGCGAATCGGTTCGCCGCGATCGCTCAACATGGCGCGCACTTTGCCGAAGACGGCGCCGCAGATGAAATAGTCGCCTACGCGCAGCGTGCCGTTGCGCACAAGCACCGTGGCCACCGGACCGCGGCCGCGATCCAGCTTGGCTTCGAGCACATTGCCCATGGCCGGACGGGCCGGATTGGCCTTGAGATCCTGCAGATCGGCCACCAGGAGGATCATCTCGATCAGCAGATCCAGGTTGATCTTCATTTTGGCGGAGACCGGCACCGTCACCGTGTCGCCGCCCCAATCCTCGGCCAGCAAGCCGCGGTCGGCGAGTTGCTGCTTGATGCGCTCGGGCTGCGCATCGGGCTTGTCGATTTTGTTGATGGCCACCACAATGGGAACCTTGGCCGCGCGCGCGTGGTCGATGGCTTCGAGCGTCTGGGGCATCACGCCATCGTCCGCCGCCACTACCAGCACCACGATATCGGTCACTTTGGCGCCGCGGGCGCGCATGCGGGTGAACGCTTCGTGACCGGGGGTATCGATGAAGACCACTTTGCGGCCGTCTTTTTCGACTTGATACGCGCCGATGTGCTGGGTAATGCCGCCAGCCTCCTTGCCGGCCACGTTGGCTACCCGGATAGCGTCCAGCAATGAAGTCTTGCCGTGATCCACATGGCCCATGATGGTGACCACGGGGGCGCGTTTGAGCAGATCTTTGCGCTCTTCGGCGACTTCCACTTTCTGCTGCGATTCTTCTTCGTAAGTGATGGTGCTGGTGGAGGCGCCGAATTCGCGCGCCATCTCGGTGGCCAGCTTGGAATCGAGGGTCTGGTTGATGGTGGCCAGGATGTTGCGGTCCATCAGCTTCTTGATGACCATGCTGGCCTTGACATCCAGCTTTTCCGAAAGCTCCTTTACCGTAATGCCTTCGGTAACGGTGATTTCGCGGCTGACCGGCGGAGGGCCAGAGGGAGTCTGGCGGCGCGTGGAAGGGCGCAGAATCTTCTCCTCCGGCTCGGCGGAGCGATCGCGTTGCGGACGTCCGCGATTGCTGCCGGGGCGGCGCTGCTGGTCGGGCGGCGGCGGCGCGACGGCCGGTTCCATGCCGGGACGGCGCGACGTGGGGTGCATGGGGCGCGGCCCGCTGCCGGGGCGCATAGGGACACCTGGGCGAGCAGCCGGCCCGGGGCCTTGCCGGGCGACGGCGGGCTGGCCCGGACGCAGAGGGCCTCGATAGATCGGTTGGCCTGGGGCCGGAGCGCTCTGCGGCCGCGGGGGCCCGGGGCTGATCGGACGGCCGGGCGCGGGAGGCCCAGGCATACCCGGAGCGGCGGCGCGAGGCTGGCCGAGCTTGGCCGCCAGGTCCGCGCGGGGCGGCACTACGGGACGCGCGGCGGGCTGTCCGGCGAGGGGGCGCGCAGCCGGCCGGGGCGCGGATGGCATCGGGGCTGCAGGTATGCCTGGGCTTCCAGCCGGTGCCGGCGCAATTGGCGCGCGGGCTGTCATGCTGGGCCTGGGGAGAATCGGAGCCGATGGAGACAGAGGCTCGTTAACGCCCGGCGGCATCGATTGACGCGGTCCGGACAACACTTGGCCGGGGCGCGCCTGGGGAACCGGCCGAACCGCGGGCGGCGTCGGACGTCCGGGCGCGATCACCGCAGCCGGGGGCGCGGGCGCCGGCGCCGGGCGAGGCGCGGCAGGCACGGGAGGCTGAGCGCTGGGGGGCGAACTGCCCGCCAACGGCGGGCGAATCGGATGCACCGGGCGGCCTGCGGGACGATCCAGCGTGGTCGGCGACGCGGCTGGCTCGCCGGCCGGCTCTACGGCAACGGATGCTGGCGGCTGGCCCGCCGGCGCTACCGGCGCTGGCTCCTGGAATGGGGATGTCTGAACGGCCGCTGCAGGCTCTTCGGCAGGCGCGGTTTCGTGCGCTTCCGGCTCCGCGTATCCCTCCGGGACATCATGACCAAAGAGCCGCCGCAATCTGATGGCGGCATCTTCATCGATGGAGCTGGAGTGGGTCTTCTTCTCGGTTACGCCCAACTCCGGGAGCTTGTCAAGGATCTCGTGCGCCTTAACTTCCAGCTCCCGAGCCAGCTCATTAATACGAATCTTGTTCATAAATACAAAACTATCCGGCGAGACGCACCTCACTCGCTTTGCGAACCGCCGTCTTCCGACTCGTCGTGAGAAACGCGCCCCGAGTCTATTATGGTATCAGACTCGCCCACCATCTCAATGTCTTGCGGCTCCGGCGAGAGTTCTGCGGCCTCGGTGCCGGCTGCCGGCTCGGGCTCCAGGATGATTACCAAAGCGTCGCCGTCCACTGCCTCCGGTTGAGCGGCGGCCCCAATTTCTTCGAAATCCGCCTCGGCCGCCGGCGCGGCTTCTTCGAACTGGCCGTAGTAAGCGGTCACCGAATCCCGAATATTCTCCACCATCTCCGGATCGATGCCCGGAATTTCCTGCAACTGCTCCGGCGTCATGCCCCCCAGCTTGTCGATGACGCTGACGCCGGCCCCCGCCAACATACCGGCTATTTCTTCGCTCAAACCATATGCGACCAGGGCCGACACAGGCTCCGGCGGATTGACCAGCGCGGCCATGGCTGACTCCACCTCCTGCCGCTTCTCCTCCTCGCTCTTGATGTCGACCTTCCACCCCAGCAGTTTGGCCGCCAGGCGGACGTTCTGGCCCTTCTTGCCGATGGCAAGCGAAAGCTGCGAATCGTCCACGATCACTTCCATGTGCTTTTCGAGCGCATCGACGATGGTCACCCGGCTGATCTTCGCCGGGCTCAAGGCGTGCGTGGCGAACGACACCGGGTCCTCCGAGTACTCGATGATGTCGATCTTTTCGCCGCGCAGCTCACGGATGATGGATTGCACCCGCATGCCTTTCATACCCACACAAGCGCCCACGCTATCCACGTCGCGATCACGGCTCTGCACGGCAATCTTGGTGCGCTCGCCGGCCTCCCGCGCGCAGCCCTTGATGGTCACGGTGCTGTCATAGATCTCCGGAACTTCCTGCTCGAACAGGCGCATCACCAGCTCCGGAGCGGCGCGCGATACCACCACCCCCGGACCCTTGCTGGATTTGTCCACCACGCGGATCACGCAGCGCACGCGGTCGCCCACGCTATAACTCTCCAGGCGGGACTGCTCTTTTTTCGGAAGACGTGCTTCCGTCTTGCCGAGGTCCAGGATGTAATCGGGACCTTCCACCCGCTTGATGGTGCAGTTGACCAGTTCGCCGGTGCGGCCGGAGTACTCGTTGTAGACCGTCTCCCGTTCGGCCTCGCGCACCTTCTGGAAAATCACCTGCTTGGCGGTCTGCGCCGAGATACGGCCCAACAAATCGGTCTTCTTGGGAATGCGGATCTCCGCGCCGATCTCGGCTTCCGGATTGATGCGGCGTGCCTCGGCCAAGGTCATCTCCTTGGACGGATCCTCCACGGCCTCCACGGCCTTCTTGACCGCGAACAGTTGCAAGGCGCCGGTCTTCTCGTGCAACTCCGCGATATAGTCCTCCGTGGTGCGGAAGTGCTTGCGCGCGGCGATCAGCATGGCGTCCTTGACGGCGTCCATTACGATCTGCGGATCGATGCCCTTTTCCTTGCTCAGTATCTCGATGGACTGAAAAATCGTTTCCAAAGTGTTCCTCTTCTATGCTGTCTCTGGATTGTTAACCCGATGGCGAGGGGGGTTACCACTCGAACTTCAAATTCGCCTTTTCGACCTGTTCGAACGGGAAGCGGATTTCGCGGCCGGCAGCTTCGAGGCTGATCACACCATCGGCGAAGCCCGCCAGGGTGCCCTCCCAATGGCGCTGGTTTTCGACCGGCGCGCGCAAGGTAACCTTGGCCTTTTTCCCCTGAAACCGCTCGAAGTCGCGCGGCTTGTTCAGCTTGCGCTCGAGGCCCGGCGAGCTGACTTCCAGCGTGTAATGGCCGGGCACCACATCCTCGACGTCCAGAATGGCGCCGACCTGGTGCGAGATCAGCTCGCAATCGGCGTGGGATACGCCTTCCGGTTTGTCGATAGAAATGCGCACAAACTGATTTTTCCCGCCGCCTTTGACTTCCACATCGACGACTTCAATACCTTCGGAGAGCGCCACGCGCTGGGCGATTTCCTCGATGCGTTCCGATATGGCCGGCTTCATAGGAATCAAACCGGGTGTCCGCCCCAACAAAAAAGTGGGCTTTCGCCCACTCGACAGGTTCGACACTCCAAGCACTATTGTACCGCGGATGGTGGGAAATGCAAGTTTCACCGCATTCCCGGTTCCCAGTCGCAATTGGTTCGTCGTAACCTGCCAAGACCGTCACGCGTTTAAAGAAACTGAAACAACTTATGCGCCTGGCTCTGCTGGCAGGCCCCTTCACGCTGTGCGGATGCCTGGCACAGGAACTGGCCCCGCCTCAACCGCTGACGATTCCGGCGGGGACCGCCGTCATGATGGGATTGACCGGTCCCGTTTGGGCCAAATCCGCGCAGCCCGGAGAGACGGACTACACGGAGACCACTTTCCCCGTCGCGGTGGACGGCACGATGGCCATCCCGCCAGGAACCTACTTCAAGGGGACCATCGACATCGTGTTTCGCGCCAGTTCGAGATCGAGTGACGCTGAATTCCGAATGAGTTTCGCGCAAATGGTCTTTGCCAACGGTTACACTGTCGCGCTGCCCGCCGCTGTCGCCATGGTGAACGTGCTGGTGGCGCCGCAAAGTGATGTATTACTCGACAACGGCACCCAGTTTGAGATGGTCTTGGAACAGCCGCTGGCGCTGGATGCGTCGGCTATTGCAGCCGCAGTGCCACTGTCACACCCACCCAAGCCACGGGGCTGGAAATCGGGGTCGCTGTGCCGCCCCGTTCCCGCGACGCCCGGAACTTCGGACACTTATATACCGGGCGGTCCCGGAGGTGCCGTGCCCCGGGCTGCCGGCTACGATTTCGGCACCCGCCGCGCATAAAGAATCGTTTGCCTCGTGCATCCCGTCCGCGAGGCCGGACAGACCTTGCCGGCCGGCAGTTACGAAATTACCTGGGAAGGGCTGGGGCCGCTGGCCCGGGTGCGTATTCTGAAGCGCGGAAACCCGATAATTACCGCTTCGGCGATGGTCGTGGCGCTAGGCAAGGATGCGCCGCGCAACGATACTGCGTTGCGCAGCAATCCGGACGGTTCGTTCTCGTTGGAATCGGTTCAGTTCAAGGACCGGAATTTCGCCCGGCGTTTCCAGCCTTGAAAAGCACAACGTACAATACGGAGAGACATAACCATGCGAATGCTCGCCTTCGCGGCACTGCTCACTGCCTTAGGGTGCCAAGCGCAAGAAACGGCGCCGCCTGCCGCCGGATCGCCGGCCCTCACCGTTCCGGGGGGGACTAAAGTTCCGTTACGGCTGACCAGTCCGCTGGGAACCAAGACTGCGCGGGCGGGCGATTCGGTACATGCCGAAGCGGCTTTCCCGGTGACGGCTTCCAACGCGGTGGCGATTCCTCCGGGCACTTACCTGGAGGGGGGTTATCGACCTTGTGACCCGTCGCGGCGCGCACGCCGGATTCACTATGCACTTCACGAATATGGTTTTCGCCAACGATTACACCGTGCCGCTGTCCGCCGCTACCGCCGACACGCGGGCCGGACTGGTGCGTACCGGGGATCCGGCGGCCGGCGCTCCCGGTAGCCCGGACGCCGCCGCCGGTGCGATGGCGTTCCAATCCACCAATCCGACCGTCTCTCAACCACCGGTGCCAGGGCCCAACCGGGATGCGATCATCGGCTTAGCGGCCGGGGTCGCCGTGGCCGGGGTCGTCACCCGCGGTGATCGTCGGACGCCGCGGCGGCGACCTTTATCTGCTGGCCGGTTGGAGGTTAAAAATGGTCCTGGCGAACCCGCTCTCGCTCAATGCGGAGAAAGTGGCGGCGGCCGTGGCCAACCCAGTTCCGCGATGAGGTCGGCTACGATCCACCGGAGGCGGTGCTTTTCAGCCATCGGACCGGACCCGAAGCCGGATCACAAGTATTGCGTAATCAATGGGTTATAGATTTGGTCCGCGGCGTGCACATCAGACCAGCGTGAAACCCAAAGGGAGGTGGATCATGACGAGTATCAGAATTCAGTCCGCTGTTCGCCGGGCGATGCGCCTGGCTTATGTGCCGATGCTGGCGGGCGGCATGTTGCTTGCGCAACAGGCTGCGCCCCCCGCGCCAGCCGCCGGGCCACTCCTGTCTCCGCAGCAGTTGGACACCTTGGTCGCGCCGGTGGCGCTCTATCCGGATCGTTTGTTAGGGCAGATCATGGCGGCGTCGACTTATCCGCTGGAGATCGCCGAAGCGGCCCAGTGGCTCCAGCAGAACCCCAACCTGCAGGGTACCCAGCTTGTGGAGGCCGCACGCCAGCAGAATTGGGACCCCAGCGTTCAGGCTTTGGTGGTTTTCCCGGACGTGCTCACCCGGTTGAGCTCCGACGTTCGCTGGACCACCGATCTGGGTAATGCATTCTTGGCCCAGCAGGCGGACGTGATGACCGCCGTGCAGCGCATGCGCGCCCGCGCCCAGGCGGCCGGCAAGCTGCGCTCCAACGGACAGCAGACCGTTACCACCGAAATGCAGGGGGATCAGTCGGCGATTGACATTCAGCCGGCCAATCCCGAGGTGGTCTACGTGCCCTATTACAATCCCGCGTACATCTGGGGACCGCCGGCCTACGGCTACTATCCTCCGTGGGATTACCTCGACATCGGCTATGGATTCGGCTACGGATTCGGCCCTGGCATCTACATCGGCGGCTTCTTCGGCGGCCTGGGATGGGGCGGATGGGGTTGGGGATTTAACTGGTTCGGTCACTCGCTCTTCCTGAACGGCGGCTTCTTCAATCACTACGGTTTCGGCGGCGGATATGGACGCGGGGGAGTGTGGGCGCACGATGCCGGCCATCGGATGGGCGTCGCCTATTCGACCCGCGCGCTGAGTAGCCGGTACGGCGCGGCTTCGGCGGCGAGCGCCAGATCCTCGTATGCACGTTCGGCGGCGGCGCGGTATAGCTCCGCCCCGCGGACCGGCGCGGCGCAAGCCGGGGGCTGGAATCACTTCAGCCAAGGCGGATCGGCTGGCAGCCAGGCAGGCCGCAGCTACGGCGCCACCCGCGCCTATAGTGGCGGCAGCGCGTACCGCGGGAGCCCGTCATATGGCGGGAGCAGCGGATACCGGGGGGGCCAATCGTATGGGGGCAACTACGGCGGAAGCCGTTCCGCTCCCAGCTATCACTCCGCGCCATCAGGCGGCGGGTACCATGCCAGCCCTTCGCACGCGAGCGGTGGATCGAGCCACTCCAGCGGCGGCAGTTTCCACAGCAGTGGCGGCGGCTCGCACGGTGGTGGTGGCGGCCACGGCGGCGGCGGTCACCGCTAACCCATAGTCAAGTTGAGCATTCTCTGGGGGCCGATCCACTCCGCGTGGATCGGCCCCCGGTGCGTTTAGCGGCCGTACGCCTCGCGGCGGGTGTCGAACGCGCGTAACGCTGACACGCATCGCCGCGTCGTCGACGGTGTACACCACCCGCCAGTCACCGACCCGTATGCGCCACTAATCTTTATAGCCCTTAAGTTTCTTGCATCCCGCGGGCCGCGGTGTATAACGCAAGGCTTCCAGTCTTGAGACGACGCGCGCCAGAGTGGTATCGGGCAGGCCTCGAGTTCTTTTCGCGCGGCAGGCTTTACCTCAAAGAAATACTCACCCACGTATCCGCCCACGTCGTCCAAGATCCGCCTTGATCTTCTCAAGCGGTATCCCCTTTTCCTTGCGGCGCGATTCCGAAATCAGCCCGTACTCGCCCTGTGTTTCTTGAGGTCGATCACTGCCGCGGTCTTACGGCCCTTTTCGTCGGTGAGAAATTGAATTCGTGTCACAGGCTTCGGTCTCCCTGGTTGTTGTTCCAAACCTACTCGCGCCGGAGCTTGCCGCTCTTGATCCAGGCCGGCTTTACCTTGTCGAGCGGAATCCGCTTTTCGTGCCGGCGCGACCGGGAGACAAGCACATCCTCTATGTCTTCCCACAGTTCCCGATGTTTTCTTAAGTCGATTTGAATAGCCACCTTGCGGCCCTGTTCATCGGTCACGTATTGGATTCCGGTCAAGGCTTCTTTATCCTTCAGACAATGGCTTCGTCGCATCTTACACTCGCTAACGATCATATCGATCGCCGGACGGCGCCAAGCTCCGCCAGCAACCCGCGATCGACCTTCGCCTTCACCGTCCGGCGGTCGAGGCCGAGCCGACGGGCAGTCTCTTCGTAGCTGCCCGTGCGGCTGTAAGTGATGGTGACGTAACGGGTCAGCAATTCATCCGCCGAAAGGCGGCCAGCGCGCGCATCCAGCGCGAATTGCTCGACCGGGTTGCGCGCGCGGGGCCGCGACGGCCGGTAATTGCGGCGGATCAGCACGTTCTTCACGCACTGTTCAAGTTCCCGATAGTTGCCGGGCCAGGTGTAGTCCGCCGGAAGGTTGGCGGCCAGCCAGTCGAGCACTTCGCGCGCCAGCGTTTCGGCCTCGTCCCCAGCCACACGGCGGGACATATAGAAGACCAGTTCGGGCAGAACCGCGGGGGAATCGGCCAGTTGCTCGGCCAGCGCTGGGGTGGTCACCTGGTCGGAGCAAAGGCGGTAGTAGAGGTCTTCGCGGAAGCGGGCCTTGGCGATCAGCGCGGCCAGGTCGCGATTGGTGGCGGTGATCAGTTTGCCGTGGAACTGGCGGCTGGCGGTGTCCCCCACGGGGTGGAAGGTGCGGGTTTCGATGACGCGCAGCAGTTTCACCTGAATGGCCGGGTCCAGATCGCCAAGCTCGTCGAGGAACACGGAGCCCAGCTCGGAGCATATTTCGAGCCACCCTTTGCGGTCGGCTACCGCGCCGGTGAAGGCGCCGCGGCGATGGCCGAACAACTCGGATTCGACCAGCGTGGGCGAGAGGGCGGAGATATTGATGGGGAAAAATCCGCAGTCGTCGGCGAACGAGAGGCGCCCATCGTCGAACGGGATATAGCGGGACTGCGCGATGGCGCGCGCAACCAGTTCCTTGCCAGTGCCAGATGGGCCGGTGATCAGGGTGGCGAACTCGCTCATACGCGCGTAAAGCGTGCGCCGGTAGCGCCGGATATCGTGCGTGAAGATGGACTGCCAAATGGACGCGCGCAGGCGGGCGGCCGGCATCGAACTGCCGATCACGTCGCGGAAAACCTGCTCGAAGGCGCACTGGATCTGGCGGAAACAGGCGAACGTGTGGCGGGGATCGTGGCCGGTAGGGAAGTGCACGCCGTCGATGTGGAAAAAGTGCTGCCAGTCGGCCAGGAAGTTGTTGTAAAAGCGCCAGCGCGCGGGATCGCTTTGGGCGGCGGCGGGTCCGAAGGCGGCCGCGAAAAAATTGCGGTAGTAACGCTGATAGAGGATATGCAGGACCGCATCTTCATAGAGCACCAGGTCCGGCGGGCGGGTCTCCACGCCCTCGCGCAGTCGGGCTTGAAGCTGCCCGAGCAGCGCTTCCACGCGTTCGGCGATGCGGTAGACGTTGGCGCGGGGCTGCTCGGGGTCGCGCACCTGCTGGCTCCAGACGGGTTCGCCGGCCACGAACGCATCCCCCAGTGCGGCGCGTTCGAATTCCACCCGTTCGGGCAGGAACGGGTTCGCGTAGGCGAGCTGGGAGACGGCGCCGAGGAAGCCGCGGTTTTGCGGAGTGAGGAAGGGCATTGGTACATTTATTGTACGGTCATGGGCAGGGGATGTGCGGGCCCGGGATAGGGGAGCATTTATGCACGCAGCGCTTATGCATTTGACGATCGATCCGGCGCTGGCCCCCGCCGCAGCGGTTGCTTTCACTAGCGAGATCTTGCCCAGACTGCGGGAGGCGCCGGGGCTCGTTGCCGGATACGGATTGCCCCGATCGACCGCCAGGGCTTCGGTTTTCTCCTATTCGAGACTGAGGAACAAGCTCTCGCGGCAACGCCACCGGCGACCGCATGGTCCGCGCCCGGGTTGACGATCCTGCGGACGGATGTTCGGCGGGTGGCAGTCGCCATCCCCTAAAGCTGCGCCGGCGCTTCGCTGGGCCCGCAACGCTCAGCGCGGCTCGCAACGCCGCCACGCCGCCGAGGCCCTAAAAGCCGGGGACTGTTCTACGCCACCGAGGCTAGATTCGCGGTCTGCCTGTCCAACTGACGGAGCAGGCGCTGAATTGTTTTTCACCTCATGCTCCTCGAAATAAGGTTCACCGCATTGGCCGCACACCCAGGCGGGAACTGCCTCCAAGGATAAATAGTAGCCCTTGCGGTCAATATAAAAGGGCGCCTGAGTTTTTCTCATCTTGCCCTGGCAGTACATGCACTTCATGAAGGTCTCCTGGTCCTGAACTCCGCATCCCATTCATCCGCTTCCGGAACATATGCCGTAATGATGGCAAGATATTCGTCCCTGGGAGAACAGACCACATGAATCTTTCGTCCGGCGTCGCCCGTTCCCGACATCAGGCAGCTATGGCCGCGGGCGTCCTCGGGATTTCTCCCCGGAAAACAACTCGGCGCACCTCCTGCACACTGATTATTCTATCCGAACGGGACATTGCCTGACGGCATGCGGGAGGAAAAGCAGCTTTTTCCAAGCGACGGTCTTGACTCGGGACGAGAGGAGACCCGCTGCAGGCGTGGACGCCTGCCCCACAAGCCGTTTCTCGCCGAGTTGACCTCATGCTCCCCAATCCGGTTAAGCACCCCCCAGTCGGGCGCTTCGGCCACCGTCAACGGTATGATAGATAAGAAGGCCTCCCCGCAATATGCCCCTCAAAACCGATCCTGACCTGGGTATCAATAGCTGGCTCGAAGACGAGCTGTACCAACAATATCTGAACGACCGCACCGCCGTGGACGAAAGCTGGAAACACGTATTCGAGGAGAATCCAGTCCCAGCGGCAGTCGCCCCCTCTCCCGCCCGGTCTCCCGCCCGCCCCCTCCCCCGCTCGGCACCCCTGCCCGCAACGCCGGAGAACGTCCAGCCCCTGCGCGGCATCGCCGCCCGGATCGCGGAGAACATGAACGCCAGCGTGACCATTCCGCTGGCCACTTCGCAGCGCGTGATCCCCGTCAAGGTGATGGACGAAAACCGCCGCATCATCAACCAGCACCGCACCCTCGTGGGAAAGAGCAAAGTCTCCTACACGCACCTGATCGGTTGGGCCATCCTGAAAGCGCTGGAGGATTTTCCCGGTCTGAACCATGCTTATGGCGAAGCCGACGGGCAGCCCGCGCGCATCGTGCATCCGCGGATCAACCTGGGCATCGCGGTGGATGTGGCGGGCAAGGACGGCGACCGCACGCTGCTGGTGCCCAACATCAAGGACGCCGGCGCGCTGGATTTCGCGCAGTACGTGGCCATGTTCGACGACCTGGTGGAGCGCGCGCGCAAGGGCAAAATGACGCCCGCGGATTTCCAGGACACGACCATTTCATTGACCAATCCCGGGACCGTGGGCACCATGACCTCCAGCCCGCGCCTGATGACCGGGCAGGGCGCCATCATCGCCGCCGGCGCCATCGGCTACCCAGCCGAATATCAGGGCGCCGCGCCGGAAACGCGGTCGATGCTGGGTATCAGCAAGGTCATGTCGCTTTCGTGCACCTACGACCACCGCATCATTCAAGGCGCGGAATCCGGCATGTTCCTGGGCAAGCTACAGGCGCTGCTGGATGGCGGCGACGGCTTCTACGAAGAGATATTCGCGCACCTGAAGATGCCTCACCAACCGGTGCTCTGGGAACCGGACCGCAACGTTCTGCTGCCGGGGGCCAGCGGGCGCACGGCCGAGATCGCCAAGGAAGCGGGCGTGCTGCAGCTCATCAACGCCTACCGCGTGCGCGGCCACCTGATTGCCGATCTGGATCCGCTAGGCGGCGAACCCACCAATCATCCCGAACTCGACCCGGTCACTTACGGCCTCACCATCTGGGACCTGGACCGCGAATTTCTCACCGGCAGCCTGAGCGAAGCGATCGGCGAGCAGGGCGGCGAGCATGGTCCCAAGCCGGTGGCCACGCTGCGCGAAATCCTGGAGACCCTGCGCCAGACTTACTGCGGCAAAATCGGCTGCGAGTACATGAATATCCAGCATCCCGAGCAGAAGCGCTGGCTGCAGCACCGCATGGAGCCGCAGGCCAACAACTGGCCGCTGGATCGCGAAACGCGCGTGCGGATTCTGCAAGGTCTGCTGAAGGCCGAGGAGTTCGAGCATTTCCTGCATGCCCGCTTCGTGGGCCAGAAGCGCTTCGCACTGGAAGGCGCCGAAACCGCCATCCCCATTCTGGATGAACTTCTGGAGCGCGCCGCCGCGGGCAATGTGCATGAAGTGGTTATCGGCATGGCGCACCGCGGCCGCCTGACCGTGCTGACCACGGTGGTGGGCAAACCGGTGGCGGAGGTCTTCGCCCAGTTCGAAGGGGAGTTGGACCCGGCCAGTACGCAAGGTTCGGGCGACGTAAAGTATCACCTGGGCGCGCGCGGCGTGTATCGATCCGCGGCCGGGCGCGAGGTGCTGGTTTCGGTGTCGCCCAATCCCAGCCATCTGGAAGCCGTTGATCCGGTGGTCGAGGGCATTGTGCGCCCCAAGCAGGACCGTCTCGGCGATACGGGGCGCGCGCGCGTGATTCCGCTGCTGATCCACGGCGATGCGGCGTTTGCGGGGCAGGGCGTGGTGGCAGAAACGCTCAACCTGTCGCAACTCGACGGCTATTCAACGGGCGGCACAGTACACCTGATCATCAACAACCAGATTGGTTTCACCACGCTTCCCGACGAAGCTCGCTCCACGCCTTATTCGACCGACGTGGCGCGCGGCGTGCAAGCGCCCATCTTTCACGTGAACGGCGACGATCCCGAAGCCGCCATCCGGGTGGCGCAGATCGCTTTCGATTATCGCCAGCAATTCAAGAAAGACGTGGTGATCGACATGTTCTGCTATCGCCGCCACGGCCACAACGAAGCCGACGATCCCAGTTACACGCAGCCCATTTTGTACCGCAAGATCAAGGAGCATCCCTCGGTGGGCAAGCTGTATGGGGAGCGATTGATACGCGAAGGCGTCCTCACCGCCGAAGAAGTCGCGGGCATTCGCAAAGGCTTCGCGCAGGACCTTGCCGCGGCCTACGATGCCGCCGAAAAGAGCGGCGAGCGGTTCGAGACGCAGGAATTGGCCGCGGTTCCGAGCGGCGAGATCGCCAGTTTCTGCCCGCGCACGGCGGTGAACAAGGCGACTGTGGATCGCGTGATCCGCGCGCTCACCCACTTCCCCGAGAATTTCCACCTGCATCCCAAGCTGCGCAACTTCATCGAACGCCGGCGCGAGGCGATCGATAAGGGCGGACCCATCGATTGGGCATTTGGAGAGGCGCTGGCATTCGGCACGCTGGCGCTGGAGGGCACGCCCGTGCGGCTGAGCGGGCAGGATTCCGGACGCGGCACCTTCAGCCAGCGGCACCTGGTGTTTTGGGATTCGGAGACCGCCCGCAAGTACACGCCGCTGCAGCACGTCTCGCCGGACCAGGCGCGCTTCGAAGTGTTCGACAGCTCGTTGAGCGAATACGCGGTGCTGGGCTTCGAATTCGGCTACAGCGTGGCCGATCCGCTGACGCTGGTGCTGTGGGAAGCGCAGTTCGGCGATTTCGCCAACGGCGCGCAGATCCTGATCGACCAGTTCATTTCCAGCGCGGAATCCAAGTGGGGGCAGCCCAGCGGGCTGGTGCTGCTGCTACCGCACGGCTTCGAAGGGCAGGGGCCGGAGCACTCCAGCGCGCGCATCGAGCGCTTCCTGGTGCTGTGCGCCGGCAATAATATGCAGGCCGCCAATTGCACCACGCCGGCCCAGTATTTCCACCTGCTGCGGCACCAGATGTATGGCGGCGCGGACCGGCGCGGCATGCGCAAGCCGCTGGTCATTTTCACGCCGAAGAGCCTGTTGCGTCATCCCAAGGCCGTTTCGACCGTAGCCGAGCTCACCAGCGGCGGCTTCCGCGAGGTGCTGCCGGATACAGCCGCGATCGATCCGGAACAGGTGACGCGCGTGGTCTTTTGTTCCGGCAAGATTTACTACGACCTGCTGGCCGCGCGCGAGGCGCGCCAGGCGAGTCCCGTGGCGCTGGTGCGCATCGAGCAGTTGTATCCGTTCGCCGCGAGCGAGGTTAACGAAGCGCTGTTGCGCTATCCGGCCGACGCGGAGGCGGTATGGGCGCAGGAAGAACCGCGCAACATGGGGCCGTGGCGCTTCATGCAGGAACAGTTGCAGCCGCTGCTGGATGCCACCGGCCGCCGGTTGCGCTATGTGGGCCGGGCGGAGAGCGCCAGTCCGGCCAGCGGGTCGGGCCGCCGCCACCAGGAGGAGCAGGCCGCCATTACGGACGAAGCGATGTCGGAGACGCCGCTGGTTGAGTCGCGGCGGGTGCGGTTGGTGGGGCGGCGATAAGCCGGGGCTCTGTCCGTTTAGAGCGCCCGCTCACGTTTAAGGATGCGCATGACATCCCGCTTGCCGTGTAGAATCCGCATTACCCGAATGCAATCCTGATCCGGAATGTAGTAGACCCGGATCGCCTCAAACCCCGCAACTGGCCATGAACGCAGATCTTGAAGAGACGGGTTGCCCGAATTGGCACCGCGGTCCCCCAAAAGGATGCAGGCATAGCCACTGAACCGTTTCCCGAACGGCATCCCGGAAGCGCGTGGCCACATCGGCGGCGCTCAGCGTCACAAGGTAATAGCGGAATTGGCGTACCAGATCGTCGCTTGCGGCTTGCCGATACGAAGCCTTCACGAACGCGGGCCAGCTTTATGATCCGCAAGCATGGCATCGGTCTGTGTACTCACCGAGCGCCAGAACTCGTCCTCCGGGGGTTCCCTGGATGCCAGCCCCTCGGCAAGCAATGTGTCCAGTTCGGCCTGCGTCCCCGCAAACCCCGGCGCGACGCGCTGTTCGACGGCGGCCAGAGCTGCATCCACGACCTGTTCAATGGATTCATAGGCGCCCCGGCGGATGACATCCCGGACGCGACGTTCCTGTTCGGCGGTGAGATTAATGGTCATGCCCTGCTTGCTCCTGATACTTCTTGCTTTAAGCGTAATGGAACATCCCGGTTCGTGCAACTCGACGTGCCTTTTGGGGCTGGCACGGCTGGTCACTACACCAGCCGGGATTTTTTCGGCTTGGTTTCAAGAGGTTGGAACAGGAGGCCCGGATCCCGTTCGCACTCACAAGCTACCGTGAAGGCGAGAGAGGGAGTTCGGTCCACCTGTTTTCCTGCCAGGACGACCAAACATCCAGCCTACAATCCTCCCGCTCCCTTGGGGAGCGTTGCTACTTCAATCGCCGGATTCCCTCTTCTCTTCATCTCCCGACCGGGAAGTTGTGGCTTTTCGATGGGTTCCACCACACCCAGGATGTTTGATGTGTCGAGCTTTTCGACAGATCCGGCACGCCGAAAGTATTTTCAAAAAATCTCTTCAAAATACTGGACAATAAGACCTGAAAGAGTTACATTGGACCCATACAGACAGCATCCCTGGCGGCGAGTCCCCTCCCGCCGCCAACCTCTGAGTGCATAGGCCCCGGATACCCAGCCGGGGCCTTCAATTTTGGCCCAAGAAAATTCGCAATAATTTTCGCCAATACACTGGACAAACAGATCTGAAACTGATATATTAGAGTCAATACAGACAGCATCCCTGGCGGCGAGTCCCCTCCCGCCGCCAACCCTCTGAGTGCAAAGGCCCCGGATACCCAGCCGGGGCCTTCATTTTTGTGCCGCCTTTATCTTGTAGATCCCCGACCCGTGCGGCCCCACACGGAACGTGTATCCGCCCTTCATCGGGCCGGCGTCCTTCCGCTCCCACAAATCCCGCAGCGTGCAGCGCTCCGGCAGCCCCAGGGCGGCCCACTCGACGCGAATATCGATAGGGCCCGCCTCTCCCACATTGAACACCGCCACGTACTTCTCGCCAGCCCCCGGACCATCGGCGGTCCACACCACGCTGTCGCCGCCTTCCGCGAACGCGCCGCCATGGGATCCGTGCTGATCGACCGCCAACACCTCATCGTTGCCGATCAAAGACAGCGTGAAATCGTCGTTGCCCGGCAGATCGCCGCCGAACATCAGCGGCGCCTGCGCGATGGACCACAGGCTTATCAGAGTGCGCTGCTCGTCGCGCGTGAACCGCGTCATGCGGGGTTCGCCGCGTTCGGCGCGAATGCCGATGCGCCCCAGCGGCAGCATGTCCGCATCGGGCCAGGCGCCGGGCCGCCCCACGCCGCTCCAGATCGACATCAAAATGAAGTTCAGCCGCAGCGCCTTCCAGTCGTCCCAGAAATCGTCCGAGATGCGCCACATGTTGGCGTTGTCTTGAAGGAATGCCACATCCTTGATCATGGCCGGCCCGGGCGACAGGCTCAACACCATCGGCCGCCCCGTCTTTCCGATCGCCCGATGCAAGGCGGCAATCTCCTCGCGGTGCGCAGGCCGCGCGATGTCGTCGGCCTTGATGTAGTCCACGCCCCAATCGGCATACAGTTTCAGAATCGAATCGTAGTAACTTTGCGCGCCGGGCCGGCTCAGATCGACGCCGTACATGTCGGTGTTCCACGGGCAGATCGATGCGGTGTCGGCGATGTCTCGGGCGCGCACCTCAGGCGTGCTGCCGAAGACCGGCAGGTTCGCCTTCACCGCCTGCCTGGGAATGCCGCGCATGATATGAATGCCGAAGCGCAGTCCCAGCCCGTGGATGTAATCGGCCAGGGGCCGGAAGCCACGGCCGTCTGCCGCCGACGGGAACCTGTTCGCCGCCGGAATGAGCCTGCCGTACTCGTCCATCGCCAGTTGCGCGCCGGCGCGGTAACCGTGCGCCTGAGCGTTCGGCTCGGACCATTGGATATCGATCACGATGTACTGCCAGCCGTGCTGCTTCAGGTGCCTGGCCATGTAATCGGCATTGGCCTTCACTTCGGCTTCGGTGACAGTGGTGCCGTAGCAATCCCAACTGTTCCAACCCATCGGCGGAGTGGCTGCCACCTCTCCTGCCGCCACGCAAACGGATGGCAGCAATGCGGCAACCAGGGCAAAAGGTATCGTGAAAGATTTCATCAGGGTCCCTGGCGTCAACGGTAACATCGTGTACCCTACCTGGGCACGCGTTATTCGTGGCGCAAGGCAATGGTCGGATCCAGCCGCGCCGCGCGGCGCGCCGGGACATAACTTGCCGCCAGCGACACGGCCGCCGTGGCTGCCAGCACGCCGCCGAAGGTGGTCCAGTCGGTCGCGCTGACGCCAAAGATCAGGCTGCTCAGCAGCCGCGCGATGAAGATCGAACCGATCAAGCCGATGCCTAGCCCGATGCCCGCCAGCAGCATGCCGCGGCCCACCAGCATGCGCAGCACCGAGTCCCGCTGCGCGCCTAGCGCCAGCCGCACGCCGATTTCATGCGTGCGCTCGGTCACCGCATAGGCCATCAGCCCGGAGACTCCGATGGCGGAGAGCGCCAGCGCGATCGCACCCAGAACGGTCATCATCACGGCCATGTACGACAAGCCCAGCACCGAATCCGTCATCACCCGGTCAAGCGTCTTGATCTCCGCCAGCGGCTGGTCGGGATCTATCTTGGCGATCTGGCTTCGCACCGCGGGCACAATCCGCAGGGGATCGCCGTGGGCGCGGATCGCCAGGGTCGTCCAACCAGCCGAGGTCTGCCGGTAGCTGCGGTAGAGCACCGGCGGCGGCTCTCTATCCAACCAATCATACTGGATCTCGCCCACCACTCCCACGATGGTCAGCCAAGGCTCCTGGGCATCCTCCGCCGCGCCGGCTTTGATACGCCTGCCGAGCGCGCTCTGGCCCGGCCAGTAGCGCCGCGCCATGCGTTCACTGACCACGGCGACCGGCAGCGATTCCGCGCCATCGCTTTCGCTGAGCGCGCGGCCCTGGCGCAGGGGGATGCGCATCAACGGAAAGTAATCCGGGCTGATGGTCTCAAGCTGCGCGGACCGGTACTCACCCTTTTGGGCCGGCACGCCCTCGACCGCCAGTTGTGCGATGTGGCGGCCTTCGCCATAGGGAAGGCTGCGCACGATGGCCGCCGACTCGATCTCCGGCAGCGTTCGCAACCGCTCCAGCACTTGCCCGTAGAACGCCGCGGGCAGGTGCCGGGCACTGTATTTGGATTCCGGCAGGTTGATCTGAATGCTGAGAACGTGTTGTGGATCAGAGGGCCGCTGCACGCCCAGCAGGGATTTCACGCCCGTGACCATCAGTCCCGCGCCAATGAGCAGCACCAGGGCCAGCGCCAGCTCCGATACCACCAAAATGCCGCGGATACGCTGCCGCGAGCGCCCCGCGGAAGTCCCGCGGCCGGATTCCTTCAGTGTTCCGTTCAGATCCGGGCGCGAGCTTTGGATGGCGGGCGCCAGGCCCGAAACAACTCCGCTGAACACCGCCAGGCCCAGGGCGAAGCCGAAGGCGCGCGCGTCGAGCTGGATCTCATACCAGCCGGCGATATAGCGGGCGATATCGGCGGGCATGTAATGCAGGATCAAGGCCACGCCCCATTCGGCGACCAACAGGCCGGCGGCCGCGCCCATCAGCGACAGCGCGATGCTCTCGGTCAGCAATTGCCGCACAACCCGCCCGCGATTGGCCCCCAACGCCGTGCGCACCGCGAACTCGCGCTGCCGCGCCACGCCGCGCGCGAATTGCAGGTTGGCCACGTTGGCGCAGGCGATCAGCAGCACGAACATCACCGCGGCCACCAACAGCAGCGTGTACCGGTAAGTCAGGTCGCCGGTCACGAAATACTTCATGGGTATGACTTGGGCGCTCCAGCCGCGATTGGTATCGGGATACTGTTCGCTCATGCGCCGCGAAATAGCGGTCATCTCGGCGGAAGCCTGGCGCAGCGGGATACCGGGCCGCAGGCGCGCCACGATCTGCAAATAGTGGCTGCCGCGCGCCTGGCGCTCCTGGGGATCCATGGTCCAGGGGACCCACATTTCGATGCTCACCGGGAAGTTGAACTTCTTGCCCATCACGCCGGCCACCACGCTGCTGAGGCCGTCGATCTTGACGGTCTTGCCGACAATCGTGGGATCGGCGCCGAAGCGCCGCTGCCAGAGACCGTAGCTGAGCACCACGCTCTGGTTGCGGACAGCGGCGTCATCCGGCAGGAAGCCGCGGCCCAACATGGGCTGCGCGCCCAACACTTCGAAAAAGTTGGGTGCGGCGCGCGCGATCGTGATACGCTCCGGCTCGCCCGCGCCGGTCAGGTTGACATCGTCCCACAGGTATGGGGAAAACGCGGCGAACGAATGGCTTTGCCGCTTCCAATCGAGATAATTGGCCGGCGATACGCTGGTCCATTCAGCGGTCTGGTGCGGCGCGCGCTCCATCAGGACCACCAGATTGTCCAGATTCGGCAGCGCTACCGGCTTCAGCAGGAAGGCGTCCGCCACGCTGAAGATGGCGGTATTGGCGCCGATGCCTAGCGCCAGGGCGAGCACGGCCACCGCCGTGTAGCCTTTGCTTTTGAGAAGCACGCGAAATGCGTAGCGCAGGTCTTGCAGCATGGCAATGGCAGATGACAGGCCGGGAGGCCTGTCCTACGTGAATCGGACGCGCCGGCCATGCGACATCGGCGTGATGCAGATGGCCCCGTTGACGTTCTTCAGGTCGATGTAGGTCCCGCCGCCCTTTAGCACGCCATGCAACTGGCTGCCCGCGGAGTGGTCCTGCTTCACCGGAATACCGAAATCGTTGTCGATGCCGCCGGTTACATTGCGCGCATTGAACTCGACCCCAGCATCGTACGGGATAGAGAGCGAAATCGGCCCATTCACGGAGTTCATGGAAATCGTCTTGGCATCGCTGAGGCGCTCGAAGGTGGCTTCCAGCTTGCCGTTCACGGTGGAGAGGCGGACGTCTCCGCCAATTTTCTCAGCGCGCACCGTCCCATTCACCGACGACGCATTGATTCCGCCGCTGACTCCCTCAATATCCACCGCGCCATTGATGGCCTTGATCTCGCTCAGCAGCGCGCGCCGCGGCACCATGACCGTAAACTCCACACTGGCCGGATTGGTAGTGGAACCGTCGCCGTAGCGGGTGCGGATATCGATCGAATCGGCGGTCGAATCGATCGTGACACGAGCTTTGTTCAACAGGCTCCGGCTGGATGCCGTTTGTACGGCCGCGATGCGCACCTCATTGCGATCCCAGGCGCGAATGTGCACGTCGCCGTTGATGTTTTGGAGCGTCACTCGCCCTCGCGCCGAAAGAGGATAAATCCGGCTGGACTGGCGATGGAAGTTTCCGGTTGCCGGCAGGCTGACCACGCTTGCCAGCGCCAACACGGCGCCTGCGAGTAGCATTCTCCCCTCCTAGTGCCAACCGCTTGCTAACGCGCGCCGCTCCGTAACCGAGCTGCGGCCGTCAGGGAGCGGTTACGCCTTAATTCCGCGCCGCCTCGACGCTTTCCTCTACAATGCGGCCGTCAAACAGGCGGATGGTGCGGTCCGCGAACTGCGCGTACCGCGGATCGTGCGTCACCATGCAGATGGTGGCTCCATTGCGGTGCAGGTCCTTCAGCAAATTCATGACCGCTTCGCCGTTGGCCGAATCCAGGTTTCCAGTCGGCTCATCCGCCAGCAGAATCGCCGGATCGCCGCCCAGCGCGCGCGCCACCGCGACGCGCTGCTGCTGACCGCCCGAGAGCTGCGACGGATAGTGCTTCATACGATGTGACATGCCCACGCGCTCCAGCGCCTCTTGCACGCGCTTCTTCCGCTCGGCCGACCCCATCCCGCGATACGTCAGCGGCAACTCCACGTTCTCGTACACCGTCAGATCGCCGATCAGGTTGAACGCCTGGAAGATGAAACCGATCTCCCGGTTGCGAATCCGCGCGCGCTCCGAGAGCTTCAGCCCGCTGACCGCTCGGTTATTCAGGGTGTACGTGCCGTCGCTCGGCGTATCCAGCAAGCCCAGAATGGCCAGCAAGGTGGACTTGCCGCAGCCCGACGGTCCGGCAATCGAGAGGTATTCGCCTTTCTTCAGGTCCAGTTGTATGCCGGATAGGGCGTGGGTTTCCACTTCGTCGGTGACGAATACCTTCGTCACGCCATCCAGCACAATCAGCGATTCTTTTCCATTAGTGCCCATTTCGTCTCCCTTACATAACGTTTCAGCAGCGGATTTAGTTCAACTTTATTCGGTCATACTGGTCCCAGGCCGACATGTCCGACAAAATCACGCGGTCGCCCACATTCAGCCCGCTTTTCACCTCGATGGTATTCACCGAAGCGCGGCCCAGCACCACCTGTACGCGATCGGCGTACTTGCCGTCGGGCTCGATCTTGAACAGGCTGACTTTGCTATCCGCCTGCCCGAACACCGGCCGCCCCGTGTAGACCACATCGTCGAGCCGCATCAGCTCGATGGTTCCATCCACGCTCAAATCCGGCCGGGCGCCCGCCGGCAGCGGACCTTCCAGCCTGCAATCCACGGTCACCGTGCCGTTCAACACCGCCGGGTCGATGCGCGAAACCTTGCCCTTCACCAAGCCATTGCGCGTATCGATGACGGCCGGCTGCCCGATCGTGACATCTTTGGCTTGGGTCTCCGCGATCTTGAGTTCGGCTTTCAGGTGCGAGGGTTGCGCGACCTTGCCCAGCGCGGTTCCGGCCAGCACTTTTTGCCCTTCCTCGACTGGCACCGGCAGAGCCTGCAGCATGCCTTCCGCCCCGGCCCGCACCCTGAGTTCTTCCACCTGCTGCTGTTTCAGTTTGTACTCCGCCTCAAGCTGGTCGACCTTGACTTTCGACGCAGCCAACTGCGCCTCCACCGACTCCTGGTTGATGCTCAGCCGCTTTTCCTCAATCCCGTTGCGCGTGGACAGCTCCTGTGCGGTCACGTCGGAAATCTTGGCATCCACCGGGGCCACCAGGCCCTCTTTCACCAGGGCATCGTCGCGCTCGGCCTTGAGTTGCGCGGTATGGTAATCGGCGGACACCAGCGCGGCGTTGGCCTTCAGGTCCAGCCCCTGCTTTTCGAGGGTCACGCGCAGGTCGATATAGGCGGCTTGCGCCGCTTTGAGCGTGTACTCCGCGTCCAACAGGGCGGTCTGCAGTTCCTGATTGCTCATCACCAGGATCACGCTGTCCGGCCTCACCGGCGTGCCGGGCTTAATAAGGATCTTGTCGATGCGGCCGTCCGTTTGGGCGGGAATCAGCAGCGTGTCTTCCGGGACCAGCGTGCCCAAGCCCCGGACGTCGAGGACCATGGGACCGC
>Ga0181534_10000536_pt1 | contig 26412 bp, 25 predicted proteins | sample PEATcosm2014_Bin_37_FD_119758 | JGI IMG/M metagenome (GOLD analysis project Ga0181534, IMG submission 119758) | Peatland microbial communities from MTU Mesocosm Facility, Houghton, MI, USA - PEATcosm2014_Bin17_10_metaG | ecosystem: Environmental > Terrestrial > Soil > Wetlands > Peat | place...
CCGCTTCAACCTCTACGACCTCGCGGATGGGACGGCAGTGGTCGGCTATCGAGTTGCCGAGCGAGTATCCGGCCACGGTGTGGCGACCTCCGGGTTGAGGGAGCTGTGCCGCGTTGCCCGTGAGGACATCGGGCTGCGAATGCTCACGGCCGCTGTGGGCAGTGGGAACGTCTCATCTCAGAGGGTGCTTGCCAAGGTGGGATTCGTTCTGATCGGACCGACCGAGGTCGGGGGCGGACCCGGCTCGGCGTTCACACTCGACCTTGCCGTGCTCTGACGTGGACGCGGGAGTGGCAGGAACGGGAGTTGATCCACCCGGTGAGCGGCCCATGGCGCGTTCCCCGACGTATATCGTGAGCTCATGCCGATGCCCAAACGATCGAGTGTCGATGACTTCTTCGCTCAGCTCAGCGACGTCCAGCGGCCGCATCTCGAGGCGCTCCGGACCTTGAGCTCGGAGGTCGACCCGGAGGCACGGGAGGTGCTCAAGTGGAACCTGCCGGTATATGTGCGCGGCGAGAACACGAACCTGTGGATGCTTCAGAACTTCAAGAACCACTGCTCGCTTCGCTTCAATCCGCCGTTCTTTGCCACCCAGAAGGCCGCTGTCGAGGCCGCCGGCTACGAGGCCGGTGAGGGCTTCATCAAGCTCCCCTACGTACGTCCGTTGCCGATCGAACTCCTCAGGACGTTGATGCGGGCCCGAGTCCACGAATACGAGACATCCGAGGCCGCGTAGGACCAGCCCCCGGTGCGAACGCGACCACTGCCCCTTGTCGCTCCTCCGGGTGACGGTACGCTCTGGGCGTGGTGTCCCTCGACGACGTCGCCCGGATCGCCCTCGATCTTCCTGAGGTAACCGAAGGGTCCCGCCACGGCAACCGCACCTGGTTCGTGGACGGGAAGGCCTTCGCCTGGGACCGCCCCTTCTCCAAAGCGGACATCAAGCGCTTCGGCGCTGACGTGCCCCCGACGGGCCCGATCCTGGCCACGAGGGTCGACGACCTGGTGGAGAAAGAGGCTGTCCTGGCTGCCAACCCACGGGCCTTCTTCACCATTCCCCACTTCGACAACTATGCCGCCGTGCTCATCCAGCTGCCGGCGGCCACCAGGCGGCAGGTGACCGAGGCGGTCCTCGACGGGTGGCTGGCCTGCGCGCCGGCACGCCTGTCACAGGCCTACCGTGAGCGCTGACCGGAGGCTGCCTGGGACCCTTGCCACGGCCTGCATTGCTCAAGTTCCAAGGGACAGCCGACGATACCTACCGGGAAGAACACGGGCGGGTCCGAACACCGGCGGAGAGTGGGGCAGTCATGGAGCAGACCCCCCACCTCGGGTGCGGTAGTGATTCCGGTGCCGACGCCCTTGCCGCCAAGCAGATGCTCCTGGCCTCCGAGCGCAGGCTCCGTGCCCTGGTGGCCAACGCCTTCGACGGCATCGCCGTGCTCGACGCCTTCGGCATGCTCACGTTCGCCAGCCCTCCCCTCTGCGCCATCCTGGGCAAGGAGGAGCACGAGGCCCTCGGGCAACCCGGCCTCAGCTTCGTCGATGCCGTCGACGCTATCGAGATGCGATCCCTGGTCCTCGCCTCCGATCCGGGACAACGGATCGGCCCGATCAGCCTCCGCGTGTTGGTGGCCGACGGGACGTGGCGGCCGTTCGAGGGGTACCGGACCGACCTGACCGCCGACCCGGATGTCAACGGCATCGTCTGGAACCTGCGGGACGCATCCGAGACACGTCAGGCGGCGCTGGACCTGTCCCGGAGCGAAGAACGGCTGCAGGCCCTGGCCGTCGGGTCGTCGGACGTCACCGTGGTCAACTCCCTCGAGGGTTTTGCCATCTATGCCGGGCCGTCCATGGAGCGGGTGTTCGGCTACCGCCAGGACGAGTTCGTCGGGAGCTGGTACGACGCCTTCGTCCACCCGGACGATCTGGCGGGCAATGTCGCCACCGCCACCGAGGCCCTGCTGGCCGGGCATCGCACCTGGTCGTCGAGGTCCCGCCTCCGACACCACGACGGGACCTGGCGTTGGGTGGACACCCGGTTCACCGACCTCCATGACAACCCGGCCATCGGAGGGATTGTGGCCAATATTCGAGATGTCACGGACGAGACGACGGCCGGCCTGGCGCTCAAGGAGTCCGAATCGCACTACCGGTCCATGGTGGAGACGGCAGCGGAGTGCATCACCATCCATGCTCTGGACGGCCGCATCGTCTTCGCCAACCCCCGGATGGCGGCCATGCTCGGCACGTCTGTGGAAGAGCTGGAGCGTGGAACCATCTTCGACCTGATCGCCGAGTCCAACCGTCCCGTCGCCGCCACCAAGCTGGGCCTCCGCACCCAGGGTGTCTCCGAGCAGTCCGAGCTCACCCTGGTCAAGAAGGACGGCACGACGTGCGAGGTGCTGGTCTCGGCCAGTCCGATGCGGGACGGCAAGGGGACCATCACCGGCGCCCTGTCCATGATGACCGACATCACCGACCGGAAGCTGGCCGAGGTGGAGCACGCCCGCTTGGCCCTCGAGGATTCGCTCACCGGCGTGGCCAGCAGGGCCCTGGTGGTGGACAGGGTGAGTCAGCTGGTGGCCCAGCAAGGCCGACACCCCGGTATCGCCGCCGTACTGTTCATCGACCTCGACAACTTCAAGAGCGTCAACGACGCCCACGGGCACAGTGTCGGCGACAGGGTGCTCCGAGAGGTGGCCGACCGGGTACGCCGGGCCGTGCGACCCCAGGACACGGTCGGACGGTACGGAGGCGACGAGTTCGTGGTCGTACTGGACCGCCTCGACACGGTCGGCGATGCCGTGGCCGTGGCCGAGCGGATCATCGAGGTGCTGAACGAGCCCATCACCATCGGAGGATCCCAGGTGTGGGCTCGGGCCAGTCTCGGCATATCACTCACCCCGGTCGACACCGCTGACGCTCTGATGCGGGATGCGGATCTCGCCATGTACCGGGCCAAGGAGCGCGGGGGTGGGTGCTTCGAGCTGTTCGACGCGTCCGTGGGCCTACGGGTGAAGGAGGGGCAGGACTTCGAACGGGATCTGCGTGCTGCCGTCGACAACCACGAGTTCCGACTCCACTATCAGCCGGTGATGAGTCTGGACGGCCGCCTGTGCGGCTTCGAGGCCCTGGCCCGTTGGCACCATCCCCGGCGGGGCATGGTCACGCCGGCGGAGTTCATCCCCGTGGCCGAGTCCACGGGGACGATCGTGGCACTGGGACAGTGGATCCTCGAACAGGCCTGTCACGATCTCGATCGCTGGCGCCAACGGCCCGGCTGGAGTGAGCTGACCATGGCCGTGAACCTGTCCGGACGACAGTTGGTAGGACCGGGCATCCTCCAGTCCGTGGCCTCCGTCCTGGCCTCGCACGACTTCGCTCCCTCCGCACTCTGTCTCGAGATCACCGAGAGCGTGCTGATGGACGACACCTTCGCGGTGACGACCGCACTCACGTCCATTCACGATATGGGCGTCCGCCTGGCGGTTGACGACTTCGGCACGGGCTATTCGTCCCTTCTGTACCTACGCCGGTTTCCCGTGGATGCCCTGAAGCTCGACCGGTCATTCGTGTCCGGCGTCGACGAGAACCCGCTGGACTCGATCATCGTCCGATCGGTGATCGATCTGGCCCACTCGCTGGGATTGACCTCGGTGGCCGAGGGGGTCGAGACCGGTGGGCAGCTCACTGCATTGCAGTCCATGGGATGTGACCTGGCCCAGGGCTACTTCTGGTCACCGGGTATCCCAGCTGCCGAGGTCGACCGCCTACTAGCCGGCAACGGCGTGATGCCCGTCGCCGGTGAGCTGGTCGCCGGGGGGCCCGCCCGGCTCGCCGCCGGCCCGGTGTGAGAACCAAGCCTCTGTCCGGGACAATCACTGACCGCGACGGATTTCGGCTCCGTGGTGAGTAACGTCGATGCCGACAGTTCACGCCGGTCGGGCCGCGGCGTTCGATCGTCTCCCTTTCCACCTGCCTACGAGGAGCCATGGCTGACTACACGATCCTCGTACCCCCATCCAGGCGCTACCGGCGGAAGCTGATCGTCGTCGGTCTGGCCATCATCGTGGTCGCCGTGGCCGTGGGCGCCTTCGTCGTGGGTCGCCACACGGATGCCTCCGGTCCCGCGGCCAAGAAGGCGGGAGCCGCCGCCACGCCCACCACGGCCGTCGCTCCCCTCACCGTGGCCTCGACCACGCCGGCTCCGGGTGCCACCGACGTGCCCTCCAACCAGGTGGTGACGGTGAATCTCTCGGCTCCGGTCACCATCGGCACGGGGACGCCGACGTTCTCGCCCCCGGTTCCCGGGACCTGGGAGAGGTCAGGCAGGGCTTCGCTGGTGTTCGAGGCCACGGCGCCGTTCATCCCCACCTCCACCGAGACCCTCACCATCCCGGACGGCGCCGCCGGTCCCACGAGCACCCACGGCGCCGTACTGGCCGCGCCGGTGACGGTCACCTTCACCGTGGCCCAGGCCAGCACCGAGCGCCTCCAGCAGCTTCTGGCCGAAGCCGGCTACCTGCCCCTGACCTTCACCGCCACCGGGAGCCTGCCCCCCAACGGGGCGGCCACCGCCCAACCCGGTACCTTCGCCTGGAGGTGGACCACGCTTCCTCCGGATCTCACCTCACTGTGGACCGAAGGGAGCGAGAACGTGATCACCAAGGCCGCGGTGATGACCTTCGAGAACCAGAACGGGCTCACGGTGGACGGCCTGGCCGGCCAGGCCGTCTGGACGGCCCTGCTGGCTGCCGTCGCCGGCGGCAAGACCGACACCGTCCCGTACGACTACGTGCTGGTGTCCAAGCAGCTGCCGGAGACGCTCACCCTCTACGAGAACGGGGTACCCGCCATGGCCGGCGTCCCCGTCAACACGGGGGCCCCCGGGGCCGACACGGTGGACGGCACCTACCCCGTCTTCGAGCACGTGACCAGCTCACGGATGCAGGGAACCAATCCTGACGGCTCGACCTACGACGACCCCGACGTCCCGTGGGCCAGCTACTTCAACGGGGGCGATGCCCTGCACGGATTCGTCCGGGCCACCTACGGGTCCCCTCAGAGCAACGGCTGTGTGGAGATGCCCGTCGCCACCGCGGCCCTGGTGTGGCCCCTCACTCCCATCGGGACCCTCGTCACCGTGGTGGGGCCACCTTCCTGAGAAGACCGGTGACGGCCGGTAGGGGCCGGGACGCCCTCCCGCACAGAGACCGTAGGATTCGGCCAAGCGCGATCAGGAGGAGACACGATGGAGATGGAGTACCGGCGTCTGGGCCACACAGGTCTGAAAGTCAGCGTGCTGTCGTTCGGTTCGTGGGTGACCTTCGGTCCCCAGCTGGCCGGGAGCCTGGCCGAGGACTGCCTGGCCGCCGCCTTCGATGCCGGTGTGAACTTCTTCGACAACGCCGAGGCCTACTCGGCTGGCGAGTCGGAGCGGATCATGGGACAGGCCATCGCCTCCCTGGGTTGGCCGAGAAACGACTACGTCCTCTCCACCAAGCTGTTCTGGGGCATCAACGGCGGCGTCAACATGCGCAACACCCTCAACCGGAAGTACCTCCGACAGGCCATCGACGGATCGCTGGAACGCCTGGGCCTCGACTTCGTGGACCTGGTGTACTGCCACCGGCCCGACCCCGAGACGCCCGTCGAGGAGACGGTGTGGGCCATGTCCGACATGATCGTCCAGGGCAAGGCCCTCTACTGGGGCACCTCGGAATGGCCGGCCGAGCTGTTGCGCCGGGCCTGGGACTTCGCCCGCGACAACCACCTCCACGCCCCGGTGGTGGAACAGCCCCAGTACAACCTGCTGTGGCGGGACCGGGTGGAGCGTGAGTACGCCCCGCTCTACGACGGCATCGGGCTGGGACTGACCACCTGGAGCCCGCTGAGCTCCGGCCTGCTCACCGGCAAATACCTCGACGGCGTGCCCGACGGGTCACGGGCCACGTTGCCGGGCTACGAGTGGCTGGCCAAGCTGCTCACCGATCCCGAGCGCAACGAGAAGGTGCGCGGGCTCCGGTCGCTCGCCGAGGAGCTCGGCTGCACGCTGGCCCAGCTGGCCATCGCCTGGTGTGCCAAGAACCCGCACGTCTCGACGGTCATCACCGGGGCCAGCCGGGTGGAGCAGGTCCACGAGAACCTGGGCGCGCTCGACGTCCTGGCCAAGCTCACCGATGACGTGATGGACCGCATCGACAAGCTCACCCTGTAGAGCCGGTCGGCGCCAACGGACGGAGGCGTCAGCTGCCGTCTTCGGCCTGCACTCCCTCCGACTCCGCCTCGGCGGCTACCAGGGGCGCTGAACGCCGCCGGCGTAGCGGGAGGCGCCACCAGAAGTGGCTCGGCGGTGGGATGCCCAGGTGGGCCAGGTCGAGCACGCGGCGGTTGACCGACCGGGCCAGGTACAGGGAGAAGATGGCTGCGGGGATCTCCACCAGCAGCGCCAGTACCAGCGCCTCGAAGAACTGGGCGCGATTGGACGATGTGGTGATGTCGAACCAGGCATCCACGAACAGGAGGACCGCGGTGGCCGTGGCCGGGAACTGCACCCGTGGATCGATCCGGAAGGCCATATAGGCCGTGCGGGCGATGGCGTAGATCAAGAGGACGTCGAAGCCCACCCAGGCCGCCCGGTAGTGCCGATCGAACTGCCGGCGTGGCAGGGTCTCGGCCAGATAGATGATCCACGGCACCAGGATCACGGCCGCAGCCGTGTACAGCCACGCCATCCTTCTGGCCCTGCGGCGACCTTCCGGCGACTGGCCCGGTAACTCAGGGGATGCCGCTACCCCGGGGGGCGGCTGCGGCTCGATCGACCCGTCACCGCTCACTCGGCCAGCCTACGGTGTCCGCCGCCGTTCGACGGCCGGCGGCCCGTTCAGCGGGGCTCGGCCAGGAGCGAGCCCCGGTCCAGGGCTGCCACCTGGAGGGCCTCCTGGGTGGAGATCCCGACGACCGTGGGAATGCGCGACCACGTGCCGTCGGCGTCGAGGGCCCACGACTGGGTGTCATCGGCCAGGTTGAGCTGGAGGATCTCCTCCAGTTGCTCCACGGCATCGGGGTCGGCTACCGGAATCATGGCCTCCACCCGGCGGTCGAGGTTGCGCCGGCGGAGGTCGGCCGACCCGATGTAGTAGGTGGCCGGACCGTTGGCGCCGCCCCCGAACCGGAGGATCCGTGAGTGCTCGAGGAACCGCCCCACGATGGAGCGGACCCGGATGGTCTCGGACAGCCCCGGCACGCCGGGACGCAGACAGCAGATGCCCCGGATGATCAGGTCGATGGGCACTCCGGCCTGGGAGGCCCGGTAGAGGGCGTCGATGACGGCCACGTCGTCGAGGCCGTTGACCTTGATCACGACACGCCCGTCGGGTCCGGCCATGGCCTGTTCGTCGATGCAGTCGATGACCCGGTCGCGGATGCCCCCGGGAGAGGTGACCAGCTCCTGATAGCGGGGGGGCTGGCTGAACCCCGTGATGTAGTTGAAGAACCGGGTGACGTCGCCGCCGAGGGCCGGCCGCGAGGACAGCACGCCGAGGTCCTCGTACATGCGGGCCGTCTTGGGGTTGTAGTTGCCCGTGCCCACGTGGCAGTAGAGCCGGACCGCCTCGCCCTCCTGTCGGACCACCAGCGTGGTCTTGGCATGGGTCTTCAGGCCCATCAGCCCGTAGATCACATGGGCCCCTGCCTCCTCGAGGGCCCGGGCCCACCCGATGTTGGCCTCCTCGTCGAAGCGTGCGGTCACCTCGACCAGCACCGCCACCTGCTTGCCGTGCTCGGCCGCCCTGACCAGGGCGGCCACCACCGGACTGTCGCCGGAGGTCCGGTACAGGCACTGCTTGACGGCCAGGACGCTGGGATCGTCGGCGGCCTCGTTGATCAACTCCTCCACCGACGCCGAAAAGGAGTCGTACGGATGGTGTACCAGTACGTCCTGGCGGGCCAGGACGCCGAAGATGCTCGACTCCTCGTCGCGCTCCACCATGGTGAAGGCAGCAGGGACCAGGGGCGTCCACGGCTCGTCGTGCAGCTCGGGCCGGTCGAGAGCGTGGATGGCCCACAGGCAGTCGAGGCCGAGGGGCCCGGCGAACCGGTACACGTCGTCGGCTCCGAGCCCGAGCTCCTCGGTGAGCCGCTCCACCGGTGCCTCCGAGGTGCGCGAGTCAATCTCCAGGCGGACCACGGGCAGGAACCGTCGGCGTCGCAGCTCCTCCTGCAGGGCCAGCAGGAGGTCGTCGGCGGCGTCGTCGTCGAGGGCCAGGTCGGCGTCGCGGGTGACCCGGAAGATGCATGGCTCGCCGACGTCCATCCCGGGGAACAGCTCGTCGACGAAGGCCACCAGGGCCTGCTCGAGCGGGATGAACCGGTCCCCACCGGGCAGGGGCAGCAGCCTCGCCACGTTGGGCGGCACCTTGACCCGGGCGAATCGTGACATGTCGTCGACGCGGTTGCGGACCTCGACACCGACGTTGAGCGAGAGGTTGGAGATGTAGGGGAACGGATGGCTCGGGTCGACCGTGAGCGGGGTCACCACGGGCAGGATCAGGCGCTCGAACACCTCGTGGAGGTAGGCCTGGTCACCACCGTCGAGCGTGTCCCAGTCGCACAGCTCGATCCCTTCGGCCCGCAGGGCGGGCGACACCTCGTCGACCAGCAGGGCCTCCTGGCGGCGGACCATCCGCTCCAGCGAGTCGCGTACGTCGGTGAGCAATTGGTCCGGGGTGGCACCGTTGAGGGCCAGGCTCTTGATCCCGGCCACGACCTGCCGGCGGAGGCCGGCCACCTGCACCTGAAAGAACTCGTCGATCCGCTCGCTGAACAGGATCAAGAACTTGACCCGTTCGAGGAGGGGCAGCTCGGTGTCGGCCACCAGGTCGAGCAGACGGTCGTTGAAGTCGAGGTCAGAGAGCTGACGAGCGAAGAACCGCTGGTCGGCCTCGGGGCTGCTGCCGGCCTGGGAACCACGTGCGGTATCTACGCTCATCGGCCAACGATAGCAACCAAGACCCCGGTCTCCTCCTGGAGCAGAGCGGGCCGGGACGGATTCGGGCCCCGGATGGGCGCCCGTCCGGCCCGCAGTCGTCCGTGGGTCACAATGAGTGTCGAGCAGGGGGGCCAGAAAGGTACGGGACGTGAGCACCGATCGCACTATCGAAGTCATCGTCGAGATCCCCCGGGGTAGCCGCAACAAGTACGAGTACGACCACGAGCGCCATCTCATCAGGCTGGACCGGAGGCTGTTCTCGGCCACCTTCTACCCGGCCGACTACGGGTTCGTGCCCAACACGCTGGCTGAGGACGGGGACCCCCTGGACGTCCTGGTCCTCCTGGACGAGCCGACGTTCCCCGGCTGCCTGGTCGAGTGCCGGCCCGTCGGGGTGTTCTGGATGACCGACGAGAAGGGACCGGACGCCAAGATCATCTCCGTGGCCGTGGGCGATCCCATGTGGGAGTCGGTCCACGACCTCGACGGGCTGCCTCCCCACCTGACCTTCGAGATCGCCCACTTCTTCGACGTCTACAAGGACCTCGAGCCGGACAAGCTGACCAAGGTGGGCGGCTTCGACGGGGTCGAGGCAGCCTGGCAGGAGATCGAGCAGTCGTTCGAGCGGGCCAAGAGCTTCGACGCCTAGGCACCGGTCCGGTCGGCGACCCGGCCGGCGGGGTCACGCCGAGGGCGGACTCAGCTTCCCAGGACCTGGGCCTTGGCCGCGGCGAACTCCTCGTCGGTCAATGCGCCGGAACTGTGCAGCGAGGCCAGCTGGGTCAGGCGCGAGATGGTGTCATCACCGGCGGGCGCCGGTGCGGGAGCGGCGGCCGGCTCCGGCTCCGGCTCCGCGGCAGCCGGTTGGGCCCCTTGGGCCTGCATGGCCCGGTTGGTTCCAGCCTTGGCTCCCATGTAGGCGACCCCGCCGACGGCGGCGGCTCGAAGCAACGGGCGTCTGCGCATGAAGGGCACGGCGAACTCCCTCAGCTGTCGTCGGCATCGAGCTCGATGCCGAGGGCGAAGGCGATCTCCGCCGCCGCCGACACGATGCGGACGTTGCCCACCGTGGGATTGAGGGCCACCAGCAGGCCGAGGATCTCCTCGGGAGTCACGCCGGATTCGAGGGCGAATGCCACCTGAAAGACGTACGAGGCCGGAGCGGCGTCGGCGGCGATCAGCGCGGCGATGTTGCACAGCGAGTAGGTCCGGGGGTCGAGCCCCGAGGCCTCCAGGTTGTCCAGCCGGGCCTGGAAGAGGCTTTCGAGGGCGATGGTGTCGTGCTGGGCCACACCCAGGAGCGCACCGCTGGTATCGGATGAGACGGGCATGGCGATTCCTCCACTCTTCGGACGTGTCCCCACCGCGGCGGGACGGCAGAACGGGTGCGTTACGGGGGCCCTGTGTCGCCCGGACACCCTAACTGATGAGGGGCTGTTGGTCACCCGACCCGGGGCGCCCCATCGAGGTCGAGGGTCGAGACCCGGTACCCCGGTATTCACGGTTTCGACCCCGGCTACCGGGGGCGGAGACGGCGACCCGATAGGATCGGGCATCGCCGCACCGGACCCGATTCCCTGAGTTCGGCGCACCGGTGGATGTCGTGCTGGTTCCGGTCTCGGCGCCTCACGGGGGTGTAACTCAGTTGGCTAGAGTGCGACCTTTGCAAGGTCGAAGTCGTGGGTTCGAGTCCCATCACCTCCACCCGTTGTCAGAAATCAGAACGTCTTCCCTGACACCCCCTGAGACCGGAGACCGTCCGAGTCAGGTCGGTCCAGTTGGGGGGGGTCAGGCCCCGGGCAGTCGGCTCGTCCGCACGAAACCCGCCAGCATCTTCCCCATCACGATGGTGGCCGTTGCCGTGGTCACGACCGGATCCTGGTCGGCGAACGCGCGCAGCGCATCCTCATCGTCGGACTCGACGACACCAAGTCCCCACGATCCCGTCTCGTCCAGAACCGGTCCGAACACCACCATGGCGCCCGAATCGATCAAGGGCTGCCAGTACGCCGCGTGCCGTCCCATGATCTCCCGCTCGTCGTCGTTCATATCTAGAGCGAAGTTGGGTCGGGGAGCCTGCAACCGAAAGACGTAGGTGCTCATCCGACCATGCTCGCGCCTACTCGTGCGCCGGGAACACCGGAAGGATAAGGCTTGCCCTGACCTGTCTCGCAGAACAGACGCAGGCTGTCGAGGTAATGCCCCCAGGTGAAGTTTGCTGATGCAACAGCATCGTCAGTCCGATCCGCTCCCATCTGGTGCCAGAAGTGCACCATGGTTCCACCGTCGATCCGGTCGAACTCGAAGCGGAGCGAGGTTGGTCCCCAGGGATCGTGACCGCCGACACCCTCCCAGGCCACGAGCGAGGGTGGCTCGATCTCGATGATCCGAAGTTGTGGGTTGAAGGGTCCACGGAACGTGAACCGGAACAGCGAACCAGGCTCGGCAGTGTCGGCTGTCACCAAGGTCGTCCACCAGGAGGACAGTCCGTCGCCCGTCGTCACTGCCGTGAACACCGACTCTGGTGGCGCCTGAATGTCGAACACGTGGTGGATGAGTTCACGTGGCCTCCCTGTCGATGCGAGTCGAGGGAAGCGGCTCCCCGGTTTCGAGCAGCGTCTTGAGGCTGGAGAGGAACACCGGCCAGCCGTTCCTGACCATGGTCGCCGCCGTGCTCCCGGGTTCGAAGTCGTCGTGTACCACGGTCAGCTTCACGAGCTCTCCCGCCTCCTCGATGTCGAAGGCCACGCGTGAGCGACGCTCGCCCGAGAGTTTGGCGAACAGCTCGTCTCCGAATTGAAGGCGTTCGTTCAGTTCCGGCGTGAAGGAGTGCCACGTATAGGCGAGCCTTCGGTAGGGATCGGATTCGAGGATGACCTGCTCAGGGTCGGCGATGACCACTCCGTGGTTGTTCCACGTCATCGTCGATCCAACCTTCCAGTCGGTGTCGAACGTGGCTTGCCACCATCGGCTGGTGAACGACGGATCGGTGAGGGCCTGCCACAGGCGCTCGGGAGTGGTTCTGATGTAGGTCGTGTAGACGAACTCGGGGTGCTCCATCGGTGTCTCCTCCAGTGCTTGCTTGAGGTCTGCCAGTGCGTGGACCCGTGCTCGGTCGTAGCGATGGATCCAACGCTCGGCGATCTCGTTGATTGGTTCCGCATTCAGGTAGTGGAGCTTCTCCCGACCACGCCGCAGCGTGGTCACGAGGTTGGCCGCCTCCAAGAGGTCGAGGTGTTTGCTGACCGACTGGCGGACCATGTCCAGGCCCTCGGACAGCTCCCGGAGGCTTTGACCGTTGCGGGCATTCAGCCGATCGAGCAACAGACGTCGATTCGGGTCGGCCAGGGCCTTGAAGACGTCCACCGCGAGTGGCTTTTCCTTTGGCTTCAGAACTTGAGGTCCTCCGGAGAAGGGGTGCCCTTACCCGTCTCGACAAGGCTCTTGAGGCTGAGCAGGAAGTAAGCCCACCGTGCGCTGCAGTGGGCCATGAAGTCGCTCGGATCCCGCCAGTCTGCGTGGGTGAACAGCACCACGGTGTCGTCGTCCTTCGGGGTGAGCGTGAAGCTGAGTTTGGTCCCCACCCACTCGTCAGCACCCCCGACACAGCTCCAACTCACCTGCCTATCGGGATCCAATCGAGTGACCTCCATGACTGCCGCCGGCTCCGGCTGCCCGAAGTAGAACTCGATCGTGGAGCCTTCCTTCGATTCCCCCCGGACACCGTCCCGGGTCCACCAGTCGGAGAGGCCCTCCTTGGTGGCGATCGCCGAGTACACCTGGTCGGGTGCGCCTGACACAACGACGCGGTGTCTGATGTCGGGCATTGGTTGCTCCTTTATTAGGCAGCTGAATGGTTACCTGACACAGATAAGCAGCTATATGGCTGCATGTCAACCACGATCGGATCTCAGCGTGGCCGACGACCCGGTTCAACCGGTCCGGTCGACCGACTCCAGTAGCTCTGCCTGCAACCGGCGCAGGTCCACCAGACGCTCCGACAACCACAGCAGCCGTAGGGCGGCGACCATCTGGTCGGGCCGGTGGGCGGAACGGGCCTCATCGATGGCCGCCAGCAGCGCCGGGTGCCGGTCGGGCCCGACCGGTCCGATGACCGGCATCTGGCGGTGGCGCCCACCGAGCGCGTGGGTCAGCGCCTCGAACCAGAGCTGCACCGAGTCGAAGGCCGCGGCGACCTCCCGTTCGGCTGACCGCACCGAGTCCAGGGCCACCTGAGCCGTCACGGCCGACGGGTCGGGGTCCGGGTCCGGGTGCTGGTCCGGGTGCGGGAGGGTCGCCAAGGTCTGGGCCACCGACAGGACCTTTGCTGACCCGGTGACCAGATGGGTCACCGCGGGCAGGGCCATCGGCTTGGCCCCGCGCTCGGTCATGAACTGCCGGAATGCGTCGTCCAGCCGGTGCGTCGCCGCCACCGCCTTGACGGCCGGTACCGAGGTGGTCGCCACCGGCAAGGACTCGCCGGACACGCCGATCTCGGCGACCAGCCATGCCAGGGCGCTGGCGTAGGCCTCGCTCATGGAGCGGGCCAACTCGGCCACCGCCCCCCGGGGCCAGAACAGCAGGCCGACGACAACGCTCACTCCGGCGCCGATGGCCACGTCCTCCACCCGGATGAGGCCAACCTTGGTGCCGACCGGGTCGAGGATGTTGAAGATGATGACCACGGCCACGGTGAACCCGGCCTGACCGGCGGTGAAGGAGAAGGCCGAGGGGGCCACCCCGGCCAGCAGGACGGCGACCGGGAGCACCGCCCACAGCAGGTCGAGGTGCGTGCCCAAGGCCAGCAGGACCAGCGAGCCCACGACGAACCCGGCCACCGTGCCGATCACCGCCCGCAGGGCGTTGGCTCCGGTCCCGAGGGCATTCGAGCGCAGGACCGACAGGGTGCCCAGCACGACCCAGAATCCGTGTCGCACGTCGGTGGCCTCGACCACCGCTACGGCCAGGGCCAGCGCGGTGGCACCACGCAGGCTGTTCCGGAACCAGACGGAGCGGAAGGTGAGTCGCTCCGAGGTGGCGCGCCACGACGACCTCAGCGAGGACACGATCCGGTCCCACCACCCCGCACCACGGTGACCCGGCACGGTTCCGAGGGCCATGTCGGCGGTCATCTCGGTGGCCACGGCCAGCATGCGGGTGGGATAGGTGGGATCCACCGACCACACCGAGACCGTCCCACCGCCCTCGATGACCGCCTCCCTCCCCGCGGGCTCCGACGGGTCCATCTCGGCCACCAGACGCTGCCAGGCGGCTTCCCTCGACGCGTCGCGCGCCTCGACCAGCCCCTCGACATCGTCGACCAGCACGTCGGTCGCCGCCGTGGCCATCAGGGCGTCGTCCCGTTCCATCAATCCGGCGATGCTCCTGAGCACGCGGGCCACGGCCCGGTGCAGCGGCGGGGACGTCACGTCGGCGACCAGCGTTGTCCGGGCCTCGGTCGAGACCAGCGCGTTCTCCCCCACCCACTCCAGCCTCGACACCAGGCGCACCAGGGCCGTGTCGGTCGGCCCGGCCCCGGTCGGCCGGTACGGCGTGGCCTCGTACTGCGCCCGGAGCTCCCGCATGGCCTCGTCGGCCCGCCGGCGTGCCACCGGATCGAGGTGCCCGTCGGCGTGGGCATCCACCAACTCGGCCACCGCGCCGGCCGCCGCCGCCACCTGCCTCCGGAGGGAGTCGTGCCAACGCGCCGACCACACCAGCATCACCGCCGGGATGGACAGGGCCCCGGCGAGGCCCCATCCGGCCAGCCGGCTCCCGATGGCCGAGGCCCCGGCGGGCACGGCCACCGGGAGGACGAAGGCGAGCAGGGCGGCGGTCGCCGCCACGGCGGCCTGCGGGCTCACCACCCCGGCGAAGAGCACGGCGAACCCGAACACGGCCATCCCGATGACCGCCGTCACGGCGTGGGACGAGCACAGCGTCCCGGCCACGATGAGCACGACCCCGGCGGCGAAGAGCCCGAGGTTGGCACGCAGCCGGGCCGGGGTCGGGCCGCCGAAGTCGGCGAAGAGGAGGAGGGCGAACGACCCGAAGACGGCGAACAGCGTGGTCTGGGCGTTTCCCACGCCGAACTCGGCGATGGCGAACGCGGCGGGCACCAACACGGCCGCCCGCACCGAACGTTTGGTGGCCGACAGGGCGGGGTCGCGGGCCTTCCAGCGATCGACGAGTGTCAACGCGCCTGGTTCCTTGGCAGACACCGTGACTGGGTCAGTGGCTGGGTCAGTGGCTGGGTCCGTCACCGCGGCTCGCTCAGGGGCCGGTGCACCGTCCGGCGTGCCGGGTGGGCCCGTCCCGGCGCCGTCGCCCCCGGCCTTGCTCGCTTCCGACATCGGGCGCTCGTCCACCGTGGCCTACCGTACCGTCAGCCCCGTCCCGTGCCCGTGCCCGTGTCCGTCGTCCCTCGGCCACCGGCGGGCGGTCGCCCTGTCCGTCGGGGGCATTTCGCCCGGATTCACCAAAAGAAGTGCCTTCCTGCCCTGTACACAGGGGCGGAGATGGTGCACCATCATGGTGGCCGTCTGCGACGGCGCCCCGGTCCCCCGGTGGATGCCCCAGTGACGGCCTGGACGGCCCTGGTGTCAACCGACTTCGGTCGACGGCATCCGGTGCCGACGAGCGTCAGTTAGGAGGCCCCGATGACCGCACAGTTCGATGTGCCACCCCCCGATCCCGAACCGGTTGCCGTCATCTCGGCGGCCGACTCGGCGCGGCGCCTCGACCGGTTGGCCCCACTCCTCCACGAGTTGCTGGCCTGGGATCTGGTGCGCCAGACCGAGACGGGAGCGTTCGTGATACCCGACGAGGTCCAGAAGCGACTGTCCCATCTGACCTCCCTGCAGTCGGGGTCCATCGCCCAGGTCTACGTGGGCCGCAAGTGCGGTCGCTGCGGGTCGATCCGGGTCACCCGGATGGTGGAGGGGGTCCGCCTCTGCTCCACCTGCAGCAGCGAACTCGCCGCGCCGTCGGTCGTGGCCGAGCCGGAGACCTCGGCCGGTGCCCGAAAAGGCCATCACGGCCGTAGCCGCTGGCACCGCAAGGCCGGCTGAACGCCCGCCTGCCCGGAGCCCGGCCGGGCCGGCGTCGATCAGGCTGACTGCTGCAGCTGGTCCAGGTCGGCGAAGACCTCGGCCGTCCGGGACGTCAGCGTGCGGGCCAGACGGTCCAGCACGGCGTAGGCGGCCTTGACATAGCGGTCACCCGAGACCCAGAAGGGGAGGTGGCGGGGGGGACGGATGCCGATCTCCACCGAGTGGTCGTTCCAGCGGGTCATCTCCACCTCGACACCGAGCGGCGTGCCCAGGCGGCCGAACCGCAGCGTCGCCCTGCGGGCCTCGTCGGGGAGGCCGGCGATGCCCTCGGAGATCTGCCTGAGGTGGGAGACGGTGAGGGTGGCCTCCCGTGTGGCCAGCTCGAGGGGGAAGTCGATGCGCTTCCAGTCCGCGTCCGTGCACTCGATGACCTTTGACACGTAGATCGTGGTGGGGGTGTTCGTTTCGTCGTACATGGGCTGCCTTTCCGACTCTGGTGAGCGGCGCCCACTGTGGGACCGCATCGCCGTGGTACCCAGTTTCCCGGCTCCACGACTATCTGTCAAACAGTTGAAACAGATCTTAGCGATCATTATTCCCGATATCGCCCAACCCGGCCCCGTGGTCCGGTCCGCCTCCGGAACAGGCCGACAGGCCCGAAACGAAGGGGTGGGACCTGTGGAAGAGTGCACAAATGTCCCGGATCGTGATGGTGCACGGAGCAGGAAACGACCTGTGGGGGCCGTCCTCCATCAAGTCCCGGTGGTTCCCGGCCCTGGCCGACGGGCTGGCGTGGCACGGGGTGGCCATCGACGAGCGGGACGTCGCCGTGGCGTTCTACGGCGATCTGTTCCGGAGGGATCCCGAGGACGGCTACGAACCGGCCGTGGACCGGGCCGGCGCCATCGCCACCGTAGAGGACCTGGTCCAGAGGCTCGACCCCCATGTGGACCTGGCCGAGCTCACGAAGATGCTGACCGAGAACCACTTCGACCGTCTCTTGGCCCAGGCCGCGGCCTACCTGCAGCAGCCCTCGCTGCGGGCGGCGGCGCGTGCACGGTTCGAAGAGGCCATCGGACCCGACACCCGGGTCGTGGTGGCCCACTCACTGGGCACGTTGGTCTCCTACGAGGCGCTCTGCGCCCACCCCGAGTGGCCCGTCACCGACTACGTCACCATCGGCTGCCCCCTGGCCGGCGACATCATCCGCGACCGGCTCGACCCCTGCCCGTGCGACGGGGTCAGCCCGTGGCCCGGGTCCGTCCTGCGCTGGACCAACATCGTCGATCCCGACGACCCGGCCGGGCGCACCACGCCGAGTGGCCGGTTCGCGGGCCAGGTCACCGAGTACAAGGTCGACAACGGCCACCGGGTGCACGACCCCGAGCCCTACCTCAACAACCGGTGGACCGGTCAGGCGGTGGCCACCGCGCTGGCGGGCGGCTGAGCCGCGGCGACCAGGGACCCGGCGTCGGACGTCAGACGTCAGACGTCAGACGAAGTCCGACCCGCCGTCGACGTTCACGTCCGCCCCGGTCACATACCCGTTCGTGCGCGACGCCAGATACGCCGTCAGGGACGCCACCTCCTCAGGGAGGCCGGCCCGTCCGAGGTCGGCCGGTTGGTGGAAGTTCTCGTCGATCCACCGCATGACGTCGTAGGGGTCGGTGGCATCCAGGCCGGCCTCCTCGAAGATCTCCCGGAGGCCCTCGCTGAAGCTGGCCGTGACGATCGACCCCGGGCTCACCGTGTTGACCAGGATGCCCTCGGGGGCCAGTGACTTGGAGAGGTTCTTCGAGAAACTGGTGAGGGCGGACTTGGATGCGGTGTAGGCCACCAGCATCGGACTCTGGCGCTGTGTCGAGTGGGCGGACACGTTGACGATGCGAGCCCACTCCGCCCGGCGCAGCAGGGGAAGGGCCTGCCGCACGCAGCGCACCGCCGCCATCACGCCGAGGTCGAAGGCGGCGTCCCAGGCCGCGTCGTCCAGGTGCTCGAACCGGCCGGCCCCGGGTCCGAGGGTGTTGACCAGTACGTTGAGGGATCCCCAGCGGCGGTCCAGATCGGCGAATGTCGCCGCCACCTGCGCCTCATCGGTGGCATCCATGATGAGGCCCAGCGAACCGGCACTCCCGGCCGCCCGTAGTGCCGCCACCGTCTCGTCGACGGCCTCGCCACCCCGGGCCAGCACGGCCACGTCTGCCCCCTCGGCGGCCAAGCGCAGGGCGATAGCCCGCCCCATCCCCTTCGAGCCCCCGGTCACCACGGCGTGCGCCCCGGTCAGTCCCAGATCCATCCTCGCCCCCTCGCTCCGGGAAGCGTCGTGGCCACGCGCCCCGTGATCCCTGCCGGTGCCTGCATCCTGTCCATCCCCCGTCCTCAGACTCGACCGGCCGGCGGCCGCATCCTCAACGGAGCACCGCCGACCTCGACGGGACAAGTTAGTGCCACCACCCGTCGGCCGCATGGGTAACATTGTCTGCACCTGCCCCGACCCGAACGAGTCGGGGCTGACCTACAGACCGAAGGTGGCCCGATGATGGCAACGACCGACACAGGAGTGACCATGACCTCCGGTGCCCCCGTCGTGCCGTCCGGCACCAGCGGCGGAGGCACCGTGGCCCGGGCCCTTCGGCTCGCGTGGCCGCTCCCGGCCGGGTTCGGCATCGCCGACCGGCCCGGAGCCCCCAGCCACACCCGCTGACTCCCTGGGCGTCCCCGATGCCCACAGCAGCACCACTCCATCCCTAGTCCCGGCCTCCGGTCCGCCGCAGGCGACCCGGGACACGCCTCCCCCGTCCCCCCTCACCCCGAAGGAAGCCACCGTGGCTGAACTATCTGATTTCCCCTCTGCGTCCGCCAAGGACACCATCGCCTTCTGCTGGGAGCAGGTCGAGGGCAACAAGCGCCAACTGGTCACCTCCTGGGTGGTGATGGTGGCGGCCGTGGTCGTGGCCGACGTCGTCTGCCCGCTGATCTTCGCCTCCATCCTCGAGCGGGTGGCCGGCCTGTCCGACCACCCGGGCAGGGGCGAGTGGGCCGTCTTCGGTCCACTCCTGCTGGCCTACGGGATCGCCGGGCTGGTAGCCATGGCCTGCTGGCGGGTGGCCGGCTGGCTGGAGTGGGGCGCCTGCCTGCGGTCCTTCGCAGCCGGGGTCAACAATGGCTACGCCCACCTGCTCCGGCTCAGCTACCGCTGGCACATGGACCATCCGGCCGGCGAGGTCATCTCCTCGCTGGGCAACTTCTCCTGGGCCTTCGCCGAGATGGTCGACGTGGCCTCGTGGGGCCTCCTCCCCGTCGTGGTGGTGGTCCTCTCGGCCATCGGCGTGCTGTCCGTCGTGGCCTGGCCCGCGGCCCTGGCCCTCATGGTGATGGTGGGCGGGTTCGTCTACGTGATCCAACGGCGGCTCCGGCTGGTGCGGCAGGCCTCCCAGGCCTTCGAGGACCACCACTCGAGGGCCACCGGCGTGGTGGCCGACACGGTCACCAACCTGATGACGGTGCGGGCCGCGGCCACCGAGCCCGAGGAGCGCCGGCGCGTGGAGTCGCTCATGGGCCAATCGGTCGACGCCGACCTGCGGGCACGGTCCATCTTCATGCGCACGCAGCTGGAGTTGGAGACCTCCATCGTCGCCGGGACACTGCTGGCCCTGGTGGCCGGCACCACCATGGCCGTGCACCACTGGGCCTCCACCGCCGCCCTCTACCTCATCCTCTACTACTCGGCCCAGGTGGCCCTCAGCCTCCAGCAGTCCTTCGAGCACCTCCGGTCCCTGGCCCGGTCCCTCGGTCGCGCCGCCAAGTTCACCGCCATCGCCGGCGAGCCCATCGAGATCACCGACCGGGCCGGGGCGGCGTGCCTCCAGGTGCCCCACGGGTGCCTGGACTTCGAAGGGGTCGGCTTCGGCTACCGCTCCGGGGCGCCGCTCTTCAGCAACCTGAACCTCACCGTCCGGCCCGGCGAGCACGTGGCCCTGGTCGGCCCCTCCGGCTCGGGCAAGTCCACCCTCTCCAAGCTCCTGCTGCGCCTGATGGACGTCGAGGAGGGTGGGATCCGGGTCGACGGCCAGGACATCAGGGACGTCACCCTGGCGTCCCTGCGCCGGCACATCAGCTTCGTGCCCCAGGACCCCCAGCTCCTCCACCGGACCATCGCCGAGAACATCTGCTACGGGATGGAGCACCTCGCCGACGACGGGGAGGCCCGGGCCGCCATCGACTACGACCTCGTACACCACGTGGGCCGGGCGGCCCACGTGGAGGAGTTCGTCTACGCCCTGCCCGACGGGTACGACACCATGGTCGGCGAGCGCGGCCTCAAGCTCTCGGGCGGCCAGCGCCAACGGGTGGCCATCGCCCAGGCCATGGCCAAGCGGGCCCCCATCCTGGTGCTGGACGAGGCCACCTCAGCACTGGACTCCGAGTCGGAGCACCTGGTCCAACAGGCCCTGTGGCGGCTCATGGAGCACTCGACGGCCCTGGTCATCGCCCACCGCCTCTCCACCATCGCCCACATGGACCGCATCGTGGTCTTCGACCGCGGCGCCATCGTCCAGGAGGGGACCCACCGCCAACTCCTGGACGGTGGCGGTGACGGCCTCTACGGCCGGCTGTGGCAGCACCAGTCCGGCGGGTTCCTGGTCGAGTGAGCGGGACGGAGCCGGCCCGGATAGCGTGACCCCGGTGAGGGACGAAGCCCACCCCACACCGAGCCCGGAAGCGGGGGGCCGGCTGAGCCGCCGGAGCCTGCTGGCCGGGGCGGCGGCCACCGGCCTGGCCGCCGTGGGGCTGGGAGCCGCGGTGGGAAGCGAGTCCTACGCCGCCGCGGCCAGCGCCGCCGGTCTGGGACCGGGTGGCGCCATCCTGCCTCCCGGGTCCCGTCCCTACCCCCACCTGCCGGCCGGGACCGACACGCTCCCCCACATCGAGCACATCGTGGTGCTCATGATGGAGAACCACAGCTTCGACGATCATCTCGGCACCCTCGGCCGAGGCGACGGTCTGACCCTCGGGCACGACGGCCGGCCGGTCAACTACAACCCCGATCCGGGTGGAGGGTTCGTCACCTCCTTCCACAACCCCAACACCTGCGGCGAGGCCGACTCGGGCATCGGCCAGGACTGGAACAAGTCCCACATCAGCTGGGACAACGGAACCAACCAGGGATTCGTCAAGGCGTGCGGGGGAGCGTCCATGGGCTACTGGACCGGTGACGACCTGCCCTTCTACCACTCCATGGCCTCACAGTTCCCCATCGGCGACCGCTACTTCTGCTCGGTGCTGGCCCAGACCTATCCCAACCGACGGTTCCTCATCGCCGGCACGGCCCTCGGCGACATCAGCACCAACGTCACCGGGATCTCGACCACCGACGCCCCCAACGGCACCATCTTCGACCGGCTCAACCACTACGGCATCTCGTGGAAGGACTACTACCCCGACGTCCCCACCTGCGCCCTGTTCGAGCCGGTGCTCTTCAACAACCGGGAGAAGGCCGTCCACATCAGCCAGTTCTTCCTCGACGCCGCCTCGGGGAGCCTCCCGGCGTTCAGCCTGGTCGACCCGTACACCAACTACTCCGAGGAGGACGGCGACATCACCGTGGGCGAGGCCTACGCCGCCCTGGTGATCGACGCCGTGCTGCAGGGCCCGGACTGGCCCACCACGGCCCTCATCTGGGTCTACGACGAGCACGGGGGCTGGTATGACCACGTGCCTCCCCGTCCCGCCGTCAAGCCCGACAACGTGCCCCCCGATCTCTTGGCCGGCGACCTCCCGGGGGCCTACGACTACACCGGGTTCCGTGTGCCGTGCTGCGTGGTCTCCCCCTGGGCCAAGAAGGGCTATGTCTCCCACCAGACCTTCGACCACACGTCGATCCTCAAACTGATCGAGACCAAGTGGAACCTCCCCGCCCTCACCTACCGTGACGCCAACGCCCGCGCCATGCTCGACTTCTTCGACTTCACCGCCTCCCGGCCGCCCTTTGCCGAGCCCCCGCACCTGCGGGCCCCGAAGAACCCGTTCTCGAGCCCGGCCGCCCTGCCCGCCGGTTCGATCACCGCGGCGGACCTGGCCCAGTTCCACCCCATCTGCACCGACCTGCCCAGCGGTTCCCTCCCGCCGGCGAATGCCACCGTGTCCACACCCCCGGCCCATGCCGATGCCCTGCTGGCCGCCCAGCAGAAGTCCGTCGGGCGCCAGACCCGGGCCCAGGACGCCGCCCTGGCGGCACGGTCAGGTCGCCGCTGAGGTCGCCCGGGCCGGGCCGGCTCACGCCGTCGTGACGGGCAGCCGCCTGACCGTGCCCTTCTCCTGGGTGGGCATGGTCTGTCGGGCGGCCAACGGATAGGGCGTGGGCGAGATGTCCAACTCCACCAGGTCGCCGGCGCTGCAGCCCATGGCCTCGACCGACGCAGTCGTATCCTTCGACGTCGACGGTAGGTTCGGCGGGGAGGCGTCATGGGTTCCCAGCCGCAGGGTGGAGGTCAGGTCGCCCACAGTCTTGCGCCGCCATGCCGAGATCTCCGAGGCGTGGATGCCGAACCGCTCCTCGAGGAAGCGGATCTGCGAGGTGTGGTCGAAGGTCTCCGACGACACGTAGCCGCCGCGGCTGAACGGCGAGACCACCAGCATGGGAACCCGGAACCCCAGGCCCATGGGCCCGGCCACCCCCTGGGCGGTGGCCGGCAGCGGGTCGACCGTGACGTACTCCCCCGGGGTCCCGGGAGGGGCCACCGGTGGTGGCACGTGGTCGAAGAACCCGTCGTTCTCGTCGTACATGATGAAGAGCACCGTCTTCGACCACACCTTGGGGTTGGAGGTCAGGGTCTTGAGAACCTGGTCGATGTACCACGCCCCCAGATTGGGGGGTGCCGGCGGGTGCTCGTCATAGCCCAACGGCGGGATGATCCACGACACGCTGGGCAGGGTGCCGGTCGAGACGTCGTGGGTGAAGTCGTCGGGGAAGGTCGGGATGAAGGCATTCTGGTAGAGGGCCGACGACGGGTTCGAGTACTGGGAGAAGTAGGGGAGGATGGCGTCCGAAACGAGGAACACGTTGGAGCTGTCGATCCGGTAGAGCTCCCCCGGGGGCGTGTAGGTCTTCCACGACACGCCCTTGTCCTCAAGCAGTTCGGGCACCGTGGTCCAGTCCACGCTGAACTTCGCCTCCGGCGTCTCGTTGGTGATCAACACCGGGCCGCCGTGCTTGCCGTCGGGGTCGATGGTCCCGGACAGGGCCATCAGCCGGTTGGGGTGGGTCGGCCCCATGATCGAGCAGTGGTAGGCGTCGCAGAGGGTGAACGCGTCGGCCAGCGCGTAGTGGTAGGGGAGGTCGGAACGGGTGTGATAGCCCATGGTCTGCAGGCCGTACTCCGGGCCCTCGTACTGCGCCAGGGTGTGGGTGGCGACGAAGTTGTCCATGGTGCCGTGGTTCCGGCACAGGTGCTGGGGGAGCCAGCTGTGGCTGAGGTCGTAGGTGCACTCCCCGTAGCCGGTGGCCGTGTCGAGGTGGAAGGGGAGCTGCCGGCCGACGGGCGCCCGGCTGGCGTTGCCCGGGTACGGCTGGGCGAAGGCCCCGAGGTCGGAGCCTCGGTGGTCGTCGAACCCCCGCACCCCCTTGTAGGAGCCGAAGTAGTGGTCGAAAGAGCGGTTCTCCTGCATGAGGAAGACGACGTGCTCGACGGCTCCGAGGTCCGAGCCGGCCGGCCGGGTGGTGGCGGCCTCGGCGATGGTGGGAGACGAGGTGTAGCCGGCGGCCAGGGCCCCCGCCCCCACGGCCAGCATGCCTCCGAGGAACTTCCGCCTGTCGAACGGCGCCGAACCCGAACCGACAACGTGAGTGCGCTCCACAACTGGTCCCCCCGGACTCATGGGCACGCACATGCGTGCTCCCCGATCTCAGGAGCGTTGTACGAAAGTGAACGTTGTGCAACAACCAGGCCGACGGACCGCTGTCACCAGGGAGTACTCGGTGACCGGCCCGCCCCCTCAGACCGGCTCACTCCGTGGGCAGGTGCTGGATGACGTCGGGGGGCAGGTGGTCGTACACGTCGGCGGGCAGGGTGTCCTGCACGGCATCGGCCAGCCTCTTCGACCGCGAGCGGAGCGAGAGCATCTCGGTGTACTGCTGGTCGCCGCCCCTCATGCCCGCCACCAGGGGTGACTGGGTCACGAAGGCGGCCCCGAGGAACATGACGAGGAGGGAGAGGGCCTCGAGGGGACCGAAGGCGCCCGCCGTGCGCAGGTTGTCCCCGAACAGCCCGATGCCGATGGCCATGCTGGCCAGCGGATCGACCAGCACCAGCGCGGTCTGGGAGGCGGCGATGGGCCCGGCGTGGAACGCGTTCTGGGCCAGGAAGACCGAGCCCAGGCCGCACAGGGCCAGCGCGTAGGTCTGCCAGTGGATGAGCAGGTGGGTCCAGTCCCCGACGGCGTAGTCCCCCACCCGCTTGATGAGCGAGGCGGTGAAGGCGAAGCCGACGGCTCCGGCCGCTCCGAACATGGCTGCCCGCCACCAGCGGGGACCCCGGAGGGCCAACAGCACGGCCACGGCGATCGCCCCGCCACAGATGGAGCCGGCCACCAGCCATTCGAGGTTGGAGGGATGGAGATTGCCCCCACCGGGCTGGGCGAAGATGAGGAAGCCGGCCAGGCCGCCGGCGGCGGCCACGCAGCCGAGCCACTCCCGCAGGCCGATCCGGAACCGGAACCAGGTGGCCAGCAGGATCACGAGGAACAAGAGCTCGGTGGTCAAGATGGGCTGCACCACGCTGAGGTCGCCCAGATGCAGCGCCACCGCCTGCATGACGAACGAGCCCACCATGAAGGCGAAGCCCAGCAGCCATACTCCCCGTTTGAGGGCGTGCGTCAGCAGGCTCAGCTTGAGGGTCGAGTCCTCCGGTGCGTCTTCCACGCCCATGCGCTGCAGCAGACTGGTCAGGGCATTGGCCATGGCGGCGGCGAGCGACAGGAGGTAGACCAACGGGCTCGCCTAGGTCCGGCCCACGTCGGCGGATGGCGCCGGGGCCAGCTGTTCCATGAACTCGAGACGGATGTCCCCGGGGGCCCGGACGAAGGCGATGCGCCGGGTGCCGAACGCACCCGACACGATGGACGGGCCCCACACCACCTCGTGGCCGACCAGTTCGGCGTCGAGGTCGTCGGTGAACAGGGCCGGGTGGAGGAAGCCCTCCGCCGGGAGGTCCACGTCGTCCTCGTAGATGGCCCGGGTGAACAGGGTGAGCATCACCGGTCCGAGGAACACGTCGGCCCGCTCGCCGTTGCCCCACACCATCCGGTCGCGTACCTCGGCTCCCGCTTCCTCGTAGAACCGGCAGGCCTCATCGAGATCGGCCACCTTCACGGCCAGATTGGCCAGTCCCGTCACGGACACGGGTCCTCCTTGCTGCCCCAGGTGGCGATTCTAACGATTCCCACAGGAAGCCTGCCGAGCCTGTCGTCCCGGCCGGGCGGACCCGCTCTTTGGACCGTCGGGCGAGCGGACTGGCGACGTTGCCCGCCGGCACGCGCCAACGGTACTGTGCCCACGCCGGTGGACCGGATGGGCCGGGCCGGGCGAGGAGACCGGTCATGCAGGTGCTCATGCCGTTGCCGGATCACGACTTCGACACCACCGAGGTGGCCGTGCCGTGGCGCCTCCTGACCGACGCCGGGCATACCGTCACCTTCGCCACCGAGGAGGGCGGGCGGGCGCCGGCCTGCGACCCCCGACTGCTCACCGGCGTCGTCTTCGGGAAGCTCGGCGCCGAGGACGAGCCCATCGAGTTCTACCGGCAGCTCACGGCCGCCCCCGAGTTCAACCACCCGGTCAGCTGGCGTTCGCTCGACGTGGAGCGCTTCGACGGGCTGCTCCTCCCCGGCGGCCACGCTCCCGGCATGCGCCAGTACCTCGACTCCCACGAACTGCGGCTCCGGGTGGCGGACTTCTGGTCCCTCGACCGTCCGGTGGGCGCCATCTGCCACGGTGTGCTGGTCGTAGCCCGGACCACCGACTCGGCCACCGGGCACAGCCTCCTGGCCCCCCGACGGACCACCTGCCTGCCCCGCTACATGGAACGGAGCGCCTACCTCGCCACGTTCTGGCGCCTCGGCCGCTACTACCGGACCTATCCGTCCTACGTGGAGGACGAGGTCCGCAACAACCTCGACGACCGTCACCGCTTCGAGCGGGGCCCCCGCACCCTCACCCGGGGGACGGCCACCGACGACCGTCACGCCTTCGTGGTGGAGGACGGGCGCTACATATCGGCCCGGTGGCCCGGTGACGCCTACCTGTTCGCCCGGCGCTTCGAGGCTCTGTTGTCCCGGTCGTAGGGCGTGTCCCGGTCGTAGGGC
>Ga0181534_10000537_pt1 | contig 26407 bp, 21 predicted proteins | sample PEATcosm2014_Bin_37_FD_119758 | JGI IMG/M metagenome (GOLD analysis project Ga0181534, IMG submission 119758) | Peatland microbial communities from MTU Mesocosm Facility, Houghton, MI, USA - PEATcosm2014_Bin17_10_metaG | ecosystem: Environmental > Terrestrial > Soil > Wetlands > Peat | place...
ATCCCTGCGGGCCGCCCGAGACTGCGGAGCCCACTGCCGATTACGCTGCGCAAATTCGAGCCGTACGGAAATACTTTAATGCCAGAAGCAGGCGCGCCATCCGTGCTGGGACCGTGCACGTATGGACGGAATTCAAGCCATTTGAGTTAACTTTGAACGAAGAGCAGATTCCCCAAATGATTGAAAACAATAAAAACCAAGGTGCGAGATGGACTCGTTGGAAGGACTTTTTCTGCGCCCAAGGCAGGTGCGCTACCAGGCTGCGCTACGCCCCGACTGTGCTGCGGGTGTTTACAAATTCAACGCTTCAGCCATTATAAACGACCGAACCGCGCTATAATTTTCCTCTGGATATGCCCAGCCCGCGGTATGCTTTAGTTGCCTACGTAAGAAGCTCAATCGGCGAGTTCGTGGAGAATCTCCGGCAGGAACTGCACCCCGACTTGCCTCAGTTCGCGGCCCATCTCACGCTGCTGCCTCCGCGCCCGCTCCACGGAACCGAAACGGAGGCGTTACAGGTGCTGGCTCGCATCTGCGGCCGGATCGAACCCTTCGAAGTCACCCTGGGCGAAATGGAGACTTTTGTACCCAGCACGCCCACTGTTTACATTCGCGTGGCCCACGCCGCCGCCCGCCTGTGCGAATTGCATGATCAACTGAACACCCAGGTCCTGAGTTTTGCGGAAGAGTGGCCTTACACGCCGCACCTCACGATCGCCAAGATGCACTCGGAAAGCGCCGCCGAACGGGCGCTCCAGTTGGGCCGCGAGCGCTGGCGGCAGTATGCGGGAAGCCGCCGCATTCTGGTCGACCGGCTCACCTTCGTGCGCGAAGACGCGGAAAATTGCTGGGTCGATCTGGCCCCTTTGCCCCTCGGCGGCACTCTCGTCTCGCCGTAGCCGTCTTTTCAACCCATTCTTACGTTACTCTTATTGCTTCCACCTGGCCCCTGGTACATTTCCCTCCCGTGCGTTGCGCCACCCCGGACCGCACTGTAAACCAATGACAGGCCAGTTCTGTATCCGCGCCAGAAGCCGGTTCGAGCGTGGATGCAGAAAATGACGGAGGAAGAGAGAAAGCATGCTGATCGGGGTCTATGGCTCGGGTTTTCTGGGGACCGTGATTTCCGCCTGCCTGGCGGACTTCGGAACCCCGGTTTCCTGCTGTCATCCCGACCGCACCCGCATGGTGGAGATGGCCCAGGGCAACATCCCCTTCTTCGAAAAGAACCTCAAGGAAATTATCCGGCGAAACGTTCGCGCCGGCCGGCTGGCCTACTCCACGGATCTCGAATCCTTCGCCCGTAAAGCGCGAGTGATTTTTATGGCCGAGGACGGAGCCGACAAGCTTTCCGAGGTCGCCACGCGCATCGCCCGGCTGGCCACCCAGCCGCCCATCCTCGCCATCGTCACCCCGGTGCCCGTGGGCACTGCCGCCAGGCTCGAGGCCACGCTGCAACAGGAAGGGTTGCAGGCCACCATCGTCTCCCAGCCCATGTTTTTTACCGATGGCTGCGCCGTGGAAGACTTCAACTGGCCGGACCGCCTGATCCTCGGCTCGTCGTCGAACGATGCAGTCCACATCCTGAAACAGATTTTTCATCCCCTGGTCATGCGCGGCGTACCGGTGATCGTCACCAATCAGGCCACCGCGGAGCTGGCGCGGGAGGCGGCGACCGCCTTCGTCGCCACCAAGATTTCCTTCATCAACGAAGTGGCAACCCTGTGCGAGCGCGTCGGCGCCGATGCCGTCAATCTGGCTCTGGCCCTCGGTCTTGACAAAAAAATCGCCCCCCGCTGCCTCCAGCCCGGGGCCGGCATGGGCGGAGTTTTCGCCGAGTCGGACATGGATGCTCTCACCCAGTTGGCGCAGTCGAACAACGTTCCCTTGAAGGTCTTAAGCGCTGCCCGGGAGGTGGACCACACCCTGGCCGACCGCCTGGTCGAGAAGATCTCCAACGCCCTCCACTCCGTTGAGAACAAAGACGTGGGTATTCTCGGCCTCGCCTTCAAGCCGAATACCAATTCCGTGGCGGGATCTTCCGCGGTTCGATTGGTGGAAAATCTGGTCGCCAAAGGGGCGCGGGTACGGGCCTTCGATCCCGTCGCGCTCTCCGACGCAAAAGTCCGCCTTAATGGCGCAGTCCACTATTGTGAAACCGCCTACGCCGCCGCCGAAGGCATGGATGCCCTGGTGGTGGGAACCGGCTGGCCGGAATTCCGTTCCCTGGACTTCGGCCGCATTAAACACCTGCTGAAGAAGCCCATCATCGTCGATACCAAGAACCTGCTGGATTCCACGCGCTTGCGCACCATGGGATTCGAATATGTCGGTGTAGGCCGAGGCTGATGCCAGACGCTCCTGCAGCCTCGTCCCAACAGGCCACTCCGGTCTTACCGCTCCTGCTCTCCGGATTTCTCAACAGCTGGTCCTTCGCCCTCTTTGGCGTTTCGTTTCCCACCCTGTCGGAGTGGCTGAGCGCCATGTGGTCCAGATGGTCGATCGAGTCTTGAGCTGCAGCCGAGGGTCTCACGCCCCTGCGCCGCAGTTGCTATAATCACCTTGGTGGTGGGAATAGCTCAACTGGCAGAGCACCGGACTGTGGCTCCGACGGTTGCGGGTTCGATTCCCGTTTCCCACCCCAGATTTTCCTCCGGTTTTCCTTGCGCGTGCCCATTCTCCGTGGTTCTTCCTTCTCAATCTGTTGTAAGCGCGTAACTACGCTTCGAGTATAGGCGCTAGGACGGATAGGGCCACCCGCTCGTGATTCCCATAATGGAACTGGCCGGGTGAATTCAGCGCCACATTTCATTGCCCCTCAAATCATCGCGGACTACAATTTCGTCGTCTGAGGCACCCGTGCTCTGCCGATCGCGCAAGGCAGGACCCGCGCTCCACGAGATCTTCCGTTCGACTGGAGTCCCATGAAAAGCTCATCACGCGCTCCCCGCAAGCATGCCACGGCGATTCGCGCGGTTAAGAAAAGTTCTCGCAAGCCCCTGCCGCCTTTCCCGGTCGTCGGCATCGGCGCATCGGCAGGCGGCTTGGAAGCGCTCTCTGAATTACTCGCGCACCTGCCGGAAAAGACCGGAATGGCGTTTGTGCTGGTTCAGCACCTCGACCCGAAACACGCCAGCGGACTGCCCGAGATTTTGGCGCGGACCACCCGGCTCCCGGTCACGCAAGCGATCAATGGCTACGCGGTGGAGCGCGACCACGTCTACGTGATCCCCCCCAACACCAACATGCTCTACCACGACGGCACGTTGCAGCTCGGGTCTCGCATGTTGGTCCGCGGGCAATATCTGCCGATCGACAATTTCTTTGTCTCGCTGGCGGAAAGGGTGGGTCAACGGGCCGTTGGTGTGGTTCTCTCGGGGACCGGCTCCGACGGCACCGAAGGGTGCCGCGCCATCAAGGCTGCTGGAGGGCTCACGTTTGCCCAGAATGAACAGTCAGCCAAGTATGGCGGCATGCCGCGCAGTGCCGTGGAGGCCGGCAGCATTGACCTGGTCCTCACCCCCAGGGAGATTGCCCGCGAACTCGGTGGCGTGAGCCGCCATCCCTACGTGAGCCGTGTTCCCTCCAGCCCCCGGGATGAATTCCGTGGCCTGGTGGGCGCCGAACTGGACGCGCTTTTCGCGCTGCTGCGCGACTCGACCGGAGTCGACTTCACCAACTATAAGCACACTACGCTGCAGCGCCGCATTCGTCGCCGCATGCTGCTTCATAAAACTCCGACTCTGAAAGAGTACCTTCGTCTGATTGGCAAGAAACCGCAGGAGCTCGACGAGCTCTACCGGGACCTGTTGATCCATGTGACGGGATTTTTCCGCGAGCCGGAATCGTTTGAGGCGCTGCGCCAGCAGGTTTATCCCGCGCTCTTCGAGGGCCGCAAACCGGAGAATCCCATTCGGGTCTGGGTGGCTGGCTGTTCTACCGGCGAGGAGGCCTACTCCATCGCCATCTCCCTTTTGGAATATCTCTGGTCACACACCCGGGATATCTCCAAGGCCGCCACTGCCATCCAAATTTTCGCCACCGACGTCAGCGAAACCGCCTTGGACTGCGCGCGCGCCGGCGTCTACCCCGAGGCGGCGTTGGCCGACATTGCCCCGGATCGCCTCAAGCGATTCTTTGTGCGCCAGGATGGCGGCTATCAGGTGAATAAATACGTTCGCGATCTGTGCATCTTCGCCAAACAGAATGTGGTGAAAGACCCGCCTTTCTCAAATCTAGACCTGGTAAGCTGCCGCAACCTGCTGATTTATCTGGGCCTGGTTTTGCAAAGAAGAGTCATCCCCACCTTGCACTACTCGCTGAAGCCCACCGGCTTTCTGATGTTGGGCGGGGCGGAAGGCCTGGGAGGTTTTGCTGACCACTTCGCCCTGGTGGATAAAAAACATAAGATCTACCAAAAGCGCAGGAACGCGACCCGCCTGGCCACCTATTTTGCCAGCACGGACTATTCGCCCCGCCGCCTCGAAGAGTTGAAAGCCGGCCGCCATTTGCCCGCGCCGTATGCCGTGGAAAATGAGGTGGAGCAACTTCTCATCAACCGCTATGTTCCCGCCAGCGTTGTGGTCAACGATCAAATGGAAATTGTTCAGTTCCAGGGCAAAACCGGCGCCTACCTCGAACCCGCTTCCGGACAGCCCAGCTTCAACCTCTCCAAAATGGCCCGAGAAGGGCTGCTGGTTGCTCTGCGCGGGGCTTTGAGTGAAGTCAAAAAAACCAAAACCATGGTTCGCCGGGAAGGCGTGCAGCTTCACGCCGAGGGCCAAATCCGGGATGTGAACTTCGAGGTGCTGCCTTTGCGCGGACAAACCGCTCAGGAAAGTTATTATGTCATCGTCTTCCAGGACAAGATCGAAATTCCGCCCGCCTCCTTGGGCGAGAACAAGAATGCCAGGCAGCCCGCACTTCGCGAAACCGAGAAGTTGCGCCGCGAGCTGGCCGAATTGCAATCACAGTTGGCGGCCCTGATCAAAGATCACGAGACCACTCTCGAAGAATTCAAGTCGGTCAACGAAGAGGTTCTGTCGTCCAACGAGGAGTTACAGAGTACCAATGAAGAGCTGGAGACCAGCAAAGAAGAGCTGCAATCCACCAACGAGGAACTCACCACCCTCAACGAGGAGGTGCAGAACCGCAACTTCGAATTGAGCTCGGCCAACAACGATCTGCTCAATCTGCTGGCCCAGGTGGATGGTCCGGTGGTCATGGTGAGCCACGACTTGCGCATTCGCCGCTTCAGTCCGCCCGCCCAAAAGATCCTCAACCTGCTGCCGTCCGATGTCGGCCGGCGCCTGGGCCAGATCCGCCCCAACCTTGAACTGGAAGACCTGGAACCGCTGGTGCGCGAGGTCATCGATCGCAACGCGCCGCAGCTGCTGGAAGTCCTCTCCAAAGACGGAATCTGGTACGCACTGCACGTGCGTCCCTATCAAACCTGGGATCACAAGACGGAGGGCGCGGTGATCAGCCTGCAAAACGTGGACTCCCTGAAGCGCATGGTGGATCAAACCCGTCAGTACGCGGATGCGGTCATTGAAAATGCCCGGATGCCGAACCTGGTGCTCGATGCCACATTGCGAGTGGCCCGCGCCAATCCAGCCTTTTACCGGGCCTTCGCTGTGTCCCCGGGGGAAGTCGAAAGCCTCCTGGTCTACGAACTGGGGAACGGCCAATGGAATATCCCCCGGCTGCGAGAGTTGTTGGAGGAGATCGTCCCCCGCAACTCCCAGGTCACCGACTACCAGGTAAGCCAGGACTTTCCCAAGATCGGGCGACGTACCATGATGCTGAACGCGCGCCGATTTGATCTTGAAGCCGGTCCCTCCATTCTGGTGACCATCGAGGATGTAAGCGAGAAGAGAGATCGGGGCGCGGCCTGATGGGCCGTCCCCGCCCAGCCGCCGACTGCCCGCCGAGAGCCGGTCGACCGCTTTGTAGTAAACCATCCGGTGCTGGGAGAACAGGCCTCCCAAACAGCGCCACTATCCTCTGGAAACCTGTTGCCGCGGGAGGTAAAATGCGGATCGGCGGCCGTCGCCCTCTATGAACGGTACCTTGCAACCCTCGCGAGATCGCACCCGAGCCTTGGGCCCGCTGGAGCTGCGCATGCTCAATGCTTTGTGGGCGCGCAGCAGCGCTACCGTCCGCGAGTTGCTCGAAGATAGCTGCCGCGACCTTGCCTACACCACCGTCATGACTACCCTGGACCGGCTTTACAAGAAGCGCTTCCTCACCCGCTCCGAGGAACGCAGGGCTTTCCGCTATGCGCCGTGCTTAAGCCGCGAAGATCTGGATCGGGAGGCCGCCAGCCTGGCATTCCAACAGTTGCTCGATTCCAGTCCGTCGCCCTCCCTGCCGCTTTCCTTTCTGGTTGAAATCCTGAGCGAGCGCGACTCGCGGCTGCTCGACGATCTCGGCGAACTGGTGAAGCAAAAGCGCCGCGAACTCGCACGCTCCACCCAGTCGAAGGGGGCCAGATGATGTTTGCGTTGCGCGGCCTGGTGGTCTCCCTCTCGACTTCCTTCATCCTCTATAGCTTTCTCTCGCTGGCGGTGTGTGCGCTGTGGCGCGGCCTATCCCGGTATAGTCACCGCATCGCATCGGCCGGAATGTACTCCGATGCCCTGTTTGCTCTCCGCTGTCTCCCCCTGGTGGTGGCTTTGGGCCTCACTCTGGCGCTCGCCCTGCCTTCCTTCCTGCTGCTGGAACCGCGATCGGGGAAAGAGTCCATGGGCATCGTGGCGCTTGGCCTGTGCCTTTGCGGAATCGCGGTGATGCTGGCCGGTGGCTGGAACGCCGCCGCGGTGTTGCGGCAAACCTCCCGGAGCGTCGCCCGCTGGTCCGCCCACTCCCGCGTGATCACCAGTCGCGCCCTCCCCGATTCCCAATCGTTTCCCTTGCGGCAAACTTCATTGCCGGCTCCGCCGCTGACGGCAGCGGGAATTCTGCATCCTGAAGTTTGGCTCTCCCCCGCCGCCGAATCAGTTCTCACCGAGCGCGAACTCCTCAGTGCCCTGCGCCATGAACTCATCCATGTGCAACGCCGGGACAATCTGCGCAAACTACTTCTCCGCTTTCTGGCATTTCCCGGTATGGCGGCGCTCGAGAGCGCCTGGTGCGAATCTGCCGAAATGGCTGCCGACGATGCCGCCGTCCGCACCCCCTCGGAGGCTCTCGACCTCGCGACCGCGATGATCAAGCTTTCGCGCCTAGCTTCGCCGCCCCCGCATGCGGAACTTACCACCGCCCTGGTGCATAGTCCGGCAGAGTTGCTGAAAGCCAGGGTTGAGCGCCTGATCTCGTGGTCCGATCGGCCTCAGCCTTCACAGCACTCCCTTTTCAGCCGCTATGCCGCGGTCGCGTTCGCTTTATGTTTTGTGCTGGGTGCGGCCAATCACGGGTTGCTGGTTTGGGTCCATACCGCAACCGAGTTGCTGGTCCGATAGGCGATTCTGAACCTCGCAAAATGGCAAATCCGCCACTGTCCATCGAGCTTCGAGAGCATCATAGGTTGGAACGGAAGCGGGCTAAAACGTCACTCGAACCCCCAACTGCGCCGCGAACGGAATCCCTACCGTCGTTCCCGGCCCAAAAAAATCTCCCAGCGCGCCCTCGGGAATCTCCAGTTGCTTCAGGCTGGTGACGGGATCGGTCTGCGTGCAATCAGCATTCGCGCAAACCCTGGTCACATTGGTGATGCCTTGCGCGTTCGGCGCCATCTGAGCCGCTGGAACCGGCAACTGCACCACATTCACCGCAAAGTTCGCCCCGGGATTATTTCGGTTGAACAGATTGAAGAACTCGAGGAACGGATCCACCTGCCAGCGCTCCTTGATCTGGAACGGCCTGGTCACCCGCAAGTCGGACTGAATGTAGGGTGTGCCGCGGAATTCGTCCAGGCTGGTATAAACGCCATTCACATAGATGCGATCGGTATTGTTCGCATTCGTGATCGTAATGGGTCGCGCGCTCTCCACCTGGTTGATGGTGCTCAACTCAAAGCCTCCGGGAATGTGCACGATCCCCGCCAGCACCAGGCGATGGCGAACGTCCTCCCCCGAAGGCCCATAATCGCCGGGTCCAAAAGCATTCAAACGGCCGGCATTTAGCTGGTTTGGCTGGTTTGGACAAACTCCATCGACATAGTCAAACAATTCCCCCAGCAGGCATCCCCAGGTCTGCGCTTTCGAGAGCTGGTAATTCGCAATCAGATTGAACCGCCGCATGTTGCCTTGCACGTGCAGCAACAGCCCGTTATAGCTGGACCGGTTATCCGATGCGAAAACATTCACATTCGGCACCACATTCGTCTGATCGGTCGCATAGTCCGGGTCGGTCGCGGGAATAAGCGGACTGGTCAAGTTGGTGCCGCTGCTATAAGGAAAGCCGCGATAGCCGTGATTGCCCTGCTCATGCACGTAGTCTGCGCTCGCCAGCCAGCCCTCGTGGAACGCATGCTGCACGCCGCCGGTGGTATGAATCGCGTAGGGTGTCTTGTAGGGTGAGCCCACCAAATTCCCCGTGGCCCCGCTGCCTCCACTCAGGCAGCCCGGACCAACCAATGCGTAAGCCCCCGGCGCGCCTGTCAGACTGCACGTCCCCCTCGTATAGTTGGAATTGTTCACCCCCTGAAACGCCGTCGCCCACCCGTTCTGCGCCAGGTCGTCGTAGTAAAGCCCAAAACCCGCGCGCAGCACGGTCTTCCCGGTCTTGCCCGGAGAATAAGCCAGCCCCAGCCGGGGCGCGATCTGCTTACGATAATCCTGCGGAAGCCCCGGCACGATCGGAATCTGCAATGCCTGTAGCGTTACATACGCCGCATTCTCCGCCTCGCTTCGTCCCGATCCCTCGAACAGCCCCCAGGTTGTCTGATAACGCAATCCGTAATTGAACGTGAGCTGGTGGGAGAGTTGCCATGAATCCTCGGCGTAGAGCCCCAGCCGCTGCACATTCTGCGAAAAGCTTCCATCGCCCGCCGGCGTGAAAGTGCAATTGATACCGCTGCCCATCGCAGGTTCCGGATCGCACATGGCGCTTGGCGGAGTGTAATAAAACGGCAACGCCGCCGTGATCCCGCCGCAGCCCGGCCCCGGTGGATTGATGTAGCAATCCGGATTCGAGGGATAAGTCGTGAACTGCTCCGCCGTCGCGGCAAACGCCCCGCTCAATACCGGTTCGTGAATCAAGTCGACCCCGAACTTGAGCGCGTGTCTTCCGGCGACATGGCTCAGGTCGTAACGAAATTGATATTTGTCCTGATTGCGCAAGTCGGGAAAGAGCGTGATCGGCGTGGCAAACTGATTGTCGCCGAAGGTCTCAAAGCCCGAAACCGTCAGCGCCGTAACGCTGAAGGGAAACTGTATGGCGAAGCCCAGGTCCGAGTTCCGCGTCTGCGTCAGGTGCAGCAGGCTCGCATCCAGGACCAAATTGCCCAGCCACGTGGAATTGAACGCATAACTGTTGCTGAGCGCCACATTCCAATAATTGTTGTGCGTGATCAGCCCGGTCGAGGGCAACGTGGCTTGCTGCACCAGCGCGTTATGCGTCAGGTAACTGTCTTCCGACGCCCGGAGGAACCAATTTGACTTCGCGGACTGCGCCCAGTCAAACCGCAGCGAACCCAGGTAATCGCGAAATGGAATCCGAACGTTGGCCGGGACGGAAATCGAAGGTACGCCCGTAATCAATCCCTCCGCGGCCAATTCCGCCAGGGCATCGAACTGCGTAATGCTGGCCGGACTATAAGCGATGCTCGCATCTTCATGCACGCCCTCGAACGAGGTGAAGAACCATACTTTGTCTTTCGCTATCGGGCCTCCGAATGTTGCCACATAGTTTTGCCGCGAGAACGGTTGCTTCGGATTGGGCGACGGATTCTCAATGGGAAAGCGCGCATTCAGCGCCGCCTGCCGGTCGTAGAACGACCCGCTCCCATGCCATTCGTTGCTTCCGCGCTTGGTTGTAATCACCACCGATCCGGCGGTCGTCCAGCCCGTGTCTGCCTCTTCATTCGAGGTGCGCACGGCAAACTCCTGAATGCCATCCGGAGAAAAGTTTTGCAGAAATCCGCCAATCCAGTCGTCGGAGTTCTCCGCCCCATCCACCGAGAGTTCGTTATTCAGCCCCGAACTTCCTCCCGTCGAAACCGCCGTAATCCGCGCCTTCGTCGGATCGGAGGGCTCCACTGGCTCCGTGCCCGGCACCAGATACGCAATATTGGCGAAGCTTCGCGCGGGCAGCGGCATAGTCTCCAAATCCTGGCTGCCCACCACTCCGCCGCGCACCGCGTCAGAAGTCTCCAGCGTCTGGGTCGTAATCGAAGACGAATTCCCCTGCACGTTCACGGTTGCCGAAGTCGATGCCGGCTTCATCGTCACCGTAATCTCCCGCACGTTTGCCACCGCTACCGCAACCTCCGCCTCCGCCCGAGCGAATCCCTTGGCGGTAACGATCACGCGATAGTTTCCCGGCAGCAGATCATCCAGCCGAAACTCGCCGCGATCTTCGCTGCTAACCTCGCGCTGCACCGACGATCCCGCCAGCTCCGACACAATCTTCGCGGACGCGATGCGCGCCCCGGTCGCATCCTGCACCGTTCCCCGCAGCGCCCCGCGAGAGTTCTGCGCTTTGACGAATGAGAGAGAGGCAAGTCCGAACGCAAAAAGTATGACTGCACGGCTTAGTTTCTTTTGCATAGGTTTGGTTTCTTTGCTTCAAGGCAAGGAAGGAAACTAGCAGATTAGACTGCCGCGGAAGCTACTACCAGAGCTCGTAGGAATCTAATGTCTTGTGCCGGGCAACGTTCGGGAAGGGCACGACTTCAGAGACTGCGGAAAAATCACAAATGTCTTCCCCGTGGAAGAGCGACTCTTCGGAGCCGCGTAAGTCCTTTCAAAAGATCGCGGGCTTCAGATCAAGAGATCGCGGGCCTCAGAACCGGTGGTACTCACTGATCCGAGTCGACTTTTTCCCGCAACTTCTTCCCTCGTGCCATAAAGTCGCAACCTGAGGAGCAGACTTTAGCTAGTGGGGCTCACTGTCAGCCTCTGCTCTAATCCGACCAGTGCGCCGGCTTCCGATCCCACCGATGCTTCTTCAACTCTTGCAGCAGCCCCGCATCCAGCCGCCCCGCATCGCTGGCCACCACATTCATGCGCACATGTTCTGGGTCGCGCATCCCCACAATCTCCGTGCTCACCGCCGGATGCGACAGAACAAACCGCAGCGCCATCTCCGGCAGCGTCATCCCTGCCGGCACAATCTTCTTCAGTTTCTCCACCCGCTCAATCGTAGGTCCAAGATTCTCCGGCCCAAAATATCCCGAGCGCCAATCGCTCGTGGGAAAACGCGTCGCCAGAGTCATCTTTCCGCCCAGGCTCCCTTCATCCAGCGGCACCCGCGCAATGACGCCGATATTTAACTCCTGGCACAGCGGAAATAAATTGTCCTCCGGCGCCTGATCGAAAATGTTGTAGATCACCTGCACCGCGTCCACCAGCCCGGTTCGCAGCGCCATCATCCCGTTCTCGGGCTCCCAGCGATTCAAACTCAACCCAAAGTGGCGAATCCAGCCCTTATCCTTCAGCTTCTCTACCGTCGCCCGGAACTCCGGCTCGGCGGTCCAGCTGTCATCCCAAACGTGGAACTGAAGCAAATCGATGCAGCCCACGCCCAGTTTTTTGCGGATCAGATCCGCATATTTCAGCACGTGTTGCTCGGAAAAAACCTCACTGTATTTATACGTCGGTAGGGCCGGCCACTTTCCGTTGGCGGGAGGAATCTTGGAAGCGGCATAAAGCCGCTTCCCGGAATTGCGCCGCATAATTTCTCCCAGCAGCCCATCGCTTTTGCCGTCGCCGTAAGCCCAGGCTGTGTCGAAGAAGTTGCACTCCGCATCCACCGAGAGCTGCAACGAATCGAGTGACTGCTGGTCGTCCGACCCGCTCCACCCGCTCATCCCCCACAGCCCGTAGGCAATGTCGCTGACCTCAAAACCAGTGCGGCCGAGATTGCGATATTTCATGACGCCTCTTCCTCGAAGTGATTGTTTTTCTGATCAAGCTTACTGCTGCATAACCTTTGATCTGACTCTAAGAAAAAGCACGAGTTTTAGGGGTGCGGTAGCCCTCTGCAATGCAATGGCTCTTAAAAAAGCCGCATAAGTCCCCTTGAAAAAGATCGCAGGCTTCAGCCTCGTGGCCGTAGTTTCCCTACTGTGTCCGATTTTCCCGCAACCTCTTTTTGGCCGCGCCGTAAGCCCGGCCTTTACCGTGAACCGGTAACCCGGCAGTCCTCGATGCGGATTTTCGATGCGAGTCATCAAGTTTTTGCGGGCCGAAAGTCTCTGAGCCTCGACCCTCGTCGACTAAAATCAATTCAGGTTTTGGAGGTGCTTTAATGAAACCTGATCCTTCTTGTCCGCAAGATCCCGGCTCAGCCGAAAAACTAAACGCTTCCCCATCTCGATTGTTAGACGAGAAGATTTCCGACAACTCTGGGAGCGAATCGAGCGACAGCGCATTCCTCCCGGCCGGATTGTCCAACCCATTCTGGAAACGGCGGAAATCCTAGACCCCGGCAACTCGGCCAGTTATCGCAAGATTGGAAGGCAAAGACACGGCCGCAGGCTAAAGTCCAGGTCTGACATTTTTTCTACGGCCGGCTGCAATGCTGCGTCCCGGCACGGTTCCAGAGTAATCACAAAAGGCAGCGAGTTCTTGTCGAATCCCGGTTTTTGCAGCACGGCATCGATGTTCAACTGGTGCGCCGACAAGATCCCAGCCAGCCGCGCGATAATTCCGGGCTGATCCTTCACCACGAATCGCAGGTACCAGGGAGTCTCAAAATCGCGGCTCACCTGCGGCGATTGCAGGCGGAGCGGCCGGCTTGGCCGCGGACCCGACTCGAGGGTTTCGGCCACGAACAGCAAATCCGAAACCACCGCGACCGCGGTTGGCTCTCCGCCCGCGCCCGCGCCTAAAAACGCCACGTCTCCGCCATAGTGGCCCGAGGTTAAGACCAGATTCAAATTCCTCTGCACCCGTCCAAAGGGCGAGGAGGTCGGAACCAGACTGGGCCCCACTTCGGCCAACAGATTGGAATCATTCAACTCCGCCCGCGAGATTTGCCGGATGGTGCAACCCAGTTCGGAGGCGTAATCGAAGTCTATCGCGTCGACGGTGCGGATGGTGCGAGCCCGGATGTCGGCTGGAGAGACGCGAACCTGCAACCCGGCCAGAGCCAGAATGGCAAGCTTTGCACGGGCGTCGCCGCCGTCCAGATCTTCGCTGGCGTCGGCCTCGGCGTAGCCGCGGGACTGCGCCTCTTCCAGCGCCTCGCTGAATGGAATCCGGTCGCTCTCAATGCGGCTGAGAATGTAGTTGCAGGTGCCGTTCAGTATGCCCGCCATGCCGTGCAGGCGGTCACCGCACAATCCGGTTCGCAACGCGGGCAGCACCGGAACTCCGCCGGCCACGGAAGCTCCGAATTCCAGCTGGCAGCCGTTGGCGCTTGCCAGCTCCAGAAGGTCGGGACCGTGCCGGGCGATGAGCTGTTTATTCGCAGTTACCACCGATTTGCCGGCGCGCAACCCGCCCTGCACCAATTCCTCGGCCAGCGTGATGCCGCCGATGAGTTCCAGGAGGATGTCGGCATCCGAGTCAAGAATCGCCCGTGGATCTTCAGTCCAAACCACATCGCCCGGAATCCAGGACTGCTTTTTGCGCTCGACTGTGCGATTGAAAACGTGCGTCAGGCGCAGACGTCCGTCAGTTCGCTCACACAATATCTTGGCGACCGCGCGGCCTACAGTTCCGAATCCCGCCAGGGCAACGCGGCGCGGAGCGGCTGCGTCTCTGGGTGCGGAGCCGCTTGCGAACCGCGGAGTGGTTGTATTTTTCTCCAAGGTTATTCTCGAAAAATCACAGATCGCACGTCACAGATCGCACGTCACAGACCGCACAGCAGAGATCGCATATCGAAGACCCTATCATGATACGTGCGCTTAGCTTCCATACGAAGGAGAAAGCGAACAGAAATGAAGCAAAATGCACGGCGGTAACTACATCCCACAGTAGCGGAGACGCTGGCGCGTTGCAGCCGGACGGCTTGTCCGGCAAAGTTGGCATCAAAGTTGGTAATATAATGCGACTTCACCGCAACCAAGACAATGTCTTCCTGCGAGGAATCACACTCGGGGTCTTGATCAACGGCGCTCTTGCGTCCCGAGGCGGTTCCGCGTTACACCCCAAAATCCGAGGAGAATGGATGATTGGAAAGTTCGCGAAGGCCACCGCGCTGACTCTGCTGAGCGGCATAATTCTGCTGGGAGCGCGCGCATTCGCCCAAGCCACTCCGGCCAGCCCCGCTCCGCCGGCGCAAGCCCCGGCACAGCCAGCGACCGCTCAACCACCGTCCGCTTCACCTTCGGTCGCCGACCAGGAAGCGGCGGAAGAAGACTCCTCCTCGCGGCCCAGAGTGAAGCCCAGGGATTACAAAAACTGGAACTACAACGCCGGCATCGGAGCTGGCCTGGAGAGCGGCACCACCCGCAACTTTGTCCGCGAGGGAGGATACCTCGGCAATGTCGGCGTGGCGCGCAACGCCAACAAGTATTTGGGACTGCGCGCGGATTTCATTGCCGCGGACCTGCCGCTGCGCCAGTCCGCACTCGCGCTGGCACAGGCGGGAAGCGCCTCGAGCTATCTGTTGGCGGTTACGCTTGGCCCCATCATCAATCTTCCCGTGACCAAACTCTACGGTGGATACGTGCTTTTCGGCGGAGGATACTATCATCGCGCGGGATCGCTCGATTCCGATACGGCGATTCCTGGTTCTTCCTGCAATCCCTTCTTCCAGTGGTGGGGATCGTGTGCCAACGTCAGCATTCCACTGAGTGGCAGCTTCGTGAACTCCAGCCAAAATCAATTCGGATATGACTTCGGGGGAGGAGTGACCCGCAAGATGCCGAGCGGAGCGGAGATCTATGCCGAGTTCCGCTTCACTCACGGGTCGGGCAACAGCACCACCACCGATGTTCGTCCCCTCACCATCGGCGTCCGCTGGTGAAGCCTCCTCGGGAGCTTTCCTCCGTGCGATCCACGATCCTCGTGCAGTCAGGATTTTTGAGGGCAACCGCTTATTCGGGATTCGTCCGGTAAACCCACAAATCAGCGGCGCGCGCCTGCAACTGAACGAAGGACGAGGCTGCCAAGGGCTGCGCGATCACCGCCTGCGAGTTGGCTTCCAGGATCGCCGACTCGATTACGGAATGGGCCGGAGCCAGCGAACACGCTGGGTCGGTAGCATTCGGGTCGCCGGTGAGGAGGAGCGCCTGGCAGCGGCATCCGCCAAAGTCTTCGGCGCGGCGCTCACAGCTGCGGCAGGGCTCGGGCATCCAATCCTCGCCGCGAAATCGCTGGAAGGAAGCGGACTCCCGCCATATCCACTCGAGAGACTGTTCACGAACGTTCTCGAAGCTCATGCCAGGAATCACCTCCGCGGCATGGCAGGGAAGAATTTTTCCGGAGGGGCTGATCAGCATTAATCGGCGGCCCCAGCCGCCCATGCAGGACTTGGGAAAGCGGGCATAATAATCGGGAACGACGGAGTCGATGCGGATCCTTCCGGCCAGGCGCTTTTCGGCGGCGGCGACGGTTGCCACGGCCGCTTCCAGTTGCGCCCGGGTTGGCAGCAGCGCGGCGCGATTCTTTAACGCCCAACCATAATACTGAGTATGCGCGATCTCCATTCGCTCGGGCGAAAGCCGCTCGATGAAGGCGATCATCTCTTCGAGATGATCGATATTCTGGCGATGCACGACGAGGTTTACGGTGAAGGCGATCTTGTGGCGGCGGATGATGCGGGAGAGTTCGATCTTGTGGGCGTGGGCTTTGGCGCCGGCGATCCAATTGGCGGAATCTTCGCGGGAATCCTGAAGGCTGAGTTGAAGGTGGTCGAGTCCGGAGTCGATCAGCGCCTGCAATCGAATTTCATTCAGTCCAAGGCCGGAGGTGATCAGGTTGGTGTAAAGGCCGGCGGCGCGGGCTCCGGCGACCAGTTCGATAAGATCCGGGCGAGCCAGCGGTTCGCCGCCGGTGAAGTGGGCGTGCAGCATTCCCAGCTTGCCTGCCTGCTGGAAAACGTCGATCCACTCTTGCGTCGTCAGCTCCGAACTCACTGCGGCCAACTCAACCGGATTGGAGCAGTAGACGCAGTGCAGAGGGCAGCGATGGGTGAGTTCGGCGATCAGGGCGAGAGGGTTGGGAGTCATGCGGAACGAGTGAGTCCTATTTTAGAATTCGTCTGAAAATAAAATGTTCCGCAGGGGGTAACTCCGACTCTGCCGGAGTTGAGAAAGTCTACTCCGAAGTGAGATTTCCGGGGGGCCCCCCCCTCCCCCCTACCTCGAAAAGTCCCGCCCCGCGCGGGTTGCGCAAAAAGCGCTCCCTAAAATCTTGAGCAGCAAGGAGTTAGACGCCAAAATCCTGACAACAAACGACTTGCGCTGTTCTCAAGCTCTCGTGAGCTAACCGCCTCCGCCTTGACCATAATGACGGGAGATTGCCAGGAAGGCAAGGTCGGATGTCACAATGGTTTGTGGATTAATGAGGCATAACAACGTCACCAGACTTCAGGGGCGAGACGGTTATCGCTTAAGGGTCGGTGATTGGAGGATAGTTTACGATCTCGACGACGATCGCCTGGAACTTTTGATTCTTGAAGTTGGAGCACGAGGAGGGATTTACTGTGCGCGTTGAAACCATCACCCGAAAAGGCCGCGAGTTCGCGGTGATTCCCGTAGAATATCTCAGGAAGTTAAGGGAAGACTCGGAGATGCTGGCCGACATTAAGGCTTATGACACGGCGAAAGCGCGCCTCGAGGCCGGCGAGGACGAACGGATACCGTTGGAGATGGTCGAGCGAAGGTTACAGGGAGAACCGGTCCTTCGCATTTGGCGGGAGTATAGGGAACTGACGCAGGAGCAGCTTGGAAAGAAAGCGAAGGTATCGCGGGCGCTGATTGCGGCCATTGAGACCAAGCGTAAGACGGGTTCGCTGGGGACGTTGAGGAAACTGGCTTCTGTGCTCCACGTGGATTGGGATCAGCTGGCTTTTTGCTAAGAGGGCCTCCCGAGTATCTTCGATGGCTAATAAATTTGGCATTTCTCCGCAAGACGAGGAGTTAGTAAGAGCCCGCGACCGAACCTGCGTTTATTGTCACAAGACGATGAGGTCAGCGGAAGAGGTGAGATCAGGGGTAGGAGTGGTGCGGGATCAGGCAAGCATCGAGCATCTGAATTTCTGCGGGCCATTTTATATCAAGGACGGCCTGCAGCCGGAGGACATTGTCATTTGTTGCCGCTCATGCAATTCCAGCCGAGGCCGGCGAAGATTGTGGGATTGGTTCCAATCTGAGTATTGCATCCAGCGCAACATCAACTTAGAAACCGTGGCCCATCCCGTGCGTAGATACCTACTCGAAATGCCGGCGGAACTGAAGGATTTCGTTAATGGCTGCCAGTGGACCTTCGCGGAGACATACGCGGATTCTTGGCCACATGCATACATAGTGCGCGAGCGTGTCGATCTGCATTTATTCAACTCTTTGGCGCACCAGGTCGAAAGCCGTGGGTACGTAGCCAGCTTCTATGAGATTCGGCAAACCTTCTGGGATCACTCCGGGAGGACATATTGGCGGTCGGAGAACATTATCAACCGTTGCCTTGACTCCGAAACCTACGAGCGGAAGGCGCGAGAGGGAAGATTGCCTACCTAGGCCCCGTCAGCAGGGTCTACCATCGAGGTCGGGTGGCCAAGCTAAACGTCATGCCCTTCCCGAGCGCTTCAGGGGCGCATTCATCGAGGATTGCCGGGCCTGTAGACTTAGCGCGATGGGTTACGCCCGATCCTACCTTAGGACTACTTCGTCATCTCGCTCTCATGGTGGGCGGTGCGTCCCCGTTCTGCTGGTGTGCTTCGCCCTTCTGGGGGGCGGCGCTTTGCCGGCGCAGCAGGCTCCCGATGCGCCGAAGAAGGGGGAGAGCGCGAAGCCCAAGATTTTTTTTGCGCGCTGGGCAGATTTCTACCGGCAGGATTGGTGGCCGCCGGCTTCTTCAGCTTCCTCTGCATTGTCCTCTGCATCGTCCGCGACTCCGGCGCGGCGGGGGCTGCCCTCGCCGCTGGATTCGCCGCCGTTTCCGAATTCGGACTGGTCCTACGGCGGGTCGCCGGTGATTGGCGAGACGGATTCGAACAGTTATCCGCTGATGACGGCCATCGATGGGGCGCGCAGCCGGACGAAAGTTTATGGCTGGATCGATCCCACCCTCAACTTCAGCAACTCTGCGCACAGTAACGCGCCGGAGGCGAACGATGTTTATTCGAATCGTTTTGAGTTAAATCAGATTGTGCTTTACGCCGAGCGGCTGCCGGATTCGGTGCAACGCGATCATATCGACTGGGGTTACCACCTCACGGCGCTTTATGGGACGGATTATCGCTACACCACGGGAAAGGGATATGGAAGCGGACAGTTGTTGATCGACCACCATCAGTATGGCTTCGATCCGACGCTGGAGTATCTCGATATCTACATTCCACAGGTTGCGGATGGCATGAATGTCAGATTCGGACGCTTCATCTCCGTGCCTGGCATCGAGGCGCAACTGGCACCCAACAATTACATCTTCAGCCACTCCCTGCTGTATGCGATCGATCCCTTCACCGACACCGGATTGATGGCCACGGTAAAGCTGAACGACCAATGGCTGGTGCAAGGTGGGGTGACGGGCGGCCACGACGTGGCGTTGTGGAGTTCGGATGCCAAGCCCTCGGCAACGGTCTGTTTGGACTACACGACGAAATCGGTGAAGGACAATTTTTATGCCTGCGCCAACGGGATCAACGGTGGCAGGTACGCCTACAACAATCTTCAGCAGTACGATGCGACCTGGTATCACAAGTTCTCCACGACGGTGCACATGGCGACGGAAAGCTGGTACATGTACGAGCGCGACGTGCCTGCGCTTGCGGGCAGGATTCTGCCGGAACCCGGGGCGAATCCGGCTTACTGCTTGCCGGGCGAGCAGCGCTGCACTGCACCCGAATACGCGGCGGTAAATTTTCTGCAGAAGGAACTTTCGATGCATGATTTTGTATCCTTCCGCAGCGACTTTCTGGACGACCGCAAGGGCCAGCGTACCGGGTACGCGACGAAGTATTCGGAAAACACGATCATGTGGTGCCACTGGCTGGGGACGACCGTACAATTGCGGCCGGAGTTGCGTTTTGAACGCGCCTGGGATCGAAGGACGTATGACAACGGCTTGCGGCAGAATCAGGTCACGCTGGCGAGCGACCTGATTTTTCACTTTTAGCAACCCGGCCCCCTGCCACTTTTACCCTGGTTTTAAACCAGGAACAGATATTTTCCCAGCTTGATAAATCGGCGCGTTATAACCTGTGTTCGATGCCCAGACTGTTTTGACAATCGGCGAAATGCCGCGCCCAGCAAGGGAGCCGGGGCAGTATGATGTTGCAATCTGCCCTGTTTTGGGCTATGTTAAAAGTCCCCCCAGGCTGATTCTGCCAAGAAATTTTATCTGAGATTGCCCAAATGAAAATTAGGATCGGGAGAGCTCCATTGATTGAGACCAAGCGTTTCCACGCCCTCGGGGTGGTTTTCTGCTGCTGCATTTTTTCCAGCTTGACGTGGGGGCAGGTGAACGTCACCACCTATCACAACGACAATTCCCGCACCGGACAGAACACGCAGGAGACCATCCTGACTCCTTCCAACGTGAACAGCAATCAGTTTGGAAGGATTTTTACCGACGCTTTGGACGGCGTGGTAGCCGCCGAGCCGCTGTATCTGACGAACGTGAGTATCGCGGGTGGAACGCACAACGTGGTCTACGTCGCTACAGAAAACGATAGCCTGTATGCCATTGACGCCAACACCGGGGCGATTTACTGGCAGGACAGCATGATTCCCTCGGGAGGGCGGGTGCTGAGCGCCGCCACCGACCTCAATGGTTGCACCAATATTGCCCCAACCTATGGAATCTCTGGTACTCCGGTCATCGATCCCACTTCTGGCACGATTTATTTGGTGACCGTCGGCATCTCCGGCAGCGGCAGCGCCGTGCAGTATCTGCACGCCATCGACGTAGGCACATCGCTGGAGAAATTCGGGGGGCCGATTCTGATTCAAGCCACCGTGCCCGGCACCGCTAAGGACGACGGCAACGGCACCACCGTCTCCTTCGACCCTCTCTATGCTCACCAGCGCGGCGCACTTCTCCTGGAGAATGGCCATGTGATCATCTCCTGGGGTTCGCACTGCGATATCAGCCCGTGGCACGGATGGGTGATCTCCTACAACGCCGCCACCCTGGCACAGGAAGGGGTGTTTAATACTTCACCAAACGGTTGCTGGGGCGGGGTGTGGCAGGGCGGATCAGGTCCCGCGGTCGACGCCAGTGGCAACATCTATTTCGCCACCGGCAATGGCGACTGGAACGGAACCAGCGACTTCGGCGACAGCATCATGAAACTGGGACCGCCGAAGGGCGGCAGCTTTCCCGTGCTCGACTACTTCACTCCCTGGAATCAGTCGACCATGTATGCCAACGACCTTGATGTGGGCTCGGCCGGGCTGGTGATTTTGCCTGCGCTTTCCAACGGCAACGTTCTGCTGGCCCAGATGGGAAAACTCAGCACAATCTATCTACTCAACACCGGCAACATGGGCGAGTACTGCGTGAATAATACTCCCGCGTGCAGCGAAAGCGATCCCCAGATTGCGCAGGAGATCACGGGCGCCATGGTGGGCGGAGTCTACGGATCCCCCGCCTACTGGAACGGCACCGTGTATTGGGGCGGCCAGGCCGATCATGTGAAGGCATACTCGTTCAACGCCAACAACAGCGGACTGATCTCAACTTCCCCCACCTCCCAGAGTACGTTCGCAATCAGCTATCCCGGCCTGACTCCTTCCATCTCGTCGAACGGCGCGAGCAACGGAATCCTGTGGGGCATGGATAACAGCCAATCGGGTTCCACCTGCGAGGGAGGAACAAACTGCCAGATCGTGTACGCGTTCAATGCCAGCAATTTGGCGACCATGCTGTGGGCGAGCAATCAAGCGCCCAACAACCGCGACGTCCCGGGAGGGGCAATCAGCTTCGCCACGCCCATGATCGCCAACGGACACGTCTACGTCGGCAGCCAGTATGCAGTGTCGGCGTATGGACCGCTGGTGGCCACGCCGACCTTCAGTCCGGCTCCGGGGAATTACGCCGGCACCCAATCGGTGACATTGTCCGACGCTACGCCGGGGGCGGTGATTCATTACACGACCAACGGAACGACGCCAACGGCCAGCTCTCCGACGTATTCGGGGGCGATTTCAGTCAGTTCCTCCACGACCTTGCAAGCGATCGCAGTGGAAACAGGATATGCCAACAGCAGTGTGGCCGGCGGAAGCTATGTATTCAACTCCACCGGCTCGGTGACAAATCTCGCGAGCTACTACAACGTGGCGGGGATCGCGACTGCGGGGACGGCTCCGATCGATGGCGGACTGGACACCGCGGGCTACGCTTACAATGCAAGCCTGCTGGGCAGCACCGCGACGTATCAGGGATTGACCTTCGCGTTCGGGCCGGCCAACGCTTTGGATGCGGTGAGCGAAGTGACCGTTCCCGTGGCGGCGGGAAGCTACAATCAGCTGTATCTGCTGGGCACCGGCGTGTTCGGGCCGGTCACCGGGCAGTCCATTGTGGTGACCTATACGGACGGAAGCAGCAGTACATTCACCCAGAGCTTCAGCGACTGGGGATATCCGCAGGGCTATGCGGGAGAGACCAAGGTGGTGCAGACGGCAAACCGGATCAGTCCCAGCGGAGCGACGCAAAGCCAAACCTGGTATCTGTACGGGTACAGCTTTAACCTGACCGCAGGCAAGACGCCGGCGAGCGTAAAGTTGCCGGCAAACCGCGATGTGATATTTTTCGGCGTGGGATGGGGCACGTCCGCGACGCCAGCTCCCGGGTTCACCCTTTCCCCCGGCTCGAAGACTTTCACATTGGCCTCGAACCAGGGAGGGACAGACTACGTGGGGATAACGCCAGCGAACGGATTCACCGGCACAGTGACATTTTCCGCGTCGGGATTTCCGGCAGGGGTGGACTCGGCGTTCACGTCGACGAGTTCGACGACGGGAACCACGCTGGTGGCATGGGTGCCACCGGGAACCGCGGCCAGTACAAGTACGGTCACCGTCACGGGAACGTCGGGAAGTCTAACGGCGTCGACCGCCATCAGCTTTACTGTCACAGCCGCGCCTCCCAGCTTCACGCTATCGGCATCCACTTCAAAGTTCACGCTGGCCCCGAACCAAGGCGGGACGCTGGGAGTAAGCGTGGCACCGGTGAATGGATTTTCGGGCTCGGTAAGCTTCACGGCTTCAGGATTTCCCAGCGGCCCGAGCTATACGTTCCTGCCGGCGAGTTCGACGACGGGAGCGACGCTGGTGATCTTCGCGCCGACGGGAACGAAGGCGGGGAATTACACGATCACGGTGACGGGGACGTCGGGGAGTACAACGGCTTCGACTACGTTCACGCTGGTTATCTCGTGACGGCGTTCTAGCGTTCTGAGTCTAAAGTTCGTTGATTAACGCGGGCCGCCGCGGCGATGGGGTGCGAGGCGTTTACCTCTGGGGCTAAAGCCCTGCATTGTATGGATGCTTGCGGCGCAGCTGAAAAGCCGCGACCTTCAAATCCGTTGAGTCGTACCCTTTGAAAGTCGCTGATTCTTGGTAAACGAAAATTCGACTCAGGCCATTAGCAGACTGCCGAAGTAATGAATTGGGGAGCCGAAAGCGTACCCCGGGCGGTGAAGCGCGTTCGGTTTTAAAGGACTTCACGGCATGACTGAAGTCGTACCCTTCCCAAACCCCACGCTGCGCCGAGTTGTTCAGCAGCCCGCCCGGAATCGGCGCCTTAATAATCGACAATTCGCTTCAGCCGAAGTTGCTCGAGAAACAGCGTGATGTCGGAGCGAATCTTCGCGGGATCGGCGACGGTGAACTGCGCCTGCAAGGCGGCGAGGATCTGGCCGAAGGTTCGTTCGCCGTCGCACTGCTCGAGGATTTGCAGGCCGGTGCCTTGCAGCTTGATGGCCCCCTCGGGAAATAGGATCATGCGCGCGCGTTCGGCGCCGGTCTTACCTTCCGCGCTTTTCGCGGTCGTGGCGCGGGCGGGCATGGTTTCGGCAGGCATGGTCTCAGCGCCCCAGCGGCAACCAGTGGCCAGGCGGGGGCGGCTGGAATCTTCCGGGGGAGCCACTTCAGCGTTCCTCGATGCGGAAGGCGCCGGGCGGAGGCCATCCCGGCTGCACATAGGCGAAGTAGAGGGCGTCGAGTTGCGCCCAGAGAATATCGCATTTGTCGCGCAGGGCCTGAATAGCCGATTCCTGTTCCGCCCGGGTCTTTGCGTTATCGTAAACATAGTTGACCGCGAACTGAGCGTCTTCCGGAGCCTGGTAGAGCCGGGCTTCGAAGTAATCCAGCCCGCCTGAAAGCCAGGGATAAAACTGCCGGAGTTTTTCCACGCGCAAGGTAATGAGCTTGGCGGAAAATAATTCGGTGAGCGAGGAAGCCACCGCTTCCAGTAAAGATCGATGGCGAACGATGTTCAGATACTCATTGACCGCGAAACGGGTTGCCGGAAGAATGCCCTGCCCGGCGCGAACCTGTGCCGGATCGAGGCCGGTGGCCTCGGCCAGTTTGATCCAGCGCTTGATGCCGCCTTCGCTGGTGGCATCGCCATCGTGATCGACCACGCGTTTGCGCCAGGCGCGGCGGAACACCGGGTCAGGGCCGCGGGAAAGGATGATGGAATCCTTGATGGGGATGATGCTCTGATAGTAGTAGCGATTCAGGGCCCAGGCCTGCAGTTGCCCACGGCTCAGCCTCCCCTCGTGCATCAGCAAATGAAAGGGGTGCTGGTGGTGGTAGCGCTGCTCGCCGACGGCCTGGAGCGCGGTGCGGAGTCCCTCAAGCGAAAGCAACGGGGCGGTTTGCGAGATCTCAGTTTCTACAGGTTGAACTGCCATCCATCCTCCGCGATTTCCCAACCGGCGTCCCGCACACGACGATATTCCTTGCCCGCCTGATTGAGCATGGGATTGGTATTGTTGACGTGTAAAAAGATTTTACGCGGACGGCGCAATCCCGCCAACATCGTCAGCGCATCCTCCACCGCGGTGTGTCCCATCTGAGGCGCGGTCTGGCCGCCGCCCTGCACGCGGATCAACTCGTCGTCGCTCCAGAAGGTGCCATCGAACAGGAGCAGGTCGCAGTTTTCGAGGCGCTCGAGTAGAGGGTCATCCAGCCCGGGAACGGCGGGAAGGTAGGCGACGCGGCGTGCCGAGGGAGATTCGAGGATGAACCCCAGGGAGGCCTCGGCCGCGGCCAGTTGCGCCCTTCTTTCCTCCCGGACGTAGGCTGGATAGTGAGGGCTCAACGACCACGGCTGGAGGCGCAAGCCGGAGTCGGCGCCCCGTGCATCGCACAAGGCAAATTCCTCACCCGCCGTAAAGTCGGTCCATACCGCTTGAATCGGAACGCGGTGCAGCATGGTGAACATGGAATTATCTTCGCGCAAGATGCGGCGCACGGACGGGGTCGCATAAACTCGCAGGGGCTGAAGTTCGCGCAAGAGCAGCAACCCGAGGACATGGTCGAGGTCGGCATTGGCCAGCACGACTCCGACGATGGGCGACTGGCGTATGCCCTCGCGGGGATGCAATTCCGGCGTGGCTTCGATCTGCGAGCGGAGATCGGGAGATGCGCCCAGCAGAAACCAGGAACGGCCATCTTCGCTGACGGCTACCTGAGTTTGACTGCGCGGCGGGCCGGAGAAAGTGCCTTCCCTAAGGGCGCGGCAATTCGCACAGGCGCAGTTCCACTGGGGAAATGCGCCTCCCGCGGCCGAGCCGAGAATCTTCAATTGCACTCTGAGAGTTTACAACGGGATGGGCAGACCTCCGGCGGGTTCGCAAGTTCCCATGGACCATCCGTGCCGTCATCCCTGGCCAGCGCCAGCGGCGCAGCGCAAAGGGTCGATATCCCAGAATCTTCCGTCGGCGGAGAGGTTTTCGACGCCCACTTCTCCCGCCATTTCCGTGCCCGGCTTGCCGCACCACACGATGCGGAATTGGGCCTTGGATCCTTCGTACATCACATCCACCACGTCTCCGGGCTTAAGGCGTACGTCCACGCATTGCAAGGTGGCGCCGCGGCCGCTGATGGTGCGCAGGCTGGCGGGCTGGATGTAGGGTCGGGAATAGCTATCCATTCCCCAGATTTGCACCGGAAGGTCCACGAAGACGCGCGACTGCTGGCGTCGGTCCATCTCGATCCTCCTTGGCCTTGATAGAGAGCTCAAGCGATGGTAGGAGGACGTAGCGTGCGGTCCAAGGTAACGACGGTCACACGGTAGAGCGTGTCGAAAGTGCCGGCGGCGCGGGATCTGCGGAAATAGCCCATCCGCCTAATGACGGTGGGTCGTTTCAATCTGCCCTTTGACCGGAGAGCTGCGGCGCTCAGTTCAGCCTGCTGAGAGATGTTGCTTTTACACAAAAGCATGGGCTGGGGAGATCCTTCGCTTCGCCGAAAAGCGGCTGCGCTCAGGACGACGGCACCAGGAGAATGTGAAGTCGACGAACCTGGGGCTCAATCAGCAGGTGGCCTGATCTTTGTTGGTCTAATCCTTGTTGGCCTAATCCATGTCGCCCAAAGAGCAGGCTCCAGGGCCGCGGGGATCGCCGCACGATCCGCAACCGCCGCCGGCGGAGGGCGAAGCGGACGAGGCTTTCGCGGACACTGCGAAAACGCTCAGTTGAGGAGTCAACTTCCTGCTTTCGCATTTCGGACACCTGGCTTTATCGCGGCCGAAGACCAAAGCCTCAAACTGGTGCTGACATTCTTGACACATGTATTCAAAAATCGGCATGACACACTCCTGGGCTGCGGACTGCCCCTATTAGAATCAATTCGTGGGAACTTCGCAAACCGGGGCGGTCAAGCCTGCAATTTCGGCTGATTTTGAGCCGCGCCGCTGGCTGCGCGGGGGCCACGTACAGACCCTGGCAGCTTTTTTCCTTCCCCGCCGCATCGAGCTTGCGTCCACGGAAAGACGCCTGGTGGAAGTGGAAGCCGGGATTTCCGTGCTCTGCCACTGCCATTGGCAGGCGGAGCGCGGCAAGGCGCTGACCCTGATCGTGGTCCACGGGCTGGAAGGCTCGAGCGAATCGCAATACATGCTGGGCATTGCGCGCAACGGGCTGGCCGCGGGCATGAACGTGGTGCGCATGAACCAGC
>Ga0181534_10000538_pt1 | contig 26351 bp, 25 predicted proteins | sample PEATcosm2014_Bin_37_FD_119758 | JGI IMG/M metagenome (GOLD analysis project Ga0181534, IMG submission 119758) | Peatland microbial communities from MTU Mesocosm Facility, Houghton, MI, USA - PEATcosm2014_Bin17_10_metaG | ecosystem: Environmental > Terrestrial > Soil > Wetlands > Peat | place...
CAACTTCACTGGCCTTGGCCGGGTTTGGATCGCACTTCCACTCAGGGGAATCGTGCCCCGGACCGACATGCCAGGAAAAAGTAACACGATGAGGGGGATCCCAGGCGAGGACTTTACCCCAGTCGTTCAGGTTGCCGGCCGCGTCTCTCTCGTACCAACGGCCACCAACGCGCGTCTCGACAAAGATTGCCTCGAAGGGAGTATTGCCGATGTGATGGGTTGCCGGCCACCAGGTCTCCATCTGCTCGACGAAGACGGAAAAGGCGCGCTCAATGGAGGCTTGAACGCGCACGTTTTTACGAACGACGGCTTCTTCCACTGTGTTTGACATGTATCACTCCCTCTGGTTGTTTTTCTGCTGCCGATTGAAAGGCGCTCATCGCCTGGGTCCACATCTGGTCAAAGTGCGCGCGCAGCCGCGCCACGCCCTCGGGATTCAATTGGTAGAGCCTGCGTGTGCCAGCGCGGCTGTCGCTCACCAGTCCGGCGTCCTTCAAGACTTTCAGGTGCTGCGAGACTGCGGGCCGGCTCACCGGCATCGTCCGGGCCAGCTCGTTTACGGCGATGGGGCCATCGGCAAGTTTCTGGAAAATGGCCATGCGGGTTGCATCCCCGAGAGCATCCAGTCCGGCTTGTAGGTAAGTGTCCACTAACGGTAAGCTAGCACGAACGGATGCCTGGGTGTCAAGGGGGAAAAATACAGAACCACGAGGAAATATTTGGCCAGCAGTTTTGCGGACTGCTCATTCTTTTCTATAAGCAGATGCGCCGGAGGGCTTTGCTGGGAGTAATGCTGTGAATGAACTCGCGGCCTGTCACTTCCGATTGCTTGCTCAAAATATTTACCAGGCGCCTTCAATGCGGAAGGAACTTAGCCCCTCGGCTTCGCTCTCCGTCAGGTGGTGTTCAATGACGCGATCGACGCGGCTGCCACGCGGGCCGCGATGCAGACTGGCGCGCAGCTCAGCCAAATCGTCAGCGGAACCTGCTGCAACCACCTCGACCGCGCCTTCTTCGGTATTGCGCACCCAGCCACATAGCGCAAGCTCACTGGCCTCGCGGTGGACAAACCAGCGAAAGCCCACACCCTGCACCCGGCCTTGAATCAGGAAATGAAGAACCATTGTTTGCCAAAGCCAGTTTTGCAGATGCGCCGTCAGTGTGCAACCGGTGTTGTGTTTGCGGCTCCGTCCGCACACGATCTGCTGGAGTTCGTCTACACTGGAGTGCATGGTCTTCGTTCTCGACAACTACGATTCGTTTACCTACAACCTGGTCCAGTATCTGGGTGAGCTGGGCGCAGAGGTCGAGGTGTACCGCAACGACGAGCTGACTGTGGAAGAGGTCGAGGCGCTCAAACCCGAGCGGATTTTGCTCTCTCCGGGGCCGTGTACGCCTGGCGAGGCGGGGATTCTGGTGCCGCTGATCCGGCATATGGCAGGAAAGGCTCCGATCTTTGGCGTTTGCCTGGGACATCAGGCGATTGGCGAGGCCTTCGGCGGGCAGGTCGTCCGGGCCGGCCGGTTGATGCACGGCAAGACCAGCCCTATTGAGCACGACGGCAAGGGAATTTTCTCTGGCCTTTCGACCCCGCTCACTTGCACCCGCTATCACTCGCTGATCGTTGCCGAGGATTCGCTGCCGGAGGAGCTGGCCGTGACCGCGCGGACGAATCAGAGCAACGGGAATGGCGACGCGGAGACGGTCATCATGGGGCTGCGCCACAAGTCGCTCCCCATTGAGGGCGTGCAATTTCATCCGGAGAGCGTCTTAACCGAAGGCGGACATCAGATGATCCGCAATTTCCTGGCGATGTAAGCTCTATGCGAAGCAATCTGCATCTGCTGATGGTCTGCGGCGCCGCTGGGTTGGCTCTGGCGCTCGACTCTGCGCCTGCGGTCGATGCGCAATCCTCTCGCGCGCAGCACACGCCATTCGTGGCGGGTCCAATCGCTATCGTGCCGATGGATGCGAAGACTCCCGAGGCGGCTCCCGAGGTTACCGGCGCCCTGGCGGTATCGCGGGGCAGGGCCGTCATTATGGTCAGTGGTTCGGTTACCGCAGGCACGGAGACGACGCCGGTGACGCTGCCACGGCGCGGTACATTGCGCGTTTGCGCCACTTCGACGGTCAGGCTGACGTCTGATTCGAGCGTACCGTCCGATGAGGTTCCAGGCCTGCTGATGGCGCTCGATTACGGAGCGATCGAAGCCAGCTTTGCCACGGGACGCAACTCAGATATCTTGCTCACGCCGGATTTCCGCATCCTGATCAGCGGTCCCGGAGCGGTAGATGTGAAGGTGCGGCTGGGCCAGCACGGCGACACCTGTGTGGATAATGCCGGGGTCAAAGCACCGTATGTGCTGGTTTCGAGCGCCTTCGATGGCGGGGCTTACCGTGTGCAACCGGGCCAGCGCGTCATGTTCCAGCATGGCAGCCTGCGTAAAGTGGTTGACGCGGAGAAAGAACCCTGTGGCTGCCCGCCCGCAGAGCCGAAAGGGAATGAATTCCCGCTGGCGCAGAGCGAGGGACTGGCTCGGGCGCCAGTTACCCCGCCGAGTTCAGACGAAGCCGCTCCGCCAACTAAGCCGCTCATCTACAACTCGAATGACCGCGCGGCCCAGCCGGCGACGGAGGAGCCGCCGGAGACAGTACCTGAGGCACAGCCTACTGCTCCCGCGCCGAAAGCAGACCAGGCGGAAAATCCCGACGTCAAACCGGCAGAGCCGAAGAAGAAACACGGCTTCTTCCATGGTCTTAAAAACTTCTTCAAGCGCATCTTCGGCGCGGAGTAAGCAACACAGTTATAGCGCTGACAGCCAATTACGCCAGTCCCAGGAATTTGTCCTTGCGGAGCTTTGCGCCGGGGAAGATCAATTCCAGGTTGCTTGCCCCAATGGATTTGGTGACGGCCTCGCCTAATACTTGACGAAAATCGGTTGTGACGGTCAGGTCGCGGCCCTCGTTCAGTTGATGGTCGGCGATGCCCGGCCAGTGGCCATAGACTTTGCCGCCGTTCACCTTGCCGCCCAGCACAAACATCGTGTTGGCGTGGCCGTGGTCGGTGCCGCCGGTGCCATTCTGGCGGGCGGTGCGGCCAAACTCGGACATCGTGACAACGGTGATCTCTTCGGAGGAGTCGCCCATATCGCGCCAGAAGGCCGCGATGCTCGAAGAGAAGTCGCGCAGGCGATCAGAGAGCTGCCCAGTGACGCCACCCTGGTTCTGATGCGTGTCCCAGCCGGTTACATCGGTGAAAGCGGCCTCAACGCCCAGGTTCGCTTTGAGCAGTTGGGCGATTTGCTTCATATTCTTGCCGAACTCGGTATCCGGGTAATCGGCGCCAGGGCTGGGTTTGTATTGCGTCGGATCGACGGAGCGCAGCATTTTGACCGCATCGAAGGTCTCTTCGCCCGCCGGATGAAAGATGCGGTCGCCGCTCCCGCCGTACATTGCCTCAAATGCATTGGCCGCTTGAGACGGCGCGGGGCCGTGGCCACCGACGGCAAAGTTGCCAATGTTATTCAGGGCGATGGCGGGAACCTTGCCGGTCAGTGTCAGCGGGACCTGAGAGCCGAGAGCCAGCGCGCGAAAGGCGGTATGCTCCTGCTGATGGCGCAGGTCTTCAGCCTGCAGGGCGCGGTTGAGCCAGCCGTCGGTGGTGGCTTTTATGCCGGGAGTACCGGACTCCATGTAATCCTGCGCGTCGAAGTGGGAGCGCGTCATATCCGGCGATCCGGCAGCGTGAATGATGGCCAGATGGCCCTGATCGTAGAGCGGCTTGAAGGGCGCAAGCGAGGGATGGAGGCCGAAGAATCCGTCGAGGTCGAGCACCTTGTCGGCAGGGATAGCGATGGTGGGGCGCATCGTATAGTAATTTTTCTCGGTGTAAGGAACCACGACGTTGAGTCCGTCGGCAGCGCCGCGCTGGAAGATGACGATCAGCCGCTGCGCGTTGGGCGCGGCGGCCTTGGCCTCGGCCATTACCGAGCGCACGAGGAAACTGGGCAGGGCCGCGGTGCCGGCCAGGGCCAGCGCACCGTCTCGTAAAAAGAATCGCCGGTTGAGATGCATCATTTGCCTCCAATTAGCGAGAGCCATGCCGGTAACTCTGACACAGTCTGCGCTCTGCGAGCTATCTTCGTTGAAACTCTGGGGAGCCAAGTAAAAGGCCCGCCAATAACTGGTCCTGCTTCTCGAGGGAGGACTTCGGCTTGGGCGGAGTTGCAGGTTTCTCCTGCGATGCCTGGCCGAAAACAGCATACTGCACATTCAGCAGGTTGTCGTCTGTTTTCTGGGATGCGATCTGATCGGCAAATTGCTGCAATACAGCCGAGCGCGTGGCTTTGGCGAGTCCGCCTGCTACCAGCCAGGATTCCAGACGCTGTTCTTCGCTATCAGCTGTCGGATCTGCAGAGTCCGGGTTATCAGCAGACCAATTAACGGAAATGCCGGCTAACTTGTTCGAGGCAAATTGCAGCGCGAAATTCATGCGGTTGACCAATGCGCCGGTGCTGACCCAAGTGGAGGCCTGCCAGCTATAGCCCGTGGGAGGAATCGCACCGTAGAGCTGCATCCCCATGCCTTGCAAGGCATTGACCATCGGCTGTAACTCGGTTGTATCCACATCGCTCGCTCGCGCGGCGGAGACGACAAACTCGAGCGGAGTTTTGACCTTGGCGTGCCAGTTTTGAGTCTCCCATAACTCTGGCGAGTGGAAGAGAGTACGCAGGACCGTACTTATATCTCCGTCACTTGCGAGGTAACTCTTCGCCATGCGATCTACCAACGCCGGCGGCGGATCGTCACCGACAAAGCGAATAGCCAGTTTGCGGCTGATGAAGTGCGCAGTTGCGGGACTGGCGGCCAGCATATGCAGCAAGGCGCGGCCCTCCGTCTCGCCATCTTCTTTGAACTTCTTTCCCATGACTTTCTTTGTGCCCGGCTCATGGCGGTTTGCGTCGAATTTGAAATCGCCGCCGCGCTGCGGCTTGTCAACCGTCCAGCCGGTCAAGATGCGCGCTACCTGCGTTACATCGGCCTGAGTGTAGCCGCCGTTGACCCCCAGAGTATGTAGTTCCATCAGCTCACGGGCGTAATTTTCATTCAGGCCTTCGCGCGCTTTCGGTTTGCCATCGGGATGGCGAGCTTCTTTTTCTTTTTCCTTCTCAGCAGCTGGCGAATCCGGGCCCATGCTGCTGGAGTTATCGAGATACAGAAGCATTGCGGGACTATGCGCCGTAGCTTCGAGAAGATCTTCAAACTTGCCCAGCGCATGGGGGCGGAGTACATCGCGCTCATAACTGACTAAGTAATAGGGCGTCTCGTCATTCTTATGCAGATAGACATTGAAGTGATTGAGCCAGAAGTCGGTCATCACTTCCTGCAACTGGGCAGCGGAATAAATATCGCGCGTCAGGCGCTGGCAGGCCAGCTCGTTGTTGACAAGATTCTTGGGGTTTTCAAGGGCTAGAACCTGCTCCTTTTGCAATGGAGTGAGGCCATTGACCAGAGCTGCGCGTTGCGGGCCTTTGAGCGCTTTGCGCAGGCTGTCGAAGTCGGGCTGGGGTAGCTTTGACAGTGCTCTTAAGCGTTGATCGGCGGGCAGAGCGAGGATGCGCTTGATCTGCACCTCATCCGCAGATGGCCCATTCGAGGGAGGACGGAATTGCGGGGAAAGGGATGCGGCCATCTTGTTTTCCAGAGGGGCTTGCATGGCTGACTGCATTTCTGCCTGGGTTGCTGATGCCTCCGCGGCGCCGGTCGCCATAGTTGAATTCTTCACGGACATTGATTGCGGAGTGTCTGCGGTTTTCTCCGCGGGTGCCGGCGCTGTAGCTGCCGCAGCGATGTTTTTTTTCTCTTCTTTCTCCTGTTTGCGTACCTGATAACGGGTGATCTGGTTTTCGTAAATAGCGTGCAGGACAGGGTCGGCAGGGACGGGAACCTTGCCGTCGGTTGCCTGACGGATCAGCGCGTCGCTGGGCAAAGAGTAGAGCAGATCGGCGGTGCTCCACTGCATGGCCGGGAACTGGCTCAGACGGGCGTCGAGGTCGGTCTGGTCGATGCGCTCGGGATGAAGCTGCTCTTCAAACCAGCGGTCGAGGCCAATAGCGCGGACGGCGTCCAGATCCCCAGGGCGCGGCCCGAAGGTGAAGCGGTTCAGCGCATGCAGAATTCTCTCGTTTCCGCGCAACTGGCCTGCCTGATATGCGGTTCTTGCAGCAGATTTGGCGGTCGAAGACGGCGGCGCGGATGCCGTTGGAGACTGCGCCGAAATTGGCGCGGAGGGGCTGGCCAGAGCGAGAGTAAGCAGTGCGGCGATAGAGGCTCGGAGGCGTTCCATGCGGTCTCCTCGGTTCAGGTCTGGCTATGACGCTACGCGGGGCGCAATATTCCTGTTGGGTAGAACACCGCGCAGTGGAAAATGTTGCGTCTGATAGTAGCGCCGGGATTGAGGATAGGCAAGCATACGCCCATCTCCAGTCCTGGATGACAGACGCAGAGAGATAGAGGTTCGCTCACGCGTGGGAACATTTCATCTCCATGCGAAAAAGCGATTTCAGCGTATTGACCAGAATCAGGTGAGAAACCTCAGCCCCGGCATCGGATAGTGCTTGCGGTTGCGAGTCCAGAGGACGGACTGGCTGTGAATCGCTGTTGCTGCGATGAGGGCATCGCCGATTTTAAGGCCGTGACTTTTACTGAACTGGCTGAGAAGCTCACCTGCAAGTTGCCCGATGTTATATTCGACCGGTATGCAATTGGCGAGGCGGAAGAACTGCGCGACAGTCTGAAGTTCATTGGGGCGTGCACCTGCCCAAACTTCCGCTGCCGTAACTGGAGAGAACAGAATTTCAGACGCAGTAGCTGCCAGAGAACTCCATTCAGAAAGAATCCTTGGATCCCGCGAACGCAGAATTTCAATCACAATATCCGAGTCCAGCAGAACGCTCATTTGATTCCCAAACGCTCCAGGCGGTCATCATCCCTCAGATTCCGGATATAGGTCTCCGTATCGGGAAGGTCAGTGCGGTCTTTCCACAGTCCTACGATGCCGAGCATTGCGGCGCGGCGTTCTTCAAGATTGCCCATGTACTTGTCGCGCGCGGCAGTTCTGACCAGCTCGGATACCGTGGTGTTGTTTAGGCGGGCGCGCAGGTGAAGAGCTTCCCAGAGGTCATCATCGAGATAGAGCTGGGTCCGCTTCATGATGTATAGCATACATCGCCAACTGGTAAATAGGAATACCTACTCCAGAAACTCGCGCACGAAGGGGTTTTCGCTTTTGAGCAGCTCATGCAGAGAGCCGTCGAAGATCAGGCGGCCTTCGTCGAGCATCAGGAAGGTGGTATTGGGGTCGGTCTGGCCTTTGGGCAGGGGAACCATCCCGTTTGCTTCTTCGTCGAAGCGGTGGGTGCAGAGAGTAAAGGCATCTTGGAGCCGGTGGGTCACCAGGATCGACGGCGCTTTGTAGACGTCGCGCTCCTTCACGATCAGCTCAATAATCGTGTTGCAGGTGACCGGATCGAGTCCTCCGGTGGGTGAGTCGTAGAGCAGGAATTCCGGCTTGTGGATGAGGGCGCGGGCAATGGCCACGCGGCGGCGCATTCCGCCGGAGAGGCTCGCAGGGTAGAGCGAGAAAGTCTGCTCCAGGCCGACAAAGCAGAGCGCCTTGCGGACGCGGCGGTCGACGCGGGCCTCTGCCACGCCCTCCTGAATGAGCTGGTAGGCCACGTTGTCGCGGACGGTGAGCGAATCGAAGAGCGCGCTTTCCTGGAAAACCATCCCAGTACGAGTGCGTAGGGCAAACATCTGTTCCTCGCGCATCCCGGAGATCGTTTCGCCGAAGAGACGGACGCTGCCTCTCTCTGGCTGGAGCAGGCCGTTGGCCAGCTTGAGCAGGACACTTTTGCCGACTCCGGCTGGCCCCAGCAGAATGCGTGTTTCCCCTGGCGCAACTGAAAACGAGATGTCTTTGAGGACAGGCGGGCCGTTGAAGCCGATGGTGACATTGCGAAACTCCACCACCGGGCCAGGGGCAGCAGCAGTTGTGCCGTTTTCCGTGGCCTCGCCGGATTCGGGGTCGAGTTGGGAGCAAGCTTTGGAATCATTCATGGCGCAGGGAAGAGAGAAAGCATTACCTGAGTGATGAAGAAGTCAACAAAGATGATGATGACCGAAGCGGAGACCACGGCCTGAATGGTGGATTTGCCTACGCCCTCGGTTCCGCCGCTGGTTCTCATGCCATAAAAACATCCGATCGACGAGAGAATGTAGCCGAAGAAAAGCGGCTTGACCAGTCCTTGCAGGATGTCTGGATAGCGCAGGTGTTCCCAGGCCATGGAGAAGTATTGGGTGCCGTTCTGGTGGTTCATGAAGACGGTAACCGCGCCTCCTCCGGCGATTCCACAGGCGTCGGCGACGATGGTAAGAAAAAGCAGCATGAAGGTGCAGGAAAAGATGCGCGGGGTGACCAATTTGCGCACCGGGTCAACGCCTAGAGCGCGCATGGCGTCAATCTGCTCCGTGACCACCATCGACCCGAGCTCGCTGGCCATCGAGGAAGCGTTGCGACCGGAGACCATGACGCCGGTCAGCACTGGACCGAGTTCGCGAATCATGGTCAGGCTGACAAACTGGCCGGTTACCGCAGTTGCGCCGAAGGCTGTCAGCGTGGCTGCGGATTGCAGAGCCAGCACGCCGCCGGTGGAAATGCCGGCTAGCACGACAATGGAGAGCGAACCGACGCCGATAATGTCAGCCTGCAGGAGAAAGTCCGGCCAATAGACCGGTGGCCGGAAGAGATTGGTCACAGCCCGGTACGCGAACAGGGAATATTCTTGGACCGTGAGTACAAGTTCCTTGGCGGATTGTTCGAGTTTGTCTATCGCCATATGTTTTGCCGGAGCATCTATCGATCTTGCCGCTCTCTGGACAGAATAGCGCATGGAGCGGAGATGGCCCTCCTCTTCCGTACACTAAGAGGAGGGAGGGAAGGATTGAACCCTGAATCGGACGAGAAGCTGGACGCTTTTTTCTCTTCATTTGGCGGAGGAGCAAGACCCCATTTGCTGCTGGATTACGACGGTACGCTCGCGTCCTTCCGGGTCGATAGGTTTAAATCGAGGCCGTGGGCGGGTGCGCGAGAGCTGCTGGTGCGGATCCAGCAGCAGGGAAGGACGCGCATGGCAGTGATCACCGGCCGTCCTGCTGCTGAGATAGCTCCAATGCTGGGGCTTGACCCGCCTATCGAGGTCTGGGGCTTGCATGGAGCGGAGCGGATATATCCCGATGGACGGCGAGAACTGGAACTGGCGCCTTCGCCGGCACAGGCAAAGCTCGATGAACTGCGCGCGCGCCTCAAATGCGACAGTCTGGGCGGGCTCTACGAAGACAAGGCCAACGGTGCGGTGATTCACTGGCGGGGCCACTCGCCGCGAACCGCCATGCACATTGAAGAGCGGGCGAGAGCGCTTTTTGAACCGCTTGCACAGATGGAGGGATTGACGCTGCTTGATTTCGAGGCTGGGCTGGAACTCCGCGCGGGACGCGACAAGGGCGGTGCGGTGGAGGCGATTCTGGCGGAGACGAGCGCTGAGTTGGCAGCGGCCTTTCCCGTGGCATACCTGGGCGATGATCTCTCGGACGAGGCGGCTTTTCGCGCGGTCAACAAGCTGACGAATGGGCTAAGTATTCTGGTGAGGCGGACGAGGCGGGAAACTGCGGCCCAACTTTGGCTCAAGCCGCCTGTGGAGTTGCTGGATTTTCTGGAGAGATGGGCGAACGCATCCTGATGCGGACACACAAGACCTGAAACGCATGAAGTTGAAGCAAATACTTAAAGCGGAAGCACCGGCTGTCGTGGATTAGCATTCCGTTTTTGCATTTCTCGCTGCTTTCGTGTACCCCATCGAGTGATTATCAGCGACGCGAAAAAACTAAGGATCGGAAGCAAAATCATCAATCCCATATGATAAAGCCGGTACAACCATTCTGCGAACATAAGCCAATGCGCAGATGTTATCCAGATAATCATTCCAAAACCGGCGGCTGAGATCAAGACAGCTCCGGCAAGAGACAACAACAGTCTCTTGCGATCAGAAGATACATTGGAATGCTGTGCCGCAACGGTAACCATGCCAGCAAGTATGTCACGCGGCCCATTACCGGTCAAACGCCATTTCGGCAATAAAGCAAGAACAAAATTACAGAGGAAGACAGAAAGGCCCCAGCTTGAACGCAATATAGCTGCGCGAAGCCGGGGCATCCTGAATGATTGGAGAAGTTACAGCGCTGTTGCTCCGCGCTCGTCGTTACGGATACGGATGGCGTCGTCGATGTGGCTGATGAAGATTTTGCCGTCGCCGATGCGGCCAGTGCGGGCGGCGCTGCTGATGGCCTGAATGGCCTTCTCTTTTAGATCGTCGTTGACCACCAGTTCGATCTTGACCTTGGGTAGAAGATCGACCGTGTACTCGCGGCCACGATAAAACTCCGTGTGGCCCTTCTGGCGGCCGTGGCCGCGAGCCTCCAATATTGTCATTCCTTCAATGCCTGCTTCCAGCAGGGCATCCTTTACAGCATCCAGCTTGGAGGGCTGGAGAATTGCTTCGATTTTAACCATTGCTCAAATGCCTCGTGAAATCTCTTCGCTTGTCAGCCTATCAGGCGAGGGCGCGGATTGGAATCAACACCCCCACAAATTCGGTTTAGGAATTCAGATCGTAACCCTCTTCTCCATGTTGGGAGAGATCCAGGCCCTGCGCCTCATCTTCGGCAGAAACCCGGAGCCCGACGAGTTTGTCTACTGTAAAGAGTAGAACCAGTGTACCTACAATCGCCAGGGTCCAGGCAATTCCCGCGCCCGCAGCCTGATTCAGCAGCTGATGCCAATGGCCGTCGATGACTCCGGTGGGGATGGGCTTGCCGGACGCGTCATTGCCATAGGCGGCGTTGACGGCGCTTGAAGCGAAGATGCCGGTGAGCAGCGCGCCCAGCGTTCCGCCCGCGCCATGCACGCCGAAGGCATCCAGCGAGTCGTCGTAACGAAAGCGGCTCTTGACCATGAAGACCATGAAGAAGCAGAAGAAGCCGGCGATGAGGCCGATCAGCAACGCGGACGTGGGTTGCACAAAGCCGGAGGCTGGGGTGATGGCGACGAGACCGGCAACCGCGCCGGAGATAGCTCCGAGCGCCGTTGGCTTGCCGTTGTGAATCCACTCAGCGATAGTCCAGCCAATTGCTGCCGCTGCTGCTGCAAAGTGCGTGTTCACAAAGGCGCTGGTGGCTAGAGAACTGGCGTTCAGCGCGCTGCCAGCGTTGAAGCCGAACCAGCCGACCCAGAGCAAACATGCGCCGATGAAGCTGAGCACCATGGAGTGCGGCTGCATCTTGGTGTGCGGGTAGCCGAGGCGTTTGCCCAAGTAGAGCGCGGTGATCAGCGCCGAGACGCCGGAGGTGACATGGACTACCGTGCCGCCGGCAAAATCGAAGCTGGGAATCAGGCCACCGGTCGAGTTCAACAGGCCACCGACGCCCCAGACCATGTGAGCCATCGGCGCATAGACCACGAGCAGCCAGAGCGAGAGAAAGAGCGCCATCGCGCTAAACTTCATCCGCTCGGCGAATGCCCCGGTAATCAGCGCGGGAGTGATGATGGCAAACATGAGCTGGTAGATCATGTAAGTCTGCTCGGGAATCGTCGGACCGTAATTGGGATTTGGGGTCAGCCCAACGCCCTGAAGAAACATGTGCTGGAAATTCCCGATGAACCAGGTACCCTGGCCAAAGGCCAGCGAATAGCCCACCACCGCCCACAAAACCGTCACCAGGCCCATCATGGCGAAACTTTGCATCATGATGGAGAGAATGTTTTTGCGGCGCACCAGGCCGCCGTAGAAGAGAGCCAGGCCGGGTCCAGTCATCAGGAGCACCAGCGCGGCGGAGACCAGCATCCAGGCGTTGTCCGCCGAGGATTGCGCGTTCTGCACCGATTGCTGCAGCGCGGTGATCTGGGCCTGTGTTGCGGGGGCTGTACTGGAGATTGTGGTTGGGGCCTGGGAAAAGGCAGATACTGAAAAACCTAAGAAGGAGGGTAAACAGAGCAGTTTGGTGCGATCCATGGACGTTCGGCTCCCGGTATAGGTCGTGCGGCGGGTTTCCGGCCGCCAGCCCGGTAAGACAAATAAATTGAGTTCCTTGCGTGAGCCGGAGCAGAGAGGACGCCAGCCGGTGCGAGAAAGCAGATGAACATCCCACGGGCGAGATGAGGGGCCGCGAAGGGACAGTTCCACTTCCAATTTAAACGATTTTGCGTAGAAAATTCATAAGGAGCAGATAAATCTCACTGGTCTTTTCATTCTGATTGCGATAAAGAGTTTTTCGACCTGAGATTGCGATGAGGTACTGGCTGAAGCAGTCGAAGTAGCGGGTGCCTGGCGGGGCGGCGGAGGGGATAAAACGCGAATCAGCTTTGCAAGAGCTGGTGTTCGATCTTGGCCGCATGCAGCCTGGGAGCAGATTCGGACTCCAATCTTGAAACTTCTTTTGATCTTCGCTTGGCGTCATACATTTTCAGGTCAGCGGCAATGCAAAGGGCTTCCATATCTTGCGCATCTTCCGGAAAGAATGCGAGGCCGACGCTAGCGCCGGTCCTTACCAGGTTTCCTTGCAGGTGCAGTGGCTGGTCGAGTAATTCCATCAGCGACTTGGCAACGTTATCGGCATCCTCGCGGCTGGTCGGCTCCTCCAGGATCACGGAAAATTCATCTCCGCCGGTGCGGGCTACAGTGTCGGAACGGCGGACTCGGGCGGAAAAGATCTCAGCCACGCGCTGCAGCAGCAGATCGCCGACATGGTGTCCGAGGGTATCGTTTACCTGCTTGAATCGGTTCAGGTCAACCAGCAGCAAAGCGGTTCGGGTATCAGTGCGGCGGGCGCGCTCAATAGCGCTGGTGAGCCGGTCCTGGAAGAGGCGGCGGTTTGGGAGTCCGGTCAGCTCATCGTGCAGAGCCAGATACTTGTTGTGTTCAATCTGATCCTCTAGTTGCAGCAGGATCATACCCACGGCAACTACGTATTTAGGCAGATTCCAGACCTCGCCTTCCAGATGGACGCTGGGAAAAAACATCTCGATCAGCGGGCCAACGACAAAGACGGACGACCACAGGAAGAATCCGGCGATGGTAATGAAAGCGCCAGTAGTGGCGCGCTTGTAGGCCAACCAGAAATGTATGGCACAACCGAAGTAGACAACAAACAGAAGGGCTTCCAGCGCGGTGTCAGTTCCGCCAGTCCTGTTCTGAGTTGCTACGAGAAATACTGAAAGCAAGCAACTGAGCGAGACCGTCACCCAGCGCAGCGGATGACTGAACTTATGCAATACCGCCAACGCGACAGACAATGGCAATGCGCCAATCAATATCGCCGCAACGTTGAGCGCCCAAGCCGGAGCGGAACCCATGATCAGCAGCCCAATATACAGCGTGTAGGCGCCGAGGAGCGAACCCAGCATCCAACTGCTGGAACGCCGGCTGCGGTAGGGGACCGCTGCGCTTTTGAAGAGAACCGCAGCGCAGGCCAGAGCGGAAACCGAAAGAATGCTTGTGAGCTTTCCCCATATCCCCGGAGCCGGTGCAAGAATCGACGCGCAGAAGTGCGCGGCGATCATGATCCAGCCGGTGAGCCACAGTCCCGAGATGGGTGTCGGGTTGCGCCGCGCTACCGAGGCGAAGGCGCAGGTCAGCAGGGCGACCGCTGCCACATCCGGGAGTTTGGTCCAATCGAACAAGCGTACCTCTTGCGGGATCAGGTCATTGCATTAGAGCATCGCTGGGATAGCTCGGAAATCTCGCCGAGTGGCAATGAACCATTCTGACAGCCAAAGCTTAAATTCTGATCGACAACTTGAAGGGGCCGGTACCACTCTTTTGTAACACCATTTTTTCCTGACAGCAAACGAATGTAACCAAAAATCTAGTCCATGGTTGATTATTTGGATGCCCCCTCCTGGATTTCCGATGTCATTGGGGTCCATCTCAAATAGACTCACAACGATATGGCAGCCAGTTTGTACATCGTAGTTGAAGGGGAGGACCCAGGGTTCGACACCTTCGTAAAGGGCCACGCCATGGCCCGTAACGAAGACGCCCTGGAGCGTTTGGCGGTCAGCCTGCAAGCTCGTCCGCTGCTGGAGTACTTTTCCGCCGACGAAAACTCGATGGCGCTGCTGTTGGAGCAGGGCGCAGGCGAACCCGGCTGGGCGCGCCACCTGCCACAGCCGCAATGGTTCGATGCGCTGGATGGCCTGCATACCGTGATGACGCTGATTGATTTTCTGGTCGAGTCGCCAGCGGCGCTGGGTTCAGAGACATCTCCCGTCTTGGCCGAACTGCGCGAGTACGAACGTGTACTCAGCAAGTCCGCCGAGCGGAGCTTGCGCTGGCACATCGCCGTAAGCTGGCGTTGACCGCCACCTGCGGTGGCGGCTGGATGTTCGCTTTTCGCTCGCTTGGGTTCTGTGGTCTACGCAGACAGCCTTCGGCTCGAAGGTTCCAGCAAGAGTGACTTTCAGCAAAGCCGATTCATCTCGAAATACCCTATGCGTCGTCGCTTTCATCCTCGCGAGGCGTGAAAACATTCCCCATGCGCCGGATCTGCGCGCCTACTCCGCGCAGCTTTTCTTCGATGCGTTCATAGCCTCGATCCATATGATAGACGCGGTCCAGAATCGACTCGCCATCCGCCACCAGCGCGGCCAGCACTAGCGAGGCCGAAGCGCGCAGGTCCGAGCACATCACTGCCGCTGCTGAGAGTTTTGCTCCTCCCCGCACCGTCGCTGTGCGTCCGTCTACCTTAATGTTCGCGCCCATCCGCACCAGTTCCTGCACATGCATGAAGCGGTTCTCAAAAATGTTTTCCTTGATTGCGCTTACGCCCTCGGCCAGCGTGGTTAGCGCCATATACTGCGCCTGCATATCTGTCGGAAAACCCGGATATTCCTCCGTCGAAATATCGGCGGCGCGCAGTTTGCCGTCGGCACGCACGCGGACTGAATCCGGCCCCAGCAGATCGATTCGTGCACCTGCTTCTTCTAGCTTCGCAATTACCGCGCCCAGATGCGAGGGGTTGCAGTTGGCTACAATCAAGTCGCCACCGGTGATGGCTCCAGCGACGAGAAATGTTCCTGCTTCAATGCGATCGGGATTGATGCGATGCCGCGCGCCATGCAGCTTGGCAACGCCCCGCACCCTGATGGTCGAGGTTCCCGCGCCTTCAATCTTTGCGCCCATCGCCGTCAACAGAGCGGCCAGGTCGGTTACCTCGGGTTCGCGAGCGCAGTTCTCCATCAAGGTTTCGCCCTCGGCCAACACCGCGGCCATCAGGAGATCTTCCGTTCCGGTGACAGTGATTTTGTCAAAGACCAGATGCGCGCCTTTGAGCCGCTCGGCGCGTGCTTCCAGGTAGCCATGCTCCTGGGTAATCACCGCGCCCATCTTTTCGAGAGCCTTGATGTGCAGGTCGATGGGCCTCCCGCCGATCGCGCAGCCACCAGGCATTGCTACTCGCGCCATGCCCGCGCGAGCAATCAGCGGACCAAGAACAAGCGAGCTGGCGCGCATGGTCTTCACAATCTCGTATTTGGCCTCGGGGTCGGAAAGCGTACGGCAACTGATGGTGGTGCGGTGCTGCGCGCGGCCATAGCCCAGCTCCACCTCCGCGCCCATCGAGGCCAGCAGGCGGCGCTCGGTTTCGATGTCCCGCACCTGGGGAATGTTTTCGAGGGTGACTTCTTCCTCGGTCAGAATGGCCGCGGCCATGCAGGGCAGCGCAGAGTTTTTTGCGCCGGAGATACGAATGGTTCCTACCAGCGGATTACCGCCGCGAATGACAAATTTATCCATGCCGAGTGTCCATGAAAATGAGGGTCTCCGTAACAGTCCAGTGTAAATGCTGTGGGGATCGGTGTTTTACTTGCGGCGTTATACTTGGGTGTCTGGTAGGGCGATTTTGTTTCGCGAGTGGAAGGGAAGCACAATGAGGAAGACAGTTTTTTCGGGGCGCGCAGTTCTATCCGCAGCGCTGCTATTGTCGAGTATGGAAACGTTTGCAGCCGCTCCGGCGGTAATTGCTCAGACTGCGCCCGTAGCCGCAGTAACGAAATCCGCCCCGCTGCCCAAAATCATCAATAAAGACGGCCACTACGCCTTGCTGGTCGATGGCAAGCCCTATTTGATGCTAGGTGTGCAGGCCAACAACTCCAGCGCATGGCCCGATTATCTGGGCAAGGTCTGGCCCGCCGCTGAAACCCTGCATGCCAACACCGTCGAACTACCCATCTACTGGGAACAGCTTGAACCCGCCGAAGGAAAATTCGACTTCAGCCTCGTGGACCTGATCCTCAAGCAGGCGCGCGAGCACAAAGTCCATCTGGTGCTGCTCTGGTTTGGCACATGGAAGAACGCCAGCCCGCACTACACGCCGGAGTGGATCAAGCTGCATCAGGAGAAGTACCCCATCCTGGTCAATAAAGACGGCAAGACGGTTGATTCTGCGTCGATCTTTGCCGCAGATGGAACTCTCAACGCAGCTTGGCTCAATGCCGACAAAGCCGCCTTCACTGCGTTGATGCGCCATCTCAAGCAGGCCGATCCGCAGCATACGGTGCTATTCGTTCAGGTCGAAAACGAATCCGGCGTCTGGGGTGCGGTGCGCGATTACTCGCCCGGCGCCGAGAAAGCCTTTGCAGAGCAAGTGCCTGACAAGCTGGTCAAGGGACTGGGCAAGCAATCCGGCACATGGAACGAGGTCTTTGGCGAGGATGCGGGGGAGCGTTTCCAGACCTGGTTCATCGCTCGTTATATCGAGCAGGTAGCCGCGGCGGGTAAGGCAGAAAATCCTCTGCCGATGTATGTGAACGCCGCTTTGCGCGATCCATTCAATCCTGGCCATGCGCCCAGCTACGAGTCCGGCGCGCCTACGGATAACGAGATCGGTCTCTGGAAGATTGCCGCGCCGTCGATTGATCTGATCGCGCCGGATATCTACATACCGGAGTATGCGAAGTACATGAAGTCCATCGATTTCTACAATCGCAAGGACAATCCTCTGCTGATTCCCGAGACGGGCAACCCGGCAATCTATGCGCATTATGTTTATGCGGCTATCGGCAACGGAGCCATCGGCTGGGCGCCGTTCGGCCTGGATTTTAGCCGCTACAGCAATCAGATTGAAGGACCGGAGGCGATGGAGCCAAGCGCGTTGAAGCCCTTTGCGCAGCAGTTTGAGTTGCTGGCTCCAATTGCCGGCAAACTCGCGGAATGGAATCTTGAAGGCAAGGTGCGCGGTGCCAGCGAAGCCCCTGAAAACCATCGCCAGACACTCAGCTTCGACCGCTGGGATGCCGTGCTGCAGTACGGTCTGCCCTCGTTTGGCGACTGGATGCCGCCCAAGGGTAACACTCCTGCGGACGGCGGGGTTGTGATCGCCCAACTTGGACCGGATGAATTCCTTGTAGCCGGGCATCATCTTCGTGTGGACTTCAAGCCCACCTACGCGCCGGAGAAAAAACGCTACTGGCTCGCGGTAGAAGAAGGCGAGTATGATGCGACTGGAAAGTGGAAGACTGCGCGCATATGGAATGGCGACCAGACAGATTACGGCCTGAATCTAAAATCAGACGAGAATATTTTGCTGCGTGTGCGGTTGACGGTCTTCTGATTGTTCCTGACTACAACCTGTCTCATAAATAGCACTCTGCAAATTTGCCGACTGTGAAACCCGCATCAAAGCGGGTTGAATGCACTTCGCGAGTCAAAGAATTTGGTTTATGAAACAGGTTCTAGCATTTCAGGTTTGAATTACAGTCATCTGTACGCACAACGAAAATCCCCAGGCCTCTCGAAGGAGACCTGGGGATTCCATTTTGCTCGCCATCCCAACGATCTTGAGTGGGGCGTAGCTTCTGACTATAGCTTTGGCGATGGTCCAGCGGCGGCAATTCCCGAGACCACCCCGCCGCAGGCCGCGACAGTAGTGGAGTTATCTGCGACGGTAGTGTTGTTGAGGATGGCCGTGGAGTTGGCGAAAATGCATATGCCTTCTTCGTTGCTGGTGATCATGGAGTTTTGCACATTCACCGTGGCATAGGTATCCGCTTCAATTCCAGCAATATACGATCCTGATCCAAGGGTTCCAGTGATGTTGGAGTTGCTGATATCCATATTGCCGTTGCGGGTGAAGACCCCGGCAACGGTCGCTCCCTGAATCGTCACATGATCCAGCGATACATGATCGTCGTTGGTTACAGGAGTCGTTGTGCCGTTCTGGAAGGTGCGGACGCCGATCTCTCCGCCCTGAATCGTCGTATTCCTGACCGTCACATACATAGGAGATTCGCTACCCAGTCCGACGCCGATCTGCGTAAAGCCTTCGATATGGCAGCCGTCGATGACGACGTTGATGATGTTGGTTGTGCCGCCGCTGGCAATAAAGATTGCATCAGCACCCACTCCTTCACCATTGATGGTCAGGTTGCGCAGGACGATGTTGGCGTTGGTTCCGGCACTGATGAAGATGCCCTCGCCGCCGGTAAACCCGATGCTGCCGCCGTTGGTGCCGTCGATGGTGATCGATTGGCTAATGGTCACAGAACCGTAGTCACCGGGGCCGATGACTGAGACGATGCCGCCCGGGGCGGTATTGGCCACAGCCGTCACAAAGTCGGCGTAGGGAGAGACTGCGGTGCCGCTGTTGGCGTCATTGCCATTGGCGGAGACCCAGGTGTGAGTCGGCAATGCAGACAGAGAAGCAGCGAACAGAAACAAAGCCGACGCAGCGGCTGTGAGGCGAAAAACGTTCATAGTGACACTCCTTTGATTCGTCAGCGGGAAAACGAGGGGGGAACTCTACGGTGCGCGATTGAAGACTACAGTCCGAATTCCGTGCGTAGCAAGAAATATTGTGGGGACGGTATCTCCATAGTAGTGTGGTTGGCCGGCAATTCGTAACAAATTGTGACAAGGAAATTTATCTCACCTAGCAGGCCTAGCAAAAGATTCACAAAGCGGTGCTGCGAGCGGAGTCGGCGCTCTGATTGATTTTCTTCACGCTGCCTGCCCGCCGGCGAGCCGGGGTGGGTCAATGCAAGGGATTCTGTGCGCGTAGTTCTTTGACTGGGCGTAGAGAGCGACAAAAGGATGCGATATCTGCTCCCCGTGCCGCTGGGATCGGGGAAGCATGGCGAATTTGTGAAGAATGCTGGCGTGAAGAATGCAGGCGTTGACGAGGAGATAAATCGGTGGTATCTCCATTAGGGCGCGGAGTGATTCTCAGGCAGATAGAAGCTGCGTGTTGCGGGCTTTCGGAGTTTGCAGTGTGAAAGGTCCGTTTCATACGCTTTCCGGCAGAACAGAAAAATGGCAGTAGGCTCGCGCCTGAATCTGCCTCCGAAAATGGGTGCTCCAGGCCGGTATCCCCACGGATAGGTCTTCGTCCGCGGGGTGGAGTTCCCTCGCATTTGGGGATCTGGAATGCTCAAACCTCAACCGAGATAGTTCTATCGCGACGCCGATCTCGATAGAACTGCAAACTCTAAAAAGATCATTTGCGTGGTGTCTTAAGGCCCGTCCTTAGCTTGTTTTCAACTTCCCGGACTACCCGCGCGGCGAGAGTGCTCCTGTGTTGGGCAATAAACTCTCGCACCGGCTTCGGATGTTTCTTGGATAGTTCCCGGAGCGCCCAGGAGAGAGCCTTGACCACCATGTCTTCCCGGTCGGTGGCCAAGTGCGTGCAGATTTCAGTCACGATGCGTACATCTTGAGCCAGCCCGCGCCGGCTCAGGGCAACGGTACTGACCAGCGCGGCGCGTCTCCACCACAGATTGTCGCTTGCGGCCCAGCTACGGATCGTCTCATCGGGAATCCGTCCTTCGCGCCAACTTGGACCCGACAGAATCATTCCGAAGCCATCGACCGACTCCCAGCTATTAATCCCCGTGCCCAGCTGCAAAAGGTCAGCGACAGAAAGGCTTTCAAAACTCTGCTTATGATTGCAGACGAGTTCATACGCGAAAAAGCGCAGCGTCCCGGAGTTTTCTTCGAGCAGTAGCAGTGCAGTCTCCATGACGATGGCAGGCGTGCGTGCCTTCAGTTGCCGCGAGAAATCCCGGCGAAGATTGCGGACAGACGACGTGTTGGCGAGAGGGAGTTCCGCCAGACGGGAACGAATCCGGGAAACGAGTTGGATGGCATCAGGCGATGGTTTCATCGGCGTATTGGAGTTGATAGGCAATTTTATCGCTTGTGCTCAACAGGACTTTTTGACCACCGATCTCTGTTCACGCTTCATGCGCCGTGGGCACATGCGGCTGCGGAACCAGCTCCGTTAACGCGATCCCCGCCAGAATCAGCAGCGCGCCAGACGCGGCCCGCAGCCCCAGACGCTCTCCCATCACCGCGAATGAAGTAATCCAGGCGAAGACCGGCTCCAGCGTGAGCAGTAGCGCCATGTGCGTGGCAGGCAGAATCGACTGCGCCCAGCTTTGAATCGAGAACGCCGCCGCCGTTGCCAGCACCGCGGCAATGGCAAGAGCCAGAGCCAGCCGAGGGGTCCACGTAACATGCGGATGCTCGATCAGCGGCAGGCTCAACGCCATGAAGATTGCGCAGAAGCCCACCTGCAAAATGGCCAGTGCGCGGAAATCAATTTTTGGCGAGACGCGGCCCAGCGCCATGCAGTGGAAGGTAAATCCAATGGCGCAACCCAGAGTCAGCACGTCGCCGAGATTGATCGAAGTAAAGTCGGGCATCGAGCTGGCGATCAAGCTCATCACTGAGCTGTCGCTATGCGCTGTGATTGTGGCAGGCGCTGTGAGCAGAACAATCCCCACAAACGCCAGGCCCGCACCGGCAAAGACATTCCAGCGCGGGGGCTGCGCGCCCGGCGGACGAAGCCATGGAATCACGGAAAAAAGCGGCACCAGCACCACGACGAGTCCGGTGATGAAGGCGCATTTCGACGGAGTGGTGCGGACGAGTCCCGTGGTTTGAAACTGGTATCCGATGGCTAGGCACAGACCCACCAGCGCCCCGGCTGCCAACTGACCGCGACGAATCCCGCGCCAGGACTTGCGATACCCAACAGCCAGCACCAGTGTGGCCAGCGTCATGCGCGTCAGGTTAAAGGCCGCCGGAGTGGCGTCGGCCAGCGCGCCTTTGACCACGACAAAGGTCGATCCCCAGATGGCGATCACGAAGGTCATCAGCAGATAGGCGCGCAGCTTCATCTGTTTGCATTATGCCAGCCGCGACGGCCCGATCTGTTTCACTGCCCATCCACGGGCGGCGGATAGGCTTCTACGCCGCCGACATATGTGCCAATCACATTGGAGTAGAGGATCGCTGGCGCGCCGATCTTGTACAACTCGCGGTCCACGAGAATGAAATCCGCATCGTATCCGGGCAGCAGCTTGCCCTTGTGCCTTTCGGCGAACTCGGCGTAGGCCGAGCCTTGTGTGTAGGCATAGAGCGCCTGTCCGCGCGTCAGCTTGTTCTCCGGGAAATACTCCTTGGTTCCCGCTTCGTTTTTGCGCGTCACTGCGGCATAGAGTCCGCGAAAGGGTGTAACCGGCTCGACGGGATAATCGGTGCCGAAGGCCAGCGGCACGCCTGCATTGAGGAAGGCCTTCCAAGCATAGGAATACGCCGCGCGCTTTGGTCCCAGGCGGTCCTCGGCCCAGTTCATATCGGTAAGCAGATGATTGGGCTGCATGGAGGCAATCACGCCCAGCTTGGCAAAGCGCGGAATGTCGGCAGGATCGACGACCTGGGCGTGCTCAATGCGGTTGCGTGCGGTCTTTGAGATACCGGGCTGCGCATACGCATCTAACGCCATCTCTGTCGCCTTATCGCCAATCGCATGAAAGCCCAATTGGAAGCCCGCCTGCGCGCGTTCGACGGCCATCGTATTCAGTTGCGGCTGCGTGTACTGCGGCAGTCCCGTATTGCCCGGATCATCCGTGTAAGGTTCCTTCATCGCTGCCGTCCGCGAGCCGAGCGACCCATCCATGAAGCCTTTGAGGAAGCCGGTGTGGAGCATGGGGTCGCTCAGGTCGTGGTGATTGCGCATTCTGATCAGATCGGGCAGCGGGGCATTGAAGGGCAACCACTCGGTGATGCGCAGATGCAGCTTACCTTCTTTTTCCATCTGCTCGTAGACGAGAAAATCCTGCCAGTCGCTGAAGTCCTGCACGCTGGTTACGCCGTGTGAGAGCGCGTCGGCAATCGCCAGTTCGTCGCCTTTGCGCCGTTCCGCATCGCTCGGCGGTGGAATTACCTTCCTGACCAGAGCCTGCGCCGACTCGCGCAGAATCCCCGTCGGTTCGCCCTTGGCATCAAGATCGATCGCACCGCCTTGCGGCGGCGCGGTTTTCCCGGTGATGCCGACTGCAGCCAGCGCGGCGGAGTTGGCAATGGCGATATGCCCGTCAATACGGACGAGAAACGCCGGATGCCCGCCTGTCACCTTATCCAGATCCTGCCGTGTGGGCAGTGTTTTCTTGGCCCAGAGCGTGTGGTCCCAATTGCCTCCGGTAAGCCAGTGGCCTGTGGGCGCGGCTTTGGCAAAGTCTTTGATCTTCGCCTGCATCTCCGTGAGGGACTTTACCCCGGTCAGGTCGAGGTTCAACTTGACTCGTCCGGCCTCGCCCAGATGCACATGGGCATCATTGAATCCCGGAAAGATGAAGGCGCTGGTGCTTGAACTGTCAATATCGCGCAGCTTGGTATTTGGCCCGGCCAGCCGGGTAATCTCTTTATCCGTGCCCACGGCCAATACCTTGCCGCCTCCGATGGCCATCGCGGATACAGTGACGGGTTTATCCTGCGCGAGTCCTTCCCCGGTATAAATGACGCCGTCGAAGAAAATGATCTCCGGCGGGGCGGAAAGCTTGGCGGGTGGAGTTATCTTTTTTGCAACGGCGGGATGAGCCGGAGCGGTTTGTGCGGAGCAAAAATGAGAGGCGGTAAGGCTGGCCGTGAGTAGGAGAGTCGTCAAGCGCATGGGCGCAGTGTATCAAGTTATTGCTCGGCGGCCCACTCGGTCATTGCCAATGTCAGCAGCAGCACGCGGCGTAAGCCAGCCTCGCGGTCGCGGGAGGAGTACCATTCCGCCAGCGTGTGCGCTCCGCCGCCCTCGCCACCCGCGCCTAGCGAGACTGCCTGCACACCCAGTGATAATGGCCAGTTGGCATCGGTCGAACCGAGCCGTTGATGCGTCTTTATCCCAAGATGGCGGTCAACGGCGCGCAGCGTTTCCATCAGCGGCGACTCACTGGGCAGATGCGCGGCTGGACGGTCACCGATCTTGGCAATTTCAAATTGCAGCGGGCCGCGCGAGTGAGTAGCCCGCGCATTCGTGGCATGGACTGCATCCTCCACTGCGCGATGCAAAGCGACTTCCAGCCGGACTAGCTGCTCGGAACTCGTCGAGCGGAAATCGATGGAAGCCTGCGCGCTCTCGGGGATCGAATTTACGCTTGTGCCGCCCTGAATCGTTCCCAGGTTCAGCGTGGTGCGCGGATCCTCGGGTAGCTTCGTCTGCTCAAGGGCCGCCAGTGCGGCAACCAGAGCCGTGATCGGGTTTGGCGTTCCCGCATCGGAAAAGCTATGGCCGCCGGGGCCGGTAATTCGCACCAAAAATCGCCGCGAACCCAGCGCCTGCGTCACCGCAGTATCTGCCCCTGCGCCATCGAGAACAATGTGCGCGGCGACGCGGCTGCTGAGGGCATTGTGGCTGTAAAAATGACGCACACCGCGCAGGTCGCCCTCGCCCTCTTCGCCTACATTACCGAGAAAAACCAGAGGAGCGGGAAGTTCGACTCCGGATTGACGGAGCGCATGTGCGATGGCCAATATGCCGACAACACCTGCGCCATTGTCGCAGGCTCCCGGAGCCGTTAGACGCTCTGCACCATCTTCCAAAGATACGACGGGATTGAGTGGCGTATCTGCAGGGAAAACCGTGTCTAGATGAGCGGAGAGAACCACCACCGGTCCGCTGCTCTCGGGCGGCAGAGCAGTGGCAGGAATTACGCCAGTCACATTGCCAACCGCATCGGCTTCTATCTCGCTCATTCCGGCCTCGGCAAAGCGCGACTGCATCCATTCTGTGCGCGCCTGTTCGCCGAAGGGAGGCGCGGGAATCGCGACCAGCTCCCGCTGCCAGTCCAGGATGGTTTTGGGATTTCCATGCAGCCAGGCAAACGCCGAGTGAACGGCGCGCTGCGATGCCAGCGCCGTGACCTGCGAGAAACTCGAGCTGCGCGAGAAGAGTGCCATGCGGATTGATACAAGGGTAGCAGGGACGCAGGGGAATCGTAACGCAGGGAAGCATGTAGGTACTGTCTTAATTCTGTGTTGCATCCGAATCTTGTGCACGAAGCCGAGGCGTTCCGTCCGCGATCCGTTTATAGATAATTTCGATTGTTCTCTTCCAACTTCATACTTCAGCGTTTGCTTTCTTGAATCCCCCTCAGTGTCAAAGAGGCCCTCTTAAAATTTTTACCACATTATTTATCATTTATATTGACAAATTTATTGACATGATCTACTCTCCATTTATGACATTGGAAACCTACAGGGAATCGTTGAAGCAAGCCAAGTTGGATTTGACGAAAGCTATTGCGGATTTGGGGGATACCGAAGCGAAAGTCGAACGCTTGGTCAAGCAAATTGCCGAGTTGCGCCAAACTGTGTTTGCTTTGAGCCGTCTGTGTGGCGAGCCGGAGTTTGTTGAAGAGGATGCGCTTGGACTGACCGATGTAATTCGATTAGCGTACAAAAGCGCTGTTGGTGGCCCTCCGTTGACCCTTCAAGAGGTGAAAGATCGCATAGATAGCATGGGCTACGCTGGCCGGTGGGGAAACCTGTTGGCTTCGGTCCATACGGTAACTAAGCGTCTTGTTGGGAAGGGGGATGTCGTGCTTGCAGGAACTGTCAACGGAAAAGATGCCTTTACCTGGACAGGGCGGTCGGCTGACCCTGCACCTGACGAAGAAACCGTAAAGATGAAATTGGGAACAGAACGTATGCGGCAGAGATTCAGACAGATTTGATCTTAGACTCAGATCCGAACCACCCACGCGTGTACCAGACGTCGGGATATCTGGAGACTCAGCGAATTGTTTGAGGCAGCCGTAGCTATTCTTCTCTGGCTACCTCAGAAACTGGAGGAACACTGTATGACGTTTCCGTATCCCTATCTTCGGTGTCCGCATTGTACTGAGCAAATCCGCTTCCCATATCCCACCCTTCAAGAACCAACATCAAATCAGCCTCGCGTGCCCACGGATACTTGGCACATAGAGCTTCTATGCTATTCATGCGAGAAATGGTTCGGCGCGAGAGCGCGAGATGTCCAGATGGTTCCTCCTCATACAGGGGCCCACAGCCGGTGGCTGCGTAACCCAGTCTTTTTTCGGATAGAATGCGAATGCGGCCAACCAAACTGCCAGCCTCCAGAGAAAATGTTTGTATCTACTACAAAATTCTGTACACCGTCAGAAATTCAGAAATTCTTTGCAGACTTGAAGCAAAAGCCGACCTGTGAAAAGTGCCACCCCCTGCGGTTTTGCTCTGCCATCGAAGTTTTTTCATTGTTTTAGCTCTCACCTAATTTCCTACTAACAGGGAATTAAGACACTACCAGCATGCGAACGTTGAAAAGAGTTCTCCAAGCAAGCCCCTCAACGGCAGCCAGCCAAAGAATCTTTGCGCTCAAAAATGCAAGGCAGACAAAATAGAAAACCCGCCCGATCCGTTTTCTGGATCGGGCGGGTCACGGGACGTGAACTCCCTTAGAACGCAGCTACTGTTTGCCGCAGGCTATAGCTGCTGAGAGTTTTGATGTAATTTCCCCGATCGTACGGGGACTTGTCTGGAACAGAGCGGCGGCTCAAGCATCCCCGTGTTTCCCACAGCGACGTATACTCACGCTTCTCCAGCCAGTAACGCATGTCGCTGAGCACGCGGCCAATGTGCTCGATGCCGTGGATATGCAGGGCCGAGGCCATCATGGCCACGCCCGCGCCAGCCATGATGCTCTTCAGCACGTCTTCCGCCGAGTGGACGCCGCCGGTCAGCGCGATATCCGCCTTGGTATTGCCGTAGAGAATCGCCGCCCAATGCAGCCGCGAGAGCAGTTCTGAAGGCGTTGAGAAGTGCAGCGTGGGACGGACTTCCAGCGCCTCAATATCGAAGTCAGGCTGATAGAAGCGGTTGAAGAGAGAAATGCCGCTCGCGCCTGCTCCCTCAAGCCGCGCAACGAGATGCGGAATGCTGGTGAAGGAGCGC
>Ga0181534_10000539_pt1 | contig 26321 bp, 9 predicted proteins | sample PEATcosm2014_Bin_37_FD_119758 | JGI IMG/M metagenome (GOLD analysis project Ga0181534, IMG submission 119758) | Peatland microbial communities from MTU Mesocosm Facility, Houghton, MI, USA - PEATcosm2014_Bin17_10_metaG | ecosystem: Environmental > Terrestrial > Soil > Wetlands > Peat | place...
CCAACCGCCCACCGTAGCTCAACGCCCCGAACAGCTCCCATACCGAGAAATCGAAGGCGTGCGAGTGAAACAGGGTCCAGACATCCTGGCGGGTGAACTGGAACCGGTCATGGGTGGCCGCCAGCAGGCGCACGACGTTGCGGTGACTGATCTGCACACCTTTCGGCCGGCCTGTCGATCCTGACGTATAGATCACGTAGGCGATATTGTCCGGGTGAATGGGAATCACCGGATCCGAATCTGCTTCACAGGCCACATCCAGACCATCCACGTCCAACACGGTGACATCCCGCGCATGCTCGAAGGTTCCCCGCGTCAGCACGAGGCGCACGCCGCTGTCGCGAACGAGGTAGCTCAGACGCTGCTTCGGGTAGGCAGGATCCAACGGGACGTAAGCGCCCCCCGCCTTGAGCACCGCCAGCACTGCGACCACCATCTCAACAGAACGCGCCAGCGCGAGACCGACCCTGACCTCCGGCCGCACGCCCAGGGCAATCAATCGATGGGCCAGCCGGTTGGCGCTGACATTCAGTTGCGCGTAAGTCGACTCGGTTGTGCCGCAGATCAACGCGGTGGCCGCGGGGTGCCGGCGGGCGTGCTGCTCAATCGCCCTGTGAACCGGCTCTTCGCTCGGGTACTGGCGCCGCCTGGATTGCCAGCGCTCCAGGGCTGCCCGCTCATCTGGATCGAGGATGCAGATCTCACTCCAGTGGCGTTCCGCGTCGGTGACCAGTGCCTCGAGAACACGCACATAGCCGGCAATCAGCCGGTTCACCGTGCGGGAGTGCAGGATATCCGTGTTGTATTCAACGGTGCCGCGGGTCTCCCGCTCGCATGCGGTCATCGCAAGCGACAAATCGAATTTGGCCCCCGTCGACTCGGATGCCGCCGGGCGCGATTCCAGGCCTTCGAGCTCGAAGGGTGCCTCGTTATCGATCTGGTGGAAATCAAACAGTGCCTGGAACAAGGGGCTGTGTGCTGGGTCACGCGGCACGTTGAGCGCTTCCAACAGAAGCTCCAGGGGCACATTCGAATGGTTGAGCGCCGCGAGCGCATCGGCGCGCACCTGTCGGCAGACCTGACGCAGCGTCACGCCTGGAGTCAACTCCACCCGGTACACCTGCGTCGTCACAAAAAACCCGACCAGGTCCTGCACTTCGGCCCTGGAACGACCGGCGTTGGGCACTCCGACAGCGAAGCGAGTTTGATCGCAGTACCGCGCCAACAGGACCTGCCAGGCGGCCAGCAGCACCGCAAACGGCGTCAAACGCTCGGAACGGCAGAGCAATCGCAATCGTTGAGCGAGCACCGGGTCCAGCACAAAGGACTCGGCGGCGCCGTTGAACGTCCGCACGGTGGGTCGTGGCCGATCGACAGGCAACTCCAACACAGGAATCTCCGCTCCCAGGTAGCGGGTCCAGTATTCGAGCTCGTGCGCCATCAACCCGGCGGCTTCCGGGCCGCGCTGCCACTGCGCATAGTCGCTGTATTGAAAGGGGATCGCGGGCAAGCTGACCGGCCCTTTCCGACGCAACGCGATGCGGTAGGCATCCGCGAGGTCTCGCGCCAGGATCATATTCGACCAGGCATCCGAGACGATGTGGTGCAGACAGGTTGCCAACAGATGTTCGTCGGCGCCGAGGCGGACGACCTTGGCAATCAGCAGGGGCCCGCTTTGGAGGTCAAAGACATGTCGGGCGAATGCAGCCGGATCATCCGGCAGGTCTTCTCCGCCCAAACGGAAGGTGACCTGCGGCAACACCTCTTGAGCCGGCCGCCCCTCGTGTTCGAAGAACCGGGTACGCAGGACGGCATGTCGGTCGATCACTGCCTGGAATGCGCGTTCCAACGCATCCACGTCCAGAGTGCCCTGCAGCTTGTACATTCTCGGGAGGTTGTAGGCCGAGGAGGCCGGGCTGTATCTCTGGAGGAACCAAAGCTGCTCCTGCGGAAACGACAGCGGGATCATTCGGTCACACCCCCGCTCGTGCGCAACGCAGCGGCCAGTGCCGAGGGCGTGGGCCAATCAAAGACGAGTCCCGGTGCAATATCCACCCCGAGCAGCCGGCCCAACCGCGCGACCAGTCGGATGACCAGCAAAGAGTGGCCGCCCAACTCGAAGAAGTCATCACTCACACCGAGGCACTCACGCCCCAGCAGCCTTGCCATGTGCTCGGCGATCAGCCCTTCCAGCGAGTCTCGCGCCGTAGCTGGCCCATCCGGCGATGAAAGTTGGGTTGGCCATTGCGCCAATTGTTTGCGATCGATCTTGCCGTTGGCGAGGCGCGGCAGTGTGTCCAGCCGGATGCAGTCTGCAGGCACCATGTATGCCGGCAACCGTTTACCGAGCTCGCGCCGTAGCTCGCTTACCGCGCCTGCTTCGGGGCCCACGAGAAATGCGATCAGCACACCGTCAGTTTGTTTTGCAATGACCACGGCCTGCCGCACGCCCGGACACTCGAGCAGCGCCGCCTCGACTTCGGCGGGCTCCACCCGGAAACCCTGGATTTTTACCTGCGAATCAACGCGGCCCGCCAGCCGTAACCCTCCCTGCGGCAGCCGATACGCAAGATCGCCTGTACGGTACAGCCGCTCTCCCGGCAGCAGGGGGTGGGATACGAACACGGCAGATTCGTCGGACCCCAGATATCCGCGGCAGACCTGCGGTCCCCCCACATAGATTTCGCCGATTCCCTCCCCCGTCACCGGGCCGAGATTCGCATCGAGCAGCCAGACATCGCAGTTGGGCAGCGCGGTCGTGAGCGGCAGTGCTGCCGCAGGTTCCGATGGCTCTACAGTGTGAATCATCACCCCGACCGCGGTTTCGGTCGGGCCATAATGATTGCTGATTCGACAATCGGGCGCGTGCCGGCGGATCCGCTCTACCAGGCTCGCCGAGGTCGCCTCGCCTCCCAGAATCAGCCTGCGAGGTAGGACCGGCCCGGCACATTCCAACAGAGCGTCCAGGTGTGAGGGCACGATCTTCAATGCATCAATGTTGTGTTCCGACACGAAACGCGCGAAGGAATCGGCATCTCCTACTTCGGCAGCTCGCGCAACAACCACGGATGCGCCGTTGAACAGCCCGCCAAACAGGGCGGTGTAGGCCAGGTCGGTAGCCAGAGAGCCGACCAATCCCCACCGCCGGCATTGCCTGAGGTCCAGGGCCCGGGATGCAGCCGCCACATAGTTGAGCAGTGCCGCGTGCTCCACCACAACTCCCTTGGGGCGACCCGTGGAGCCGGAGGTATAAAGAACGTACGCAGCCTCACGCAGCGAAATCTCCCGCCGCAGGGGCTCATCCGCCAGCGAATCCCAGCTCAAATGGGTGACGTCGGTCGCCGTAACCACCAGCACCGGCCGCGCCTCGGCCAGGACTGCGTCGCGACGCGCATCCGGCCATGTCGGGTCGAGAGGCACAAAGGCAGCGCCGACGCGCCAGCTCGCGAGCATCGCAACAACCAACTCGATTGAGCGTTGCAGTGAGAGCGCAACCAACGTATCAGGACCTGCTCCCCTGGCCTGCAACCAACGGCCAAGCTGGTTCACTCGCCGGTCCAACTGAGCGTAACTCAACGTGACGTCGGTGGACTCGAGCGCCACTGCGCTCGGTGTCTCAATTGCCCATTGACGTACGCGCTCCCCTAAGCTCAGTGAACCAAAATTGACACGTTCACCCAACAACGCAGCCTCAGCCGCAGGCATGACGGACGGCTCGGCGCCCAGTCGCTGCACGACCAGGCTCACAGCTCGCCTCCCGAGAGGCGCCGCTTGGATACCGACCCTGCTGCGTTTTCGATCGATGCGCGATCTAACATTTCGCCCATTGCGACCACGATGCGGCGTGCGCCCTTGTATGGATCGCGGCCATGTGCCGTGAGCATGTTGTCCAGCATGAGAACGTCCCCTCGCTGCCACTCGAAGCGCACCGCGCACTCCTCGTAGGTCCTGCCGATGATCTGCATCTCGGAATCGGATATGGGCGAGCCATCTCCGTAATAGACTTGCCGTGGCAGCCGCTCGAGCCCGAGCACACCTTGCAGATCCTCGCGAAGCGCCTCGTCCAGGCAACTGACATGATGCAGTTGCACCTGGTTGAAGAACACACGCTCGCCGGTCATCGGATGACGGATGATCGCCGCGCAGTGAAATCGCGTCTGCAACTCATCGTGGTCCAGCCAGCGCCAGCCGACACCGGATCGGGCGAGTTGGCATTCCACCGCCTCCCGGCTTTCGGCCCCGAAGAAGTTGCGCCAGCTCACGTCCAGCCGGTTGACGAAGGTGCGCACGTAGAGCAGGCCCTTTTTCTCGAATTCCGCGGTCAGGCCACGCGGCAACTGCCGCAGCATCCTGCGGCAATCCACGATCGGAGTCGCACCGCCCTCTTTGGCGGGCTGCTCGCAATAGAACCATTGCTTGCGCGGCCAGCGCGCCAGATGGGAGCTCTCGTTGTGAAACAGGATCTTCTCGTGCGGCGGGTAGGGCGTTGACTCGTAGGTCTTCTGCCCGCCCCGCTTCCTGGGCAGGTCGCCATACTCCCCGAACAGTTCCGGCTCGATCGCCTGGGCGAAGCTCTCAAACGCCTGCGGTGTGGGCAGCGGAAAATTCCGGAACAGAATGGCACCGTGGCACCGTAGCAACGCATCGAGCCACGCTCGCTGCGAGCGCGCCCACTCGATAGGGTTCAAAGCGGTCTGCGCGGCGTCAACAACGATGGGCGCAGCCTGGCCCTCAGTCAGTGCGTATGTTCTCACCAACATGGCGAGCCTCCTGCAAGTTCCTCCAGCAGCGAACTGAAAGCACGCGTGAGCCGATTAATCGGCTCGCGCTCGTACAGGGACTCGGCATACACCCACGTAACATCGAGCTCCCCGTCGGTGGGAGTCGCAAACACGGCCAGATCGAACTTCGAGTGCACCGTAGTGGCAGCCAGAGCCTCAACCGCGAGGCCCGGTATCTCAATACGGGCCGGTGGCGCGTTCTGTAGCACAAACAACACCTGGACGAGCGGGTTGTGGGCCCGGTTGCGGGGCGTTCCTGTCACTTCTACGATTTCATCGAACGGCAGGTTTCGATGTTGGAATGCCGCAAGCACGCTCTCCCGTATCTCTCTCAGCCAATTCGACCCGATGGTGGCCCTGGAGCGGATGGGTATGAGGTTGACGAAGAATCCGATCAGATCCTCCAGATCCGGGTGGTCACGGCAGGCCACATCGGTGCCGATGAGCAGATCCTTTGCGCCGGTGTGTGCATGCAGGACGCGGCAGAACGCCCCCAACAACACAGTGAACAGTGTTGTCCGGCCAGCATTTGCGATACGCGTCAGCGAAGCGGTAACCGAAGCCGGGATCGATAGCTGGATGGTCGCGCCGGCCGTATCCGGTACAGCCGGTCGCAAACGGTCAGGTGCAATCGTGGAGGCAACCGGCGCTTCACGCAGATAGTCGCGCCAGAACTGCTGCATTACCTGGCGCTCTCCTGTCTGCTGTGCCTGCCAGGCGGCGTAGTCGACATACTGAATGCGAAGTGGTGTCAGGCCATGCGCATGACCTTCGGTGAGCGCGCGATAAATTGCGACGAGCTCACGGGCAAAGAGGCCTTGGGACCATCCGTCAAAGGCAATGTGGTGGACCGCCAGACTCAACACGTGGCGATCCGGCTTTTCGCGCCGAAGGTTCGCCGCGAACACCGGTCCCCGGCGCAAGTCTAGGATCGGCTCGTCGGGCGCGGTCGGTACGTAGCGCTGACCCTCAGCCGGCGGAGCGGCGCGTTCGGATGGACTCGCCGGCAGCACCGCGTCGAGAGCGCCGGCGGGCCGTTGCTGAGCCTCAAAGAGTTCGATATGGGTCACACCAGCCGGCTCAATGACGGCAGCGGGCTCCCCATCCTGGTCCTGCGGGTAATGCGTCCGCAGCACCTCGTGTCGCGCAATGATCCCGTCAATTGCGCCTCTCAGCGCCGCGATATCGAGTCGCCCCACCAGTCGCAGCGAAACACGCATCACGTATGCAGATCGGAGCCCTCCATGGCGTCCTGCGGACAGCCGGTCCACGACCCATACCCGCCGCTGCAAAGGTGACAACGGAAGCGTCCCATCACGGGAAACCGGCTCGATCCGGGCTACCTGTGACCCCGCTGTCTGCCCCTGCATACGGATGTGCTCGGCCAGACTCATCAAAACCGGCGTCTCCAGCACTGTGCGCAGAGGGATATCTACGCCAAACACCCGTCGAATTCGGGCCATGAGTTGAGTTGCCAGCAGCGAGTGGCCGCCCAGATCGAACAGGTTGTCATGACGGCTGATGCGCTCGACCTTCAGGACCTGCGACCACATTGCCGCCAGCCGTTCCTCAATTTCCCCCTGAGGCGCTGCATACTGCTGCGTCGCCAGCACCGACGGCGCCGGCAGCGCGTTGCGATCGAGCTTTCCGTTCACATTGCGCGGCAGACTCTCCAACACCACCGTGGTTGCAGGCACCATGTATTCAGGAAGCGCTCGAGCCAACTGGGCGCGCATTCGCTCGACATCCAGAGACACACGATCCCGGGGAACAACGTAAGCAACGAGCCGCGGGCCGCGACCACCCGCCCAGACCACAACGGCCGCCTCGCGTATCTGCGGCAGGGCCCGCAGTTGCGCTTCGATCTCCTGCAACTCGATGCGAAAACCCCGGATCTTCACCTGGTGATCCCGGCGCCCCACAAACTCGATCGCTCCGTCGGAGCGCAACCGCGCCAGATCACCGGTCCGATACAGACGGTCCCCCGGAGCGCGAGCGTAGGGATTGGGAACAAACCGCTCCGCCGTGCGTGCCGGATCGCCCGCATAGCCACGACCCACACCGACTCCTGCAACATAGAGTTCGCCCGTGCCACCAGGCGGTACCAGATTCATCCTCGCGTCCAATATGAACAGTTGATTGTTGTCGGTTGCGTAACCAACAGGCGGTGGCGAATCGTCGTCCGCGTCTGTGACTTCGAGCTCATGCAACGCCACGTCGTCCGAGCACTCTGCTGGTCCATAGGCGTTGACCAGCCGCACGTGCGGATAGCGGCTCAGCCAACTCCTGGCGACTTCTGCGGGTAACGCCTCGCCGGTCGCCAGCAACCACCGCAATTTCGATATCTCAACCGCGCAATCCGCAGAGGCCATCTCCTGGATGAGTGATGGCACATGCTCCAGCACTGTTACCCCATTTGCGGCGATGTGCTCCAGCAACCTGGCCGGATCCTGCGCGATCTCCTCGGGCACAAACTGCACACAGCCCCCGAAAAGCAGGGGAGCGAGCATCTGCCACACCGCGATATCGAAATTCTGCGAGGCGGTCTGGGCCACGACATCCTGGGCCGTCAAGCCGAGGTAAGGAATCTTGCTGACCTGATTGTTGAGCATCCCGCGTTGCTCGACCATCACCCCTTTGGGCACCCCGGTGGAACCGGATGTGCCGATCACGTAAGCCAGATGCCTGGGATGGGTGCACAGGTTTGGATTAACGTCCGTCAGGCCCGATGCTTCCAACTCCTCCGCCATACTCGACGACAGCAGCATGTGAGCGCGTGCGGCCGTTAGAATCGCATCCACACGCTGCGGCGGCGTCTTCGGGTCAAGAGGTAAATACGCTGCTCCTGACTTCAATGTACCCAACACCATGACCAGAAAGTCGATTCCCCGATCAGCGCGAATGCCGACAACCTGGTCAGGCGCCACGCCGCGGGCGAGCAACGCATCAGCCAGCCGGTTCGCACGCCGATTGAGCTCTCCATAGCAGATCTGCTCGTCGAGGTACCGAGCGGCAACCCGCGTTGGATTGGAATGCACCTGAGCCTCAAACATCGTCACCACGCTGCAGTGATGGGCAGCGGGGACATGCCGTCCGGCCTGAAGTGCCAGCAAGCGCTCTTCCTGTCCTGCATCCAGCGCCGTAACGTCCAACAGTGGATGCTGGGGCCCATCGAGAAACTGCCCGAGAGTAAGCGTCAACCGCTCAAGAATCTGCGTCATGTCCGAAGACGTGAACGCTCGCGGGTCGTAAGTCAGGCGCAGTCTCAGTCGCTCTCCTGGCACGATTACAACGGTGATCGGGTAGTTGGTATGCACCCGGTTACCGGCAAACGCGATGCGCGACTGCCTTTGCAGCCTGACGAGGTCCGCATCCAGCGGCGCGTTCTCAAACACGAAGAGCGAGTCGAACAGCGAGGCCCCCTTCGGCAGCTCGCTCAGGGATTGGATCTCCACGAGCGGAGTGTGTTCGCAATGGCGCATTGCCGCGTTCTGCGCCTGCAGCTCCCGGAGCCACTGAACCACGGACATCCGACGCGTCGGATGCGGCAGCCTGACACGCAGCGGGATGGTGTTGATGAACAACCCCAGCGTGTCCTCGATGCCAGGCAAATCGGTTGGTCGCCCGGCAACAGTCACCCCAAACAACACGTCGTCCGTGCCCGCGTACGCCGCCAGTACGAGCGCCCAGGCTCCCTGTGTAATCGTGTTGGGCGTCAGCTCGTACTGACGCGCGATCGCTGCCAGACGCTCAGTTTGTGCTTCGCTCAGGAAATGCTCTACATCCGCGGCGCCCGACGGTGCATTCCGATCAATCGCAGGCGTCCGGCGCAAGGGCAACGGAGTTATTTCATCAAAGCCCGCGAGCGCCCGGCTCCAATAGGTGCGTGCCGCATCCCGATCCTGTCTGGACAGCCAGCCGATGAAGTCACGGTACGGCCGCGGGGCGGTCCTCTGCAGCGCTGAGCCGGTGGTCAATGCTGCATAGAAGTCGAAGAAGTCCAGGAACAGCGTGGAGCGGCCCCACGCATCCATGAGAATGTGATGATGACTTTCGATGATCCGCAAGCGCTTTCCCGGCCACTGAATGAGTCGAAGCCTGAAGAGTGGGGCGCAGTCCATTGCGAAGCCGCCGGCTCGTTCCTCGGCCAACACAGCTCGTACGCGCTCCAGCGCATCCGCCTCGCACAGCTCGCTCCAGTCGAGCTTGCTCACATCGGCCTGCACTTTCCTGTGCACGATCTGCAGGGGGTCATGCTCGGACTGCCAGAAGAACGAAGTCCGCAGGATCGCGTGGCGATTCACCACCTCCTGCCAGGCGCGCGTAAACGCCCACTCATCGATCGGCAGGTCCGTTTCGTACTGATCCTGTACGACATAGATACCCGAGCCGTGCTCGACCAGGGAGTGAAGGAGGAGCCCTTGTTGCAACGGCGAGAGTGGATAGATGTCCTCGATCTCATCCCGTGGAATCGGGACCGCCTCCAGACAGAGCGGGTCGATCGAAACGGTGAAGGAGTCATGCGTAGCCGGGGCAACGGCGGGCTCCTCAGAAGTTAATGACGCCGCCAACCGCGCGAGCGTCGGCTGTTCGAACAACAGCTTCGGAGCAACCACCACACCGGCCTTGCGCGCCTGAGCCACTACCTGCAAGGCGAGAATCGAGTCGCCGCCGAGCGAGAAGAAGTTATCGTGGCGGCCGACTCGCTCGACGCGCAGCAGTCTGGCCCAGACCTGTGCCAGAGCCTCTTCGACGCGCCCGCAGGGTGCTTCAAAATGCGAATCGCCTGCCGGGCCGGTGTTGAGCTCAGGCAATGCACGGCGGTCGAGTTTTCCATTGCGAGTGAGCGGGAGAGCCTCCAGCACCGCGATGGCACTCGGTAACATGTACTCCGGCAGCCGACACGCAAGATTCTCGCGCAACGCTGCGGGCTCGATCTCACATCCCTCCCGCGCCACGACGTACCCATGGATCTGGAGTCGCCCTGCCTCGCTGGTACGCGCAATCACCTCGGCTTCGGCGACTCCTGCGCAGCGTGCAAGCTGGCTGGCTACCTCGCGCAGCTCGACGCGATAGCCCCGAATCTTCACCTGGTCGTCCGCCCGGCCGAGGAACTCGAGCCTCCCATCCGAGAGTTGTCTCACCTGGTCGCCGGTTCGGTACAGGCGTTGCCCCGTCCCGAGCGGGTTCGCCACAAACCGCTCGGCCGTGAGCCCAGGCCGCTTGTGATAACCCAACGCCAGCCCGCTCCCACCCAGGTACAGCTCCCCCCTGACACCCTGTGGAACGGGACTCAGCGTGCCGTCCAGTATCAACGCCTGCACGTTGGCCAGGGCAGATCCAATCGGCAGCGACCCGGACGCGCGCTGCGCACACCAGCCCTCCTGCATCAACGCCCCAACGGTGGTCTCTGTCGGCCCGAAATGGTTCCAGACACGACATGACGGGTTGAGTTGCGTGAGCCGCTCATACAACGGCCAGTCTGTGGTTTCGCCACCCAGGATCAAGGCATGCTCAGGCAAGACATCGGCGGGATTCGCTGCACTCAACAGCGCCCGCAGATGACTCGGCACGATCTTCAGAACACTGATCCGATGTTCGCGCATGTATTGCGCAAAACGATCCGGGTCGAACGCGCGCTCGGCGGAAACCAGGTGCAACGTCCGGCCGGAGCACAGCGCACCGAACAGTACCGTGTGTCCCAGATCGGCGGCGATCGTGGATACCATCGCCAGGCTGTTCGCCTCTTGCGGCAGCGAAAGGCGCTCCAGCGCGGACTGCACATAGTTGGCCAGCGATCCCCGGCTCACCAGCACGCCCTTCGGTTGCCCGGTCGAGCCGGATGTATAGATCATGTAGGCGCTGTGCTCGGCCTGCACAACAGGCAGGGGATCACTCCCCTGCGCCGGCCGGCTCAACAGCGAATCCAGCGACAGTGAGATCAGCTCAATGGCCACCGGCCGGCGGGGCACGCTGGTGCTGAGCAGAAGGCTCGCATCACTGTCGGTCAGTTGGTGGACCCATCGCTGCGCCGGCAACTGCGGATCGAGGGGCACGTACACGCCGCCTGCTTTGAGAACCGCCACCATTGCGATCACAAACTCGACGGTGCGATCCGCGCAAATAGCCACGCGCACCTCTGTTCCGACACCCCGTGCGACCAACCTGTTAGCCAACTGCGTTGACGCGCTGTCGAGTGCAGCATAGGTTAGCGTCCTGTCGTCGGCCCGGACTGCTACGGCGTGCGGCCTCTCGGCCACGTAGCGATGCCAAAGAGCCAATGGGTCACTGGCATCCCAGGTGCGAACGGGTCCTCGAATACATTCCGGTGCGTGCGGAAGCTGTAATGCATGCAGTGGGATCAGTGGGGCGGCAATGACCTGTTCCGCTACGGAATCCAGCGCCTCAGCCAGCCTCTCGAGGGTGCCAGCCGCAAACGAGTCACTGTCATAGGTAAAGATGACTTGAATCCCGGCGCGCGCATCCAAAAAATCCACGCTCAAATCGAAATGCGCATAGCCGCTCGAAAGCTCCTGAACACACATCTCGGTGCCGTCGGCGAGTGCGTAGGATGAGCTCAGCTCGGGAAGCTGGGTGCATTTGACCTGGAAGAGCGGATGCTCCCCGGCACGGCGCTCGGGTTGGAGAGCGTGAACCAAAGCCTCCAACGGTAGGTGCCGGTGTGACTGCGCGGCGCTGACCGTCGCGTGTACGGTTGCCAGTAACTCATCGAAGCCGGCCGTCGGATTGATTCTGGTCCGCAGCGGCAACAGATTGACGAGAAAACCCACCAGCGGCTGGGTCTCGGGCCGATCCCGGCAATCGAACGGGGATCCCACGCAAATGTCGTCGCTTCCCGAGAAGCGATGCAGGACGATCTGGATCAGCGCGAGCACGGCGCAGAAAAGAGTGGTGTTGCGCGCCCCGGCGAGGTCACGCAAGCCCTTGCTGGTGGACGCGGAGAATGACATCGCGTGTCGCCCGGCACGCCCCAGGCGACTCGGCGACCGCCTCGGATCGAACGGCAACTCGAGGGATGGAGGCTGGCTTGCAAGGCACTCACGCCAATAAGCCAACTGCCGCTCTGCCTCGCCCGCGTCCAACCAGTTTCGCTGCCAGCTCACGTAGTCGGCGAACTGAACAGGTAGATCCGGCAATTGCAGCGTCCGGCCTGTTGCCTGCGCTTCGTACAGCCGTATCAACTCATCAATCAGGATTTGCAGGGAGCGGCCATCCGCTACAATGTGGTGCACGACCACCACCAACAATGACTCACCGGCCGTCTGCAGCAAAGCGGCCCGAATCGGCAGCTCGCGATCCAGTTGGAACGGCGCGCGCGCATTCGTCTCGAGCCACTCGCTCGGCGCCAGCGGTCGCTGCTGTGTTGAGAGCTTTATGCTCGCGGACGGCAGAATGATCTGTACCGGATCGTCTTCGTTGTCCGGCTGTTGGAATAGGGTGCGCAAGGTCTCATGCCGGGCGACAAGAGCGTTCAGGCACTTTTCCAGCAACACGGCATCCAAGCGCTTTGAGAACCGCAGCAGCCCCGGAAGGTTGTAGGCGGGACTCTGCGGGTCGCGCTGCCACAGTCTCCACAGACTTCTCTGGGCGTCCGACAGCGGCAATGTCCCGTCGCGCGCAACTGTGACAATGGGCAGTTGCGCGAAGCTCAACCGCTGATCGCGCAGCCGCTCGAGAAAAATCCGGCGTGCAGGCGCCGCCAGCCGGGAGAATTGCCGGGCAATCGCCGCCGCATCCGGACGCATCAGCCCGTCTCGAGCGAATCGATCAGATTCGCCATCTGCATCAAGGCATCGGTCCGATCGGTGCCGGCGGAGAACGACTGCGGATCGATGACTGTGGCCAGGTCGCTGACTGTCTGACGCTCGAAGAAATAACGTACCGGCAGATCGCAGCCATGACGCTGCGCCCACAACAAGGCGGTCTGGTTGGCCAACAAGGAGTGGCCGCCGAGCGTAAAAAAGCCATCATGACGACCAATCCGCTCGACACCGAGCACTTCCGACCAGAGCGCCGCCAGCGCCTGTTCAACCGGTCCCCGAGGCGCCTCGAAAGGAACGGCGGCGGCGCGTACCGGATCCGGCAACGAGCGGCGATCAACCTTGCGGTTTCCGAGGCGCGGCAGGCATTCGAGCACGACGAGCGCATCGGGAACCATGAAGCCCGGCAGCTTGCCTCGGAGGTGCCCGGTCAGCTCGGTTGGGTCCAGCGTTGACCCTTCGCGACCCACGACATACGCCACTATCTGCGCGCTATCGTCCAAGCTCCTGGGCACCACCACGGTCTCGAGAATGTCGGGGTGCACGAGAATCTGGGCCTCGATCTCACCGACTTCGATGCGATGCCCGCGAATCTTCACCTGTTGGTCCACGCGACCGAGGTACTCCAGGCGACCATCCGCAGCCCACCGTACCCAATCACCCGTGCGATACAGGCGCGCTCCCGAACCCGAGAACGGATCCGCAACGAAACGCTCGCAGGATGCACCGGCGCGTTGCAAATACCCCTGCGCCAATCCCGCGCCACCGATATACAGTTCGCCGGCGACACCGGGCGGTGTCTGCTGCAGATCTTCACTCAACACGTAGAGCCGTGTTGAGGCGACGGGGCGTCCCAGGTGTACGCGCGGTTCGCTGATGCGCGCGACGCTGGACCAGATTGTTGTTTCCGTAGGTCCATACAGGTTCCACAGGTCGACTCCGCGATCCAACAGCTTGCCGGCCAGATTCCCGGGCAACGCCTCCCCACCGCACAGCCCCTGGATGCGGCCGCCCCATCCCGACTCGCAGAGCAGGTTCCAGGTCGAGGGTGTCGCCTGCAGCACGGTAGCGCCGGACCTGTCCAACAATTGCGCCAGCGCCTGCCCATCCCGTGCCTGTGCCTCACCCGCCAGTACGAGCCGGGCTCCGAGGATCAGCGGCAGATAGATTTCCAAGGCAGCAATGTCGAAGGACAGCGACGTCACAGCCACCAGTACCGCACTGTGACGAACCCCCAAGGTGTCACGCATACTCAACAGGAGATTGCTCAGAGCTGCGTGGCGGATTACCACACCCTTCGGATGGCCTGTTGATCCTGACGTGTAGATGGCATACGCCTCGTTCTCGCTGTGAACGGTTACACGTGGATTGGTCGTGGGCCGATCCATCCACTGCGGTCGGTCCAACAGTATGGTCTTCCCGTGGAGCACACCGAGCCTCTCGCAGACACCCGTTTGGGTCAACAACCCGTCGAGACCGCTGTCCCGCATCATGTAGATCAATCTGTCGCGGGGATACGATGGATCGAGAGGGACGTAGCTGGCTCCGGACTTCATGACCGCCAACAGGGCAACAACCATCTCGACCGAGCGCTCCAGTGCAATACCCGCGCGAGTCCCGGGCCCGACGCCGATCCCTATCAGATAATGAGCGAGTTGATTCGCCCGGGTGTTCAGCTCCGCGTAGCTCAGGGTCACATCGCCGAACACCAAAGCCACCGCGTCCGGACTCGCCAGCACCTGATGTTCAATCATCTCGTGGGTGAACGCCGGTCGTTGATCAAAAGCGTCGTTGAAGCCCCACTGACACAGGCACTGGATGTCCTGCTCACCGAGCAGCGATATTTCTCCGACCCGTTGCTCGGGCGCCGCCGCGATCGCATGCAGCACTCGCAGGTAGTGCTGTCCCAAACGGGCAACCGTCTCCGGCTCGAACAGCTCCGCGGCATAGGTAAAAGATACGCCGATGCGACCATCAGCTCGCTCCACGGTACTGAGAGTCAACTCGAAAGGAGCGCTCTGCCCTCCCACGGGATAACCCTGAATGAGTAGTCCCGGAAGCTCCGCCAGGTGTTGGGTCTCCCGCCGCTGGTGCGTCATCATGACCTGGAACAGCGGTGAATAATTCAGACTGCGTTCGGGCTGCAGCGCTTCCACCAGCTTCTCGAAGGGAAGATCCTGGTAGTCCTGTGCTTCCGACACGCTGCGCTGGACGCGATCCAGCAGGTCCTGCAGCCGCTCGCCTGGATCGAGCACACACTGCAGCACCTGGGTGTTCACGAAGAAGCCCACCACCGGCTGGATCTCCGGGCGGCTGCGGTTGGCATTGGGCACACCCACTCTCACTTTGCGCTCACCGGTGTACCGGTACAGCAACGCCTGGAATGCGGCCAACAACACCACAAACAACGTGGATCGCGAGGCGCGCACCCGTTGGTGCAGCGAGCCGCCCAACATGCCCGGTAGCTCGAAAGAGTGGTGAGCGGCCGTGTACTCCTGCATCGGGACCCGCGGATGATCCGTTGGCAGATCGAGCCGGGGATGCTCTTCGCCGAGCGCGCTCTTCCAATATGACAGTTGCCGCTGCAGCTCTCCCGATTGCAGCCACTTGCGTTGCCACGCCGCATAGTCGGCGTATTGAACCGTGACCGCCTTCAACAAAGGCGCCCGGCGTTCCAGGTGCGCCCGATACAGCTCGATCCACTCATCGATGATGATCTGAGTCGACCAGCCGTCCGAGACGATGTGGTGCATCGAGATGACGACAATATGATCGTCCGCCGCAAGCTGGATCAGCCCTACTCTGAAGAGCGGTCCCCGTGCCAGGTCAAAGGGCGCCCGCGCCATTCGCGTGGCTTCCCGTGAGACGACATCTACCGGGGAGTGCCGGTGATCGATGCAGGAAAGGGTGAATTCACCGGGAGCGAGGATGAGCTGGCGAGGAACTGCCGTGTCCGCGACGCACACGACCGTGCGAAGTGATTCGTGTCGCTCGACAAGCGCTGCGAATGCCCCGCTCAGGGCGCGCCGGTCCAGTGCTCCAAGCAACCGAAGCCCTGCCGACATGTGGTAGGCGGCACTGTCTTCATTCAGACGCCACAAGAACCACAATCGGGACTGCGCATAGGACAACTCCAGTGGAGCGGATCGATCCTCGATGCGAGCGACCGCAGCCTGCGGCCGGTCTGCGCCGGACAGATGGGCGGCCAGGTCCGCCAGCACCTGGTGTTGGAAAATATCGCGCGGGCCGAGCTCGATACCCCGTTCGCGCGCCCGGGCACTGACCCGCAAGCTCGAGATCGAGTCGCCGCCCAGGTCAAAGAAGTTGTCATCACGGCCGAGTGGCTCGCAGTTCAACACCTCACACCAGATCTGCGCCAGCGCGGTCTCGAGCTGTCCCTGGGGCGGCTCATACTGCTGGCCATCGGCACGTTCCGCTTCCGGGAGTGCCTTGCGATCGATCTTGCCGTTGGCGGTGAGGGGCAAAGACTCCAACACCACCAGCTGCGCGGGAACCAGGTAGCCCGGCATTTGCTCCTGCAAGCGCTCGCGCAGGCGCGCTGCCAAGTGGCGAGTGCGCAGCAATCCCGAAGGATCGCTGCACAGTGAACGCCAGCCTTCCGGCAATTCGCCCGGACTTGCAGCGCCGACCTTTGCGACTGTCCGGTGAGGGTCGCGGCGCCGGAATGTCACGCAGAGATCGCCCTCTGACGATGCATCCGCCCATGCGACTTCAACGTCATATCCGTGCTGCTCGCCCAACTCCCAGAGGGAGTGTGGATCAACACCGGCAGGTGTGTGCTCACGCAGCCGCGCCCGCACCTCGGCTACAGTGACCCGGGCATCGGCAGATTGCACCAGTTTCCACGCCGCCACATCGGCCGAGAGCCGTCGATTGGGAAGGCGACATACCTTGACGGCAGCGGGCTGCTGAGCGGACAACACGACCGCCAACTCGGCGAGCGTATCGTCCGTCGTGAGCTCGATCTGCTGCGGATCATCCCCGTCTGTATCCCTCGCGCTCAGCACTACATCGTACCGATAGCGTGTCAGCTCGTTGTCCGACAGTCCGCGCTTCAATTGGACTTCCAGGCCGCCGAGCCGCAAATGTGACGCGACTGCCCCGAACAGCGCGGGATCGATCACCAACTCCTTGTCCTGGGAAATGGCCTGCCCGATTCGCACTCGCAGATGCGCGACCGAGAGGGTGGCAGCCGCCCGCGCGAGCTGTACGGAAGTGTGGAACAATGGAAGGTGCGCTTTGTGGCGCAGGTCACCCACGAAAATGCTGCCGCCCGCACCTACAACCCGCGCCGCGCCCTGCAATACTTCCAACAGATAGTCGCCGTCCGGAAAATACTGAGCCACGGAGTTGAGAACGACCGCATCGAATGCGCCCGCGTCGATGCCACTGAAGTCCGCCGCTTCCCTCTGTCGCAGTTGCACGTGCGATAGTGCCGGCTGTGTGCTCAACCACGCCTGCAGATCTCTCACCACCCGCGCAGACAGGTCCGTGGCCTGGTAGATCGGCGTATGGGGAGCGAGCTGCTGCACCAGCAGTCCGGCACCGCAGCCGATCTCCAGGATCCGCTGGGATCCGAGCGCCCGAATTCGCTCGCTCGTCGCTCGCAGCCATTCGCGCATCTCGGCGTCGGCAATCGGCCGGCCCGTATAGCTACTGTTCCAACCGCGGAAATCCGGTTCCGGCACGCGGCTTGCGTAAACACTGTCAAAAACAGATTCCCACTGGGTTACCAGGTGATGGCGGGAGATGACCTCGCGGCCATCGAGAGCCGTGTGTAGAGCTCGCGCCGTTGGAACCACGTACGCGATGAGTCGCATGTCATCATCCGCGCCTCGCGCCACAACCACGGCCTCACGCACTTCCGGTTGGGCCAACAGTTGCGCCTGAAGCTCCTCTGGCTCTACGCGGACCCCCCGAACCTTCACCTGAGTGTCGGTCCTGCTGAGGAAGTGAAGCTGACCGGCGTTATCCCACCGTACCCGATCTCCTGTCCGATACAGGCGCGTCCCGCCCTCCGAAAACGGGTCCGCCACGAAGCGCTGCGCGCTCAATCCAGGTCGGTCGAGGTAACCCCGCGCCAGGCTCTCGCCGCCCAGATACAACTCGCCGGCGACACCGGGAGGAACCGCGTTCAAGTACTTATCCAACACGTAAGCGCGGCGACGACCCACCGGCTGCCCGATGGGAACCGTGGCGACTTCCAAGTCCGTCGCGCCATCCGCAAGCCATGCCGTTGGCGTGATCACCGTCTCGGTGGGGCCGTATGCGTTGACCAGCCATTCAGGCGAGAGAGCTCGCTGCGCCGCTGCAAAATCCTTTGCCGGCCACGCCTCGCCGCCCGCGATACAGCCTCGTATCGCCAGCCGCCGGTCACCCAGTACGCGAAGAAATTCCCGCAGATACGCAGGCGCCATGTAAAGCACCGAGACCGATTGCGATCGGACCAGATGCTCGATCCGCTCAAACCGGTGCTCGGCCTGCTCCGGCAGCACGATTGCGGCGCCCGCCATCAGCGGCAGCATCCACTGCTCACCGGCTGCATCGAAACTCATGGAGGCGAACTGAAGCAGCCGGTCCCGGGGTGTCAGGCTGTACACTCGCGCGATGGAATGCGCATGGGCTGTCAACGGTCCATGCGCGACAGCCACTCCCTTCGGCCTGCCTGTAGTACCTGACGTATACAACACGTAGGCAAGACTTTCGGGATGCAATTCGACATCCGGATTGGCCTGCGGGGTGCCTGGCCGATCGCCGGCATTCAGCGGCAAGGTCCGCAGGCCCGCAGGCAGGATCAGATCGAGCGGCCGCTCCGGATGGGTCAACAGCAGCCCGACGCCGCTGTCGTTCAGCATGAACTGCAGTCGTTCGGCGGGGTACTCCGGATCCAGCGGCACATAGGCGGCTCCGGCTTTCAGGATGCCCAGGAGGCCGACCACCAGTTCGGGCGAGCGATGCGCGATGATGCCCACCCGAGTCTCGCGTGTGATTCCCATCGACATCAGTCGGTGCGCAAGCCCGTTCGCGCGCCGATTCAGCTCGTCGTAGCTGATCTCGACACCGCGAAATATCAACGCGGGAGAATCCGGACACTCGCGGCAACGTCGTTCAATGGCATGGTGAACAAAAGACGCGGGAGGCTCTACTACCGTCGGCACCCCCCAGTGGCGCAACAGCGACGCCTCTGAGTCACTCAGCATCGCGACATCTTTGATTGCCCGCGCTCCATCTGACACGACGGCGGTCAGCACTCTCAGATAGTGGCTCGCCAGACGCTCGATCGTTGCCGCTTCGAACAGTTCCGCCGCGTAAGTGAGCTGAATGCGGATTGCGCCGTCGACGTCTTCCAGCACGCGCAGGGCAAGCTCGAATTGGGCGGCGTGCTCCGCGACCTGAAAATCGACGAGTTGCACACCTGGGAGGTGGGCCAGCGCACGCGAGTCGAGCTGCTGATAATTCATCACAACCCGAAACAACGGGCTTTGTGTGAGGTCGCGACCGGGTTGCAAAGCCTCCACCAATTGCTCGAAGGGCAGGTCCGGATGGGCCTGTGCCCCCCGCGCCGCGGCTATTGCCTGCGCAACCCCGGTGTCGAGCGTCATATCGCCGTCGATACAACTGCGCAGCACCACCGTGTTGACAAAAAAACCGACGATCCCTTCCAATGCCACCCGGTTGCGGTTGGCTATCGGCACGCCGATGCGGATGTCGGTCTGTCCGGTATAACGATGTAACAGCACCTGGAATGCGGCCAGCATCACCATGAACGGAGTTGCATTGCGCTCGCGCGCATGGGCGCGCAGTGTGGCTGTCAGTTCGCTCGACACGGGCAGCTCGTGTCGACCCGCCCGGTATGCGGTCGCAGGCGATCGCGGGTGATCGGCAGCGAGCTCCAGCAGCGGGTGCTCTGTGCCGAGCTGCTGGCGCCACCAATCGAGTTGTCGACTCTGTTCTCCCGCTTGCAGCCAGCGGCGCTGCCAGGCAGCGTAGTCCAGGTATTGCAGCGGCGGCGGCGCATCTGCGAGCGGATTCCCCTGCACGCACGCCCGGTAGTGGGCGGCAAACTCATTGAGCATGAGCTGCAGCGACCAGCCATCCGAGACTATGTGATGCATCGAGAGAATCAGTCGATACTCCGCCTCGTCCACCCGGATGACACCGATCCGCAGCAGCGGTCCGGCAGCCAGGTCAAACGACATCGCGTGCAACCGCTGCGATTCCGCGGCGAGAATGAAGGGCCCATCTGCGGATGGGGTGAGTCGTGCATCAATGAGTGGGATGTCGAGGCTCATATGGGGCAGCACGCACTGCTCGGGCTCGCCGTCACTGCCCACTCGGAAGACGGTTCTCAGGGACGCGTGCCGCCGCACAATCGCAGCAAACGCACTCTTCACGGCCTCGAAATCCAGACAGCCCCGGAACCGGAACGTGCCGCAGATATGATAGGCGGTGTTGGTCGGATCCAATCTCCACAAAAACCACAGCCGTTGCTGCGCGTGTGACAGGGGTTGTGGCCGCGCGAGCTCTTCAGGCGATTGCGCAACGAGCGGTACCGCGGGGTGGGCAGCGACGTTTCCGGTGAGGCTTCGTACCGTGGCGGCGCAATCCTTCAGGCCGGGCTTCTCCAACAGAGCCGCAACGGGAAAGCGGATATTCCAGCGGTCCGCGATCCGGGTGGCGAGCTGCACGGCCGAGAGCGAATTGCCGCCACTGGAGAAGAAGCTCGCCTCCGTGCCGATCGCCTCTCTTCCCAGGACGGAGCGCCAGATCTCGAGCAATCCCCGCTCAATCTCATCCTCCACTGCAGCCGACGCTGACTCTGCAGGCCCGCCCGATACGAATCGCCCGTGCTCGAAAACTGCATAGGCGTCCAGAGTGCCGTGCTGCCAACCCTCCCTGCACGCGAGCCGTTGCAACTTGCCGCTCGAGGTCTTTGGCAGGGCCCCCGGATTGAGAAGCACAACGACTGATAGTGGCTCATGAAAGACGGCGCTCACCGCGGAACTCATCGCTTCCACCAACACGTCAACAGCGACGAGCTTCTGCAGGCTTCGCGAGATCTCGACGGCGACCCCTATTCCTTCCCCGCCGGGTGCCGGCGCGGCGAACGCGGCGATGCGTCCCTTGCGCACGGCCTCTACTTCCGACTCGATTGTGCGTTCTATATCCTGCGGATACAGGTTGTGCCCGCGAATGATGATCAGGTCTTTCTGCCGACCGGTGACAAAGAGCTCCCCCTCCTGCAGAAACCCCAGGTCGCCGGTCCGCAACCAACGCCTGCCGCGGCGCTCGACGAAGGTTTCCGCGGTCTGCGCATCCCTGCGCCAGTAGCCACGGGAGATACTCGGGCCGCTCACCCAGATCTCTCCAATCCGACCGGACGGAAAGCGCGCTCCCGTGTCAGGCTCAACAATATCGACCTCATGATGCAATGGCGCCCCGCCACAACTCACTAGCGGAGGCTCCGCGTCGCAGGGCAGTGCTGAGGCCCGCGCGAGTGCATCACCCGCGAACCCGCGAGCGACAACGCCTGCGCCGCGTCTGCCGCCCGTCACCAGGAGCGTGGCTTCGGCCAAGCCATAACACGGATACAACGCTCGTGGGTCAAAGCCCGAAGGCGCGAAGGCTTCGGCGAATGCCCGCAAGGTATCGTGCCTGATCGGCTCAGCCCCACAGAACGCGACGCGCCAACTCGACAAATCCAATTCGCGCCGCTGTGCCTCCGTGACTCTCTCGACGCACAATCGGTAGGCGAAATCCGGTCCGCCACTGATCGTGCCGCGGTGTCGGGAAATCAGGCGCAACCATCTCACCGGAGCTTCGAGAAAGTATCCCGGAGTACTCAACACGGCCGGGATACCCCGATGCAACGGCTGCAGCAGGCCGCCGACCAGGCCCATGTCATGAAACAGCGGCAACCACGACACGAAGCGATCCTGCCCGGTGATCGACATGCTGTGCTCGATCGCCTGCTCGTTAGCCATGAGGTTCCCATGGCTGATCACAACACCCTTCGGCGCAGCAGTGGAGCCCGATGTGTACTGCAGAAACGCCGTGTCGGATTCCCGAGGAATGTGCTTCCTCCAGCGCTCTGCGCTATCCAGGTCGAGCGTATCGACCTCTATGACATCCACGCCCGGGAGAATATCGGTCGAGCCCAACAGCATGCGTACGGCATGTGTACAGAGAATGCATCGTGGTTGCGCATCCAGCGCAATGGCGCGCAGCCGCTCCATGTGACGCTCGCGGGATGATTCGATTGCCATGAGCGGCACGGCAATGACTCCTGCGTACAGGCAGGCCAGGAATGCGACGACGTAATGCTCGTCGTTGCTCGAGAGCAGCAATGCCCGGTCACCCGGCGATAACTGCTCTTGCAACTGCGCAGCAAGCGCACGCACCCGCAAGTCGAGTTGAAAGTACGTGAAAGAAGCTTCAGCGTCCGTGTGCACGATCGTGAGCGCAGTTTCCTTGGGCCGCAGGCTTGCCAGGTTGCGCAGATGAGTCACGAGATCCGGCGGCGATGCCCGAAGCGGCTGCGGGATGGCATTCATGACAACGACAGCTCCGGCTGAGCGAGCGCGGGACTCAGATTGCCGTGCGGCTCGGCCATCGCGACCACGACCCTGCGCGGACCTTCGAACGCAGTACGGGCATGAGCCACCAACATGTTGTCCAGGATCAGCACATCACCCGCCTGCCATGGAAAGGTAACGGCTTCCTGAGCCAGCACGTCGCGGATGTCCTGAACCAGGCTATCTGAGATCAGGCGCCCGTCCGGGAAGTACACATTGCGGGGCACACGTTCGATACCCAGTACTTCCACCAGTGTCTCCCGCACTTCCGGTTGCAGGCTCGAGATGTGAAACAGGTGCGCCTGATTGAACCAGACGGTCTGCCCGGTCCGCGGATGTATCTCGACCGCCTGACACAACTGGCGCGTGCGCAACTCCCCGTTTGATTTCCACTCCCAACTGATGCACGCACGGCGGCAGAAAGCCTCGACATCCGGGCGTCTGTGAGTGTTGAAAACCTTCTGCCAGGGAACGTCGAATTCGCCGAAATTGCGCACGTAGAGAACTCCATCCGCAAAGAGCTCCCGGATCTTTTTCGGCATTCGCTGATGGATCGCGCGATTGTCTGCAATCGGAGTCGCTCCTCCGCGCAGCGCCGGCGTCACACAGTGGAACCAGATCTTCATCGGCCACTCCCGTGTGTAGGCCTGCTCGCTGTGCAGCGGGATGTGTTGATGCGCCGGGTATTCTGTGGATGTGTAGATACCCTTGCTCACTGCAGTACGCGGCGTCGATGCAAACTCATAGTCGAGAAGCGGATGGCCAAAGGAGGCGGCGAATTCGCGGAAGGTATCCACTGTCGCAACCGAGTAGCCTCGCAACAGGACACCTCCCACATCAACCAGTGCAGTGTTGATTCGCTCTCTGAGCGCGGCACCCGCTTCGGTCAAGGGTTGTGCGGGCCGATCCGATTGGAGCAGGACCGGCAGCGCAGCTGCGCCCAGGCTCATTCCGCGGTAACCGTCCCGGACGCGGCCTTCTGCGCCTCCTGCTCGGCCATCCATTTACGCAATGAGAGCGGGCGCATGTCAGTCCAGGTCGCATCGACATACTGCAGGCAGGTTTTCTTGTCACCCTTCACACCGGTGTCGGTCCAACCTCCGGGGATCGCTTTCCAGTGCGGCCACAATGAATATTGTTCTTCGTGGTTCACGAGCACGATGAAGGTTTCATCCTCGCGATCAAAAACGCTGGTGGACATGCAAGCTCCTGGCGGGGTGTCTTCTCAGGTATGACGAACGGGCTCGCCAGAGCAACAATTCTTGAAGTTTTACGTCTTCCGTTCGTCGAGTAGAGGGAACCCGCAGGACCGCACGAGACGTATCCATGATTGCAGAGCCCGCTCGACTGTTCGATTTCCGACCCTATGCCGGGCACTCGGCGCACTACCGGCAGATACTGAAGGGCTTCTCCGGCACGAAGCCCTTTCGCAGCGCGGTCATCGGCGAGCTGGTGCTGGATGATGATTTCTACCGCCGGCCGCTGCGCCCCGAAGACCTCGACTTTCTGACATTCACCCGTCCGGTCCAGCTCTCCACAGTGAGCAGGCTCGCCTCTCTGGCCTCGCAGCGCACTTTGAGCAGTCTCTACGAGCTGTCCGCCGCGCTTGCGCCTGCGACGCGAGGTGAGGGTCGCCTGTCAGGCCTCGCAGCGTTTGCCAACGAGCCCAACCGGCTATGCGCCGCTCAATTGTTGCCATTTCTGGAGGCGTACGCCTTCAACTACCTGGGGGATGTAGCCGCCGACGGCGCGGCCAGCCTGGAGGCCCTTTACGACAGTGAGTACAGATTCTGGATGCAGCTGTTTGACACTCTGCAGGTGTCGGACTACCTGCAGGAAGGACTGCGGTTCATCCTGATCCAATACTGGTGCCTGAGGCCGTCCAAACGGCGCGTGTTGGCGGAGACCGGCGCCCGCGGTCATTTTGTGGGTTGGCCGTCAGGAAGCCCGCCGTCGCTGGAGTCGGACCTCCTGGGCGAGAATGCTTTGGCCCAACTCGCCCGAATGTTGGACGTGACGCGCCAACAACACTCCTATTGGCAATTCTATCTCTCGACGAGCCTGTCCAAGTGCAATCTTCTCTATGCGCTCGCGCGACGTGCTGAACACTGCTTTGCGCTTTACGGGGCGTTGTATGGCGCGCAGGCCGAATGGCTGGCGTTTGAAGCCGCCCTGGTCAGCAGTTGTCCCCACTTGGTCCCGGCTTCCCAGCGCGTTGCACGTAATCCGCAATCGCTCCTGTCCCAACTCCTGGGCCAATTTGAATGCGGGCTTCGGTACCTGCGTGAGGCTCATGGAGAGTCTGCCGTCCTTCAGCTCGGGCAGGGACTCGCGGCCGCGCAGACACTCTGCGAGCGCGGACGGTGGGATCTCGGCGAGCAGATAGCGTGGCTGTCGTCCATCGACCAGTACTGCGAATACGCGCGCACCATCAGCCGCCGGATAGAAAAAGAATGTCCCGACATCGACCGCGACACGTTCGTGGAGCCGCGGGACATGTGCTCAACCACTCACGTACACAATGATCACCGGCTCGTCACGATCGAGACCGGTGTCATGCACTTCTGGGGCAACCTCGGCATGCGACTGGAAATGCAACCCGGCGACCGGGTGCTGATCCCAGCCGGTCGCCTGCACGGCTCGACAGTGCTGTCCCCTGAGTGCATCTACCATCAACCGATCATCCCTGACGAATGGATTCGGGACTTGCTCGCCGCGCGCGTCGCGCCTGATAGCGGCACTTCGCAGCTCGACCTCGGAAAATCGGGGTGCGCCGTAGCCGATGCACGCGAATCAGTCTGACTCCATGGTCAACGACGCGGGGACTGTCGCGCACGAGTGGCGCGATCGGGTGATCGCCGGAGGTGTGCTCGGCTCGGCGCCACTTCCCGCCTGGGCCGAACGTTCCTACCACTGCCTGCACGAGCAAGTTGCCAATGACGGGTATCCCTGCTTCTTTGGTGTTCAAGCGGAGCGCCGGGGCGAGATGTTTTACACATTCGTCTCACGGCAGGAACCCAACCTCCTGACCGAGTCCATGACCACCTTCGCCGGCCTAGCGCAGCAGCCGCTGTATGAGAAACACAACATAGCGGTTTTCTTCGAGCCGGAGGCGGTGCTCCTGACGCACGCTCAGTACCGCGAGCTGTTCTGGCGGCGGCTGCAGAGCCTGCACGATACGGACACACATCCACGTGCCGCGCACCTCGCGGATCCTGCGGACTGCGACTGGGAGTTTACCTACCAGGGTGTCGAGATGTTTGTGGTCTGTGCCTGTCCTACCTTCCGCCGGCGCCGCAGTCGCAACCTGGGACCCGGCATGGTCATGTTGTTTCAGCCGCGCAGCGTCTTCATCGACAAGATCACCAACAACGCGATCAGCCGCCGGGCGCGCCTCGAGGTGCGCCGCCGCCTCCAGGACTGGGATGATGTGGATCCGCATCCCGACCTCGGCTTCTATGGCGACCCCCTGAATCGCGAGTGGAAGCAGTACTTTTTGCCCGATGACAACGATGCTACGGTTGGCGCCTGTCCGTTCCGGACCCGAACGACACCGCGCAGCTGATTACCGGACGGTTGTTGTCAGCCATCCTCGAAATGCTGCCGGCATTGTTTTAATGCGGCCAGCGCATCCGCGATCATGATGCTCACCAGCGAGGCAGATACTCCGAGTTGCGCCGCTATTTCTCTTTGAGTCAGGCCGTCCAGTCGATACAGGCTGAAGGCACGGCGGGTTCGCAAGGGTAGGCGTATGAGCGTCTGCTCGATGAGAGACAGGTATTCACCGCTGATGGCCACCTGCTCGGGAGAGGAGCGTGCCGCTGGGACGCTTTGACCCTGGGCTTCATCGGTGAAGACCTGAGCTTCGAACGTCATTCGCCGCCGGCTGTCGATGGCGACGTGTCTGACAACCTGCGACCAATATCTCAACGGATCTTCGATCACCTGCTGCTCCGACACCGCGGCAATGCGCAGGTAAGCGCTTTGCAACACATCCTCGGCACGATCTTGGCTGCCGACGATTCGCTGCGCGACCTTGCGCAGATGGGCACTGTGCTCCCGGTACGTACTCTCGAGATCCTGGCGTCGGCGATCGTTTGACACAGCGCGCCTCCCTGCTCCGGGCCACTGTTACGGCCTGTCGCTTCAGATACGAGTGATTC
>Ga0181534_10000540_pt1 | contig 26311 bp, 10 predicted proteins | sample PEATcosm2014_Bin_37_FD_119758 | JGI IMG/M metagenome (GOLD analysis project Ga0181534, IMG submission 119758) | Peatland microbial communities from MTU Mesocosm Facility, Houghton, MI, USA - PEATcosm2014_Bin17_10_metaG | ecosystem: Environmental > Terrestrial > Soil > Wetlands > Peat | place...
CGGCTTCTGATCCTTCATCGCCATGAACGTGCGAATCATCCATACCACGCCGACGATGAGCGCAATCACCAGCACGATGCCGCCGACAATGGGCGCGTTCTTCAAGGCGCGGTGCTTGCGATCCATGGCGGCGTCGCCTCACTTGACGACGCGCTGTGTCACGAGACCCAGCTGAGTAATATCCAGCCGTCCCATGAGATCGAGAACATCAACCACCTTCTGATATTGAACGGTGGCATCGCCCTTGATGATCACGGGCAGGTTGGGATTGGCCGCCTTGTACTGACGCAGCAGATTTTCGAGCTGCGCCATGGTGACGGGGAAGGTGTCCAGGAAGATGGTGCCGTCAGCCGAGATCGTGATGGCCTTGGTTTGCGGCTTGGCGAGGGTGGGCGCCGCGCTCGCCTTGGGCAGGTTGACCTTGATTCCCTGCACGGTCGCCGTGGTCATGATGATGAAAATGATCATCAACACGTAGGCGAGATCCAGCATCGGGGTGATGTTGATATCGTCGTAGACATCCTTGTCGCCGCCGTCGACTGAGCCGGCCATCAGCTGTACTGCTCTGCAAGGCGGGCCACGAACTCATCGAGGAACACCCGGTTGTTGGCGGTGACGGACTTGATACGGGTATTCAGCCAGTTGTATCCGAACAGACAGGGGATCGCGACACTCAGGCCGGCGACAGTGGCGGCCAGGGCGGCGGCAGTTCCGGGCGCAATCGCGTTGACGTTGACATCGCCGGAAGCTGCGATCGCCGCGAAAGTGATCATGACGCCGATGACGGTCCCGAGCAGACCCAGGAAGGGGCCGCCGGAGATGGCGATGGTGAGCAGCACCATCTGCGCCGACAGGCGTTGTTGCAAACGAACGAGAGTCGCATCCATGGAGGCGCGGATCGCCTCGACCGCGTAAGGCGACAGAACGAGTGCCCGTTGTGCCCCGGCGGACTGGCCGGCGAATCGCTTGTTCAGCTCGGCGACGCCGCTGTGATACAGGCTGTATATGGTTGAAGCACCGTATTTGCCGGTGTCACCGACCAGCGAGCCGATCATGGGCGCCTCTTCCTCGAGCTCTTCCTGCGCGGCGGAGGTGGGTTGGTCCAGCGCTCCGGCTTCGAGGTTGCCGGCCATGTGGTGAAAGTCGCGCAGGAACGTGCGGTTGGCACGCTCGACGCGACCCAGATACACAGCCTTGATCACCATGATGGCGATCGCGATTACCAACATGGTCATACAGATGACGATGACGACCCAGCCGTCGACGGTGAGATTCTTCGCGATGGTGACAAAGTAGGAGCTCTGACCGCCCCCTTCCTTCTGGCCATCCGCTCCATAGACGACAAGGGGCGCGGCAGTGCCTTCGCTACGGGCGACAGCCTTTATCCAATCGGCGCTACGCGCGATTTTGGACACGCCCACCGAATCAACTTCAGCATTCAAGGCGGCGCCCACCGTCAGCGTGCCACCGATTTCCACGGGGGTGATGTTGGCCTGTCCGGCCGCGATACCGTCCACATAGAGAATGAGCTGGCCGGCTCCGGCAGTCAGCGCGAGATGGTGCCAGTCGCCGCTCGACAGCTCGCTGGTGCTTTGAGTGACCGTCACGGGAGCGCCGCCGCCTGCGAAGCGGGCAAACGCATGGGTTCCCTCAATACCCAACACGAGCTCGCGACCTTGGTCGCTGAGGGCAATGACGCGGGCGGCCTTCTGGGGAGCATCGATCTTCACCCACGCGGCGGCTGTCAGTCCCTGGTTCGGCAACAAACGCAGGCTGGCGGTGGCGGGTACGGTAATGCTCTGGCCACCCGCAAATCTGACGCCGCCGGCGATCAGGGACGCTGGAACATTTTCGGCGGTTGAGGCCGTTGGATTGTTCTTATACGCGGTGGTATCGAGCGGCAGGCCCTCGGCCTGGCTGAACTCGAGCGCCAATGCCTGGTTGACATCAAAAGTTGCTGCCGGCTCGCTCGCCGCAGTGGCGTTCGGATTGCCGTAGTAGATGTAGATCTTGTCGCTCTTCGAGGCACCCGTGATGCGCGGGACCTCGATCCAGATGAAAACCATCTGGTTCTGCGCGTCGTAGCGCTCGAAGTGAAACTTCAACGGCGTATGGTCATCACCGTCGAGCACACGAAAGTCCGAGCCATCGGGCTTGGCATCGTTGAAGTAGCTGAAGTTGGCCAACGACAAGCGGACGAGGACGGGGACATCCTGCGCCGTACCGGCTATGTCGGCACCCGTCGCGGTGGTGTCGAGACTGATCTCCTTGCGGAACTTCCAGTCGCCGTTCCACCAGGAGGCGCTGAACGCCGCGGCCGGAATGAGGCACACGAGAGCCGCCAACGCGGCTTTTCTGAAATTCAACAACACTGAGTCCTCGAGCTGTCGGCCCGCTGCCTGATGGGTCGCGCGGTTGTGGCCACGTCTGGCGGCTAGTGTGCTGTTGCTTAATTAACGTTCCATGACAGTTGCTGTCAGGCCGCCTGTCGCGCGTCTGTAGTAATCGCTGCCTATCCTGCGAAACATGCGTAAGACAATCACATTGGCCGGCCTGCTTTTCTGCACATGGGCGAGCGCCGGTATACAAACGTCTGACAAGGACGTGGTCGCGACCGTTGGCAAGCAAAAGATCACGGCCGCCCAGGTCATCTCGGGCCATCAGAAAGACTTCGATTCTCAGAAGGCGGCTGAGGAGCTCAAGGCCCGCCAGCTGCAGGCGCAGACGGCCCAGGATCGCTACAACCTGATGCGCAACAGCCTGGAAAAGATGCTGGACCAGCGGGCGTTGGAGATGGAGGCAGAGGCCGGACACGTCAGTACCGCGACGGTGCTCTCGTCGATTCGGGTACCCGCCGTGACCGAAGAAGAAGCGAAAGCCTTCTACGAAACGAACAAGAACCAGAACGCGCCGCCGTGGGATCAGGCGCAGCAGATCGTGTTCCAGGTCGTGGCCGCGCAGCACAACGCCAAAGCCACGCGAAAGTTTTATGACGACCTGCGCGCCAAGTACGGAATCAAATCGACACTGCCCCCGTACCGGGTGCAGGTGGCTGCCTCAGGTCCCGCCCGGGGCAAGGCGGAGGCGCCCATCACTATCGTTGAATTTGCAGATTTTCAGTGCCCGTTCTGCCAGAAAGCAGAGGCCACCCTGCGAACGGTCATCGCCGATCATGGCGATTCCATCCGGTTGGTATTCCGCAATCTGCCGCTGTCGGACATTCATCCGAACGCGACTGTAGCAGCCGTCGCGGGTGTCTGCGCCGAAAAGCAGGGTAAGTTCTGGGACATGCACGATGCCATGTTCGGCGATCAGGCCGCCTTGAACGAGGCAGGACTGAAAGCCACGGCGCAGCGGCTCGGTCTGGATACGGCCGGATTTTCCGCATGCCTGTCTGATCCTCAGACAAAAGTCGCGCTCGAGGCAGACACGCAGGCCGCGGACGAGCTCAACATCAAGGGCACTCCCTATTTCTTCATCAATGGGCGACCCCTCTACGGCAGCTTGCCGGCGGAAGAATTTGAAAGCGTGATTGCGGATGAGCTGAGCCGGGCGGCTGACAAACGCGGTTGAGCGCCGTGGTCGACAGGCAGCTCGATGCAGCTGTGCAACTTTGGCGCGCGGGCCGCCATTCGGATGCCGAGCTCGCTTGCAACACCATCCTCGCGGCCACCGCACGACGAATCGATGTGCGCGAGCTGCTGGCGGAGATCTACTCCTCCGAAAAGCGGTTTGCACTGGCGGCCGAGCAACTACGCCACGTTGCGGACCAACGCCCGAACGATGCAGCCATCGCGCGTCGCCTCGGAGATGCGCTGTTCGCGTCCGGGGACTTCGCCGCGGCCGCGGACAGCTTTCGGCGTGCGATTGCACTCGAGCCGCGTAATCCACGCGGTCACAATAATCTCGGGCGCTGTCTGGCGAGCCTGCGCCAACACGCGGCCGCCATCGATTGCTATCGCAAAGCCCTGCAGTTGGAAGAGCGATACGCGATCGCTCATTGCAACCTGGGGGTCTCACTTGCGGAGCAGGGTGAATTGGAAGAAGCGGTCGAGCACTACAAGCGCTCGCTGGCACTGAATCCCCGCAGCCCGGAAGCTCACACCAACCTGGCCAACTCGCTGACGCGCCTCGGCAGGACTCTGGAGGCGCTGGCCTCATTCGAGCAGGCAGTCAGCCTCGATCCGGACAACCTGACAGTTCGCGCCAATCACGCCAACGGACTGCGGGCGGCCCATCGCATGGGCGCCGCGCTGGCGGCTTTCGAGGCCATCCTGGAACGGCAGTCCGATCACCTGGAGGCCCTCAACAACCGCGCCGAGATCCTGCTGTTCAGCGGGCGTCTGCCGGAGACGGTCGCAGCCTGCGACCGGCTGTTGGAAGTGAGCCCCGACTCGTCCCCGGGTCTGCTCTACAAGGGACTGGCACTCAATGACCTGACCCGTTTCGAAGAGTCGGCCGCCTGCTTCCGTCGCCTGTTGGAAGTCGACCCGGGCCAGCCGTTTGCGGCGGGCTATCTGCAGTATGGTTATCGCCGCAGTTGCGATTGGTCGCACACCGCGGAAATCGCGGCTGCGCTGGCCGACCTCGAGGCCGGCAAGCCCTCGATTTCGCCCCTGGTGGCACTCTCGCTGACCGATTCCGCGCCGCTGCAACTCGCGTGCGCGCGCATGACCGTGGCATCCAAGCATTCTGCCGTGCGCACGCCGATATATACCGGCGTGAAGCGCCGCCATGACCGGATTCGAGTCGCCTGGCTGTCCGCGGATCTGCGGCAGCACGCGGTATCGTTTCTCCTGGCCGGGGTGTTCGAGCAACTCGACCGCTCGCGATTCGAGTCCGTGGGAATCTCCTTCAGCGCGCCTGAGGAGAGTGAGTTCGGCACTCGCGTGGTTCGTGCGTTTGACGCGTTCATTGATGTCAGTTCCCAGAACGATCGTGAGACCGCGCAGATGCTCCATGACATGGAGATCGACATCGCAGTGGATCTCATGGGGTTCACGCGCTTTCAACGATTCAACATTTTCGCCCACCGGTTTGCGCCCATTACGGTCACCTACCTGGGATATCCCGCCACCAGCGGTGCTCCCTACATCGACTACATTCTCGCGGATGACTTCGTGGTGCCCGAGGGGACGCGCCAACACTATTCGGAAAGCGTGGTGTACCTGCCGGAGTGCTATCAGGCAAATGACGATCAGCGGGTGATTGCGGTGCCTGCTCCTACGCGGGAGGAGTTGGGCTTGCCGTCGGACGCATTTGTGTTCTGCTCGTTCAATAACGGCTACAAGGTCACACCCGAGATCTTCGATGTCTGGTGTCGGTTCCTGCAGGCCACTCCACAAAGCGTTCTGTGGCTGCTGGCCGAAACCGAGGCGTCGTGCGCCAACCTGCGGGAGGCGGCCCGCGCTCGTGGCGTCGATCCGCAGAGGCTGCATTTCGCGGGGCGGATGCCTTACTCGTTGCATCTTGCGCGACTGGCACAGGCCGACTTGTTCGTCGATTCATTCCCGTTCAACGCCGGCACCACGGCGAGCGACGCCCTGTGGGCAGGACTGCCCGTGTTGACGCTTTCCGGCGAAGCCTTCCCATCCCGTATGGCAGGAAGCCTGCTACGAGCAGCAGGCCTTCCGGAGTTGATCTGCAACGACCTCGCTTCTTACGAGCAGGTCGGACTGCGCCTGAGCCGCCACCGCGACGAACTCGCGCTTCTCCGCGACCGGCTGAGGGTAAACCGCACCCGCAGCCCGCTGTTCAACACCAAGCGCTTCACTCGTCACCTGGAATCGGCGTTCACAACCATGTACGAGCGCCACCACGCCGGCCAGCCACCAGCCCACTTCACCGTCCCGCCGCTCCCGGCCTGATCGCCCGATCCCCGCCATCCCGCGGCTGCCCACCTAATCGGCCGACTTCGCCACCTCACGGCTACCCGCCCAAGGGGTCGACTCCGCCATCCGCCGCTACCACCTGATCGGCCAACTCCGCCATTCCGCGGCTACCGGCCCAATCGGGCGACTTCACCGCCCCGCCGCCCGGCTCGCCGGCAAACTTCACTCAGCCGCGGCTGCCCGGCGCACCGGGCATACCTGTTACTTCTGTCGCTTCAAGCACTCCAGATCATCCGGCTTGCAATTGTCACCGCCGAGCCCGGTCACAAACACATCCAACCAGCTGATCGCCGCCTGGGCCAGCGGTGAGGCCGCCTCATTGCGTTTAGCGGCCTCGTCCACCGACGCGGTGGCGCTGTTGGTAGCGCTGCTAGCCACGTTGCTCACACTGGCCAGCGCCACACCCAGATCGCTGACCTGGGGAGGCACACCCACGGCCGTTCCACCGAACTGAATGTTATCCACACCCAAAACGTGCTGCGCAGCCAGGATGATATTGCCTGCGGCGCCGATGCCCGCATCACCGGCATTGATCGTTCCCAAAGGTGCGATCAACTCAACGTTACCCGGATGCACCGACGGATCAACCTGAATCGTACGAATACCGCTCCCGCTCACCGCCCCGGTGAACACGAGCCTCGCGATTCCCTGAGAGTCGATCGACAACTGCGGCGGCGGCGCCGAAGTGGATGACTTGGCTCCGCGGCCTGCGTCGATATTGCCCTCATCCGACCAGGCCAGGATGTTCCCACCCCCCAGCGTAAAGATACGCGAGCTGTTCACGATAACGTCGCTCTTCGTATAGATGTCGATGTTACCCGGTCCCTCCGCCACGATCCCCAGCTCCGAGGGCAGCTTCGGTGCGATGGAGGCCGGCGGGTTGGCGAGACCGACATCCAGTCCGCCACCGGGCGCGATGATGGAGATGTTGCCGCCGTTGGTGGTGTAAATGCGGCTAAAGGTCAAATCAACGTCACCCTTGTAAGGTGACGTAGCCGTAGCGACCGCCGTCCGGCTGTTGGGGAAAAGCGAGTCGATCGCAGCATATCCGCGTGCATAGCCGATCGAGTTGGCTTCCGCTCCCGACAAGCCGAGCTGATTGAAGAACTCGGCATTCAGGAAATCGCGCTGCTGATTCGCGCTCAACTGCCCGAAGGCACTCAGGGCCGCGTCGAAGGACAGGCCACTCTGACCCGTCTGGCTTTGAACATAGCTCACCAGGGCTGCCTGCTCGGCGCTGTTGGTCGACACTACCTTGGACATGAAACTGGCGTAGTCCGCACCCTCGCCGAGACCGGCCATGATGGACACATCCGCGCCTGCCGAAGTGGGCAGGTTCGCGTTCACGGAGTCGCCCAGCGTCACGATGCCGAACGAAAGTCCCAAATTGACATCGCGACCAGCGAGCACATCGAGCCGCCCCGGGCCGCCGAGCTGCACCAGTCCATTGACAGCGTCCAGCGTGTCTACAAAGTCACGACCCGCGGACAACAGAGTCACATCATTCGCGGACATATTTTCGCCACGGAACACCAGATTTGAAATGTCCCGACCTGCGAGAACATCGGCGGCCTTCGGCAAGGTGAGCGTTACGCTCGCAATGTCGCGACCGGCCGCGACCAGCGCGGGCGTCGTGTCGGAGGTATGCAGGTTGCCGGCAAAGCCAACATCCACCGTCAGGAGGTCGCCGCCCACCGCGTTCTGTACCGTTGGGTAACTGCCTGGCAATGAATCCGACATGCCCACAGCGCCGGTGACGTCCCGTCCCGCCACGAGCTCGAGTTGCCCGTTGGTGGAGGGGTACAGTTCAGCCAACGCGGAGACGGCCGGCAACTTCACATCACCGGATGGGGCAAAGGCTTCCAAAGTAGCCGGATAGAATACCTGGTTGAGAGTCTGGCCCACCGAGCCGAGCAGCGCGGCCACATGATCGTCGTTTCTGTTCAGAGCCACATCACCGGTAGAGCTCTGCAAAGTCAATGCAGAATCCTCTGTGTAGGTGAAGAAGGTCGTGCCGACGCGTGGCTTGGCGACCTGCGCATAGATCGTTGGATTGACTACCGCATCGATGACAATACCGAGCCTTGCATTGAGCGCAATCTGGGAATCGCTCATCCAGATCGCGCTTCCGGCAAATCCGGAATTGTCAGGAATGATGGCAGTGAATCCGCCTCCGGCCGTCAAATGGCTAGTACCGTCCGCTACATAGAACTCGCCGCTACCAATATCGCCTCGCGACTGTACCGTTACACCGCCGCCGGCGAAATGCGTCGCTGCGCCACTCGGACCCGTGGTGGCGTAGCTATCAGCCGCAGCAACCGACAGCGTGTTGATGTTGCCGCCGGAATTCACTATTACATCGCCACCGCCCAGCGTCCCGACATTCCAGCCATATTGGGCGTAGGCGTTGAAATCGACGCCCCATTGAGCAAATCCGTCTGCCGATGTCTCACGTACCTGCCAGGAGCTGACGTTGGGGCCGCTATTGAGAGCAGATGCCACTACCGGTGCGCCTGTGATGTCCCGGCCGGCCGACACGACGACTCTGCCGCCTCCTGTCGCGAAGTTGAGAGCGGTGGTGGTGGCCGGGCTCGAAGCGGTCAATTGGATGGTGGCAGCGCCGGAAATGCCGGCTGTATAAACCTCGGCGCCCGTCTGGAAATTGATGTCGCCCGATGACAGCAGGTCGATCTCTCCAGTACCGGTACGGACCGCAGACCCCGAGTTGATGGTGAGGGCTGAATTGTTGCCTGAGACCACGGCAAACGGATTCGCGCTGGCAGTGTCAGCGCCTGCCACGAGGCGGATGCTGGCGGAGTCGTAGGGAGTTCCGTCCGGGTTGGTCTGGATCATGCCGGTGGTATTGATGGTGCCCACACCGGAAACCCTCGGAACCTTGACAGTCTGGAAGCCATCGGAAATGGTGGCCGCGACGGTCAGATTGCCGGCGGCACGAATCGTCAGGTCGACCGGCTGATTGTTGAATCGGCCCAGGGCCTGAATCGGATCGGTATCCAGCTCCAGATCGCCCGCGGCGAGGATGTCGACTGCGGGTCGCACCACTGTGGCGACCGACCCGGTGCCGTTCAGTACAGTGCTGAGCGCCGGAGCGGCGGAAGCCAGCTTCGTCGTGATGTCAGTCTGGATCTGCGTGTAATCCGGCGTTCCCCCGGAAACCGTTTCGGTGAAGATCGGCTCAACTATCGCCTGCCGCAGCCCCGACAGATTGCCCGCGGCCCGCAGCGCAATGTTGGTGTCACCATCGATCAAAGGCGCGCGCAGGATCAGGGTCCCGTTTTCGGCCGCACCCGTGGCCGACACGACGCTGCCGCTGGTCAGATTGATTGACCCGGTATTGCCGGTGCCGATTTCAATATCGCCACCGATCCCAGCCGCCCCTGCAGTATCCGCGTGTAGCGCCCCTGTCGACTCCAATGTGGCTCCGGCACCTCCGAAGAGTTGAATCGTGCCGCGCACATCCGCCAATGGAGCGTTGATCACGCCCGCGATATCCACCATGCCGCTATCCGCGGTCAGGCTGACTTGGTTGGCAGTAATGGTTGAGCCTGCAGCCAGGGCCAGATCTCCCATATGCGTACGCACACTGACCTGCTTGCCGAATCCTCCGGCCTGCAACTGAGCGCTGAGAGTGTCGAGACCCTGCGGCAACGAACCCGCTTCGACCAGGAATTCGCCGGACTGTGCGCCCGCGGCGGCCTGTCCGTGGAAAACGCCCTGCAGATCCGCGGCGCCCGTCGCATTGAGGGCGACCTTGCCCGCCTCTGCCGCTCCGGCACCGGATACATTCAGTGTCGTACCGGATCCCAGCGTGAGATTGCCGATAGTCGCGGCAGCTGGATCGCCGGAATTTCCGGCCAACAACAGAATCTGGCCGCCCGCCGTGCCAACCGACTGGCCGACGACGTTCACCACTGTTCCCGCAGTATCGATGCGTGCCGAGCCCGACAGGTTGATGTCATGAGCCGCCTGCATCGACACCAGACCGGAGGGCACCACCACCGCGCCAGTCTGATTGATCGTGTCGGCCTGGAAGTCCAACTCGCCACCCAGATAGTTGGGCGACAACGTCGGCACGCTCGAGCCGGCGGGGGCCGCCAAGGTCAGCGTGCCACCCGCTGTAAACTTGCCCAGCGCCGCCTGCGGAATATTCTCAGGCTCGTCAGGATTCGAATACAGCGCGGCGGTCACCACCGGAGCGGTGATTGCGAGGTCGCCCGCCGCTTGCAGGCTCCCATTGCCTTTGGCTACCACCAACTGAGTTGCATTCAGTTGGGCCGTCTTGAACCCCGACAAGGAGAGCGAGCCGTTGCCGAGGTCGATCTCGTTGCCCGAGAACGAGATCGTATCCGAGCCGCTCGTCGGCGCGGCTGCGGTGGCCGCACCTTCCAGAGTGATCGCCTTCGCGATGAAGGTGCCGTTGGAGCCGGCCGCCTGGCTGTTGATTGATTGCGCCGAGATGTCCAACGAGGTCAGCGAGTAACCGCCGCCTGCGGTCGTTGCACCGAGCTGCGTCGCCTGATACAGATTGATAGCGCCCTGGCTTGCCAGACGTATGGCACCTGCCGACGACAACTCAGACGCAACTGTACTGTTGATCTGAAGCGTATCCGCCGCGGTATCGCCATCGACAAAACCAATGCTGGAGGAAGCGAGCGACCAGCTCGCGCCAGTGCCGTTCACTGTACCCGCCAGTGTTATGGCGCCGGGGCTATCGATGGAGATCGCGCCCAACGACCCGACCACAGACCCTTTCTCGAGATTGATCGTCGCGGGAGCGACCGACGGTGCGTTGCGCACAACCGTTGGCAAACCGTTGTCCGACACTGCGAGCAGTGCTGCGTCGGATGTAGGTGCCCCGCTCGAAGTCAGCGTGACATTGTGGGCGATGGGCAATTGCGCGGGTGCCGTCCCGCCGGACAGCGCTGAGCTGGAAAGCAACGACGACTGCGATTGCAGGTCAATGCTCTGATTTGCGACCAGTATCACCTGGCCGGCTGAGAGTTGAGTACCGCTATCGAGCGTTACGGTGTTGGCTCTGACGTCGATGCTGGCTCCATCCGTGGACGGTTTGCCGCCGATTACGAGACTGCCGACATGCCAGCCATCGACGACCGAGGCGGCTACGGTAACCGCTTGTGGATTGGATGCAGCTGATTGTGAGGACGGTACTATTTCGAGATCCGTCGCACTGATGTCGACCACAGCGCCACGACTCTTCGAGTCGAGCGGATTACCCAGCACATTGCCGGCCAGGAACAAGCTCTTGTCCACCGAGATGGAAAGCTCACCGGCGTCTCCCGGCAGATTCGGCACGGACTTGCCGGCGTTGGCAGCGGCGGCAGCAAAGTACGTTGATGCCAGGCTGTCAGCGTAAGTTGCGAGTTCGCGCCCGTAGCTGCCTGGATAGATTGCAACACCCTGGTAGCCGCCTGCGCTGTTGCGCAATCCGGTAGTTCCGAAAGTTGTGTAGCCGGCGACGACCTGAGTGCCGTCGGCCAGCGATGCGGTTTGACCGGGAATGATGTTGTTGAATCCCGGCTCGACCTGAACGAGGTAAGCGCCCGGCAACAGCGCGTAGCGGGCCGGCAGGAGCGCATAGGTGCCGGCCGCTATTCCCGCCCCACCGCTGATGTAGATGTTCTGTCCCGCGGTCAATCCGCTCGTGGGCGTTTCCTGGGGATCGTACGGTGCGAATTGACTTTTCATCCCGGGAATGATGGCGTACAGGCCGGGATTGGTTGTGTGGCTCAGAGCGTCCTTGGTCCCGCCCGTGCCGGGCACCCATTCGTAGGCGTATAGATCGCCGCCGCCCTGCAGATTCACGGTCGCTTTCGAAGTACTACTGGACTCGAGGCTGACGCTCGGCGCCTGCAGTGAGATCTGCCGCTGGGGAATCGCGGTAATCTGGTCCAGGTTGCTGGCCCCAATGACATTGTAGATCCACTGTTGCTGATTGAGCTGAGTCTGCCCAAACAGAATGGTCGATCCACCGGCACTCACCGAGGTCACACTGTCGGCGCCCAACGTCAGAGAAGTGCCGGCGGTCAGATTGATCTGCCCGAATGGCGCAATGAGATAGCCATCCGTGTTGATCACATCCGCCTGGATATTCAGAACGCCGCCGGCCGACAGCGGCACTTCGCTGGTTGTATTGGTCTGCTTGCCGATCGTAATCTCACTGCCGTCTCCCAGTGCGCTGACGTTGAAAGTCGTGAGCGTCGAGGGGTAGATGCGGGCGGCGTCGATTTCGAGATTTCCGGCTACGCTGATGCCGCCGACGGGATTGGCGTTTCCAATGACGACGCCACGCAGTTGGACATCGCCGTCGCTGCGCAGAGTGACCGATCGTGCGCCGGACACTCCGAAGCTTCCCAACAAGTCGATCTGCGCCGCCCGGACCGACAGCGAGCCGGTGCCGGGCATGAGGCCGGTGAGGTCCGGCGCGGTGATCTGCGAATTGGCCAACGCCGCGTAGTTGGTCTTGACGGTGGCATTGATGCCGTTATCCACCGCCAGGACCGGAGCATCCAGGATCACCTGGCGCGCAAAATTGAGCGGTGTCGCGCTCGACAATTGGATCTGACTACCGCTGAACAGCTGCAACGAATCGAAGCCCGAAGACTCGAGCTGATTGATGCCCAGAACCGCGAGCCCGCTCGCCGGCGAGCTGAGTGCCGCGCCGGTGGTGTCGGAAACCAATTGAATATTGAAGTTCGAAGTGGGGAACTGGGGCACGATGCCGGTTGCCGAGATTAACTTGAACCAGCCATGAGTTTGGTATTGCGACAGGTCGAGTGCGAAGCTGCCCCCGGCGGGATTTCCATAATTGCCCACGCCCGCCGCAGCCCGCATGGTGCCGAGCAAGGAAATCGACTCCGGAGAGTGTACCGACAGGAGGCCTCCGGCACTGCCGAGGGTATACCGGTTGTAGATATTCGAGCCGAGCTGCTTCGGAATATCCATCACGGCCGCCGTGCCTGAGACATCGATGACCGAACCAGCGTCAGTAACGACGGTACCGCGATCGGCAAACAGATTGACCGCGCCGCCGTTGAGCACCGTCCCCAGCAGCAGGCCTTGTTTGCTCGGTGTCTGTATGAATGTTCCGCTCGCGTCCAGAATTGCGTGCGGACCCACATGGACGCTGAGCCCCTGAACGTAGCCCGGATCGACGATTGATGGGGTTGTCGCCTCGAGAGTTATGGTGCCACCCGGTGATTGCAGTGTGCCGTCAACATAGACTCCGCCGCCGCCTGCGAGGCTGATCGTGCCTGCGGGATCAGTGATGATCGACGATCCCGTCTGGACGTCGATCAGGCCACTGCTGTTGAGGGTGGAATCATTCGCAGTTTGTGCCACAGATAGTTTGACTGTGGACGCTGTCCGCTGATTGACGGGCAACGTGGTGGCAGTGGTGACTCCAAATACATTGGGAGCGCTGGCCTGCAGCAGGTAGCCCGGATTGACCATCAAGCTCTGAGCGGTCGCGAAAACGGAGGTGCCGGCGGCGATCGTGAGCACATCGGCGTTGGCGGTACCCGGCAGAGGCGCGGCCGTAGCCTCCAGGTCGATCTCCGAAAACCCGAAGTTGGAGAACAGGCTCGCTCCGATTTTGATCGCGTCGCCCGGGGCGGTGAGCTCGTCGATGCTCTGCGCCTGGGTCCAACCGCCTGTTGAGGAGCCTGAATTCACCACCAGGCGCGGAGCGGACAGGCTGAACGTGCCGCCCTTCGCGCCGTTGACGCCGTAGGCATCCAACTCGATACCATCTCCCAGTTGCATCGCGCTTTCAAACGCAGAGCCGTCGATCGAGATCTTACCGCCTGTGCCGCCATGCAGCGCGTTGGATGGATCCACCCATGCGCCACCGCTCGCACGCAGCGATACATCATTACCGATGATGACTCGTCCGCTTTCGCCCGCTCCGGGAGAGCCGCTCTGCAGCCCGATAAATATGCTGCCGCCATTCAACCAGGTTGGTGCGAGCGTGGAATTCGAGCCCAGCAGCCGTGTGTCGTTGGTCCATTGGCCGCGGACGTCAATCGTTACGCCGTCGCCGATCACTACGCTTTGTCGGGCAGCGCCATCCTGTGCAGAATCCGCCGTCTGCTGCGTCGTCAAGGAGACAGCACCACCGGCCGTAGTCAGATCGGAACGGATGTCGATGTGCGGTGCGCTAATTGACAGGTTGCTGCCCGGCAGCATGTTCAGCGGCACTCCCGCGGGCACCGACACACTCGACTCACCAAATACTTCGGTGTTGGTGAAGCCGCCGAAAGTCAGATAGCTGACAGGTAACTGCAGCTGCTGTAGCAGAAGCGGCGAGTTGTCGGCAACGATAGTAGGCGTCGATTGGTTTACAAACGTGATGTCCGGAGTGAGGAAGTTGGTGCGTCCGGTCGCTGAGTCGGTCAAGCCGCCGGGAATCCCGAGTATCAACGTACCGCCACTGGCCACGGACGAGCCCGAGCGTTGCAAGGGTCCATTGACGGCGTGCCCGGTCAAAGTGCCATCCATGACCATCTCCGAGCCCGCAAACTGCACGGTGCCCGCCGATGACCCCTGCACATAGCCGGATTCGTAATGGCCCAGTCCCGGAGTGGCCACCTCCGTTTTCACGCCCCACTTGTTAAAGGTTTCGCTGAACGTTGGATTGACAATTCCCTTGTAAGAAGTCAGAGGATTTGCCGAGCCGATGTCATACAGCTTACCGTTGGTGCCTACGAGTTGCGTGGTCTGCAGAACACCGCTGTCGTAGGTGGTGCGACCGCCCGACACGTTCACAGTCGCTCCCTGTGCAACTACGACATCTCCGGCCGACAGGAACTGCGCAGTACCGCCACCCGTTGAGAAGAAGGCAATCGGATGCTGAACGGCTTGCTCCGCAGCCTCCAACGCGGTCTGCCCGATGATGCTGGTGCCGGTGCGGATATCGATGTAAACCGTCTGACCCTGCAGCACACCACCACGCTGCGTGGGATCGTCCGCCAACTCGTTGGAACGGACTTCGACGGCCAGCAAATTGGCCGACATCGGCTGTTCGAAGTCCACCCCCGACAGGTCGATCGACGTTCCGGAATGAACGCGAATACGGGCGTTGGGATCCGAGACGGCGCCGGAGTTGTTGTTGCCGACACCCAGACTGGGATTGCCGGTGGCTGTGACCTGTAGAGTGCCGGCCGGCGCCTTGATGGAGGCGCCATCCAGTACTATCTGTTCGCCCGTAAGAGTGACCTTCGACGGCAGTGGATTCGAAGCGGCATTGGTTGGGTTATAGACAGTCGTCGCCGTACTCGTGAGCTCCGGCTCGATGTCGATGGTACTCTGCGGGCCGAGCTCGAGTTGTCCGCCATGCGTGGCGCTGATGAGCGAAGGCGAACCCGTCACCACGGCAACTGTAGTCGTGTCCGCGGCTTCCAGCCGCACGGAACCGTTGGCCGCCACGGCTGTGGTGGCCGAAATCCGTCCGTTCTGGTTGACCGCGAGCCCGATCATAGAGACGTTGCCGCGGGCCGAATCCATGACACCGCCCACCTGGTTCTCGGCGGTCCCTCCTGCATCCACCTCGACGATCAAGCCGCGCAGCGACTGGTCGGTGTTGGCTTGCAAGTACACTTTCTGCCCGGCAGCCAGCACTACCTGACCATCTGGTGCAGTCAGCGTTCCGCCATTCTTAACATTGGATCCGGCGAGCAGGATGCGGCCGTTGGCTGTGGTTATCTGCGCTCCGGCCTGAACTGTGATGTCGCCGGGTTTTACCGTGCCATCCGCACCGGGCGTTGGATCGACGACGTTGTCACCAGCCGACAGCGCCGGCTGGTTGCCCGCCAGGATTTGCGGCGCCAGCAGCCCCGACTTCAAGTTGGTATCGGAAATGCCGAGCGAGGATGCAATGATGCCTGCGGCGTTGACCCGGGCGCCCTGTCCGAACACGATGCCGTTGGGATTGACGAGGTAAATTTGCCCGTTGGCAGTGAGATTTCCGAAGATGGCGCTGGGGTTCTGCTGATAAATGCGGTTCAGCGCCACCGACGCGGACGTGGGCTGATTGAATTGCACCGACGCACCGGCGTCGATGTTGAACGACTGCCAGTTGAGGATGGCGCTCGTTGATGTCTGGTTAACGGTCAGTGAGTTACCAGACTGAACCGCGGTCGCATTGCCGTACGTGACAAACTGCGGCGCCTTCGGCCCGCACGAGTTGGCTATGCACGGCACCGGCAGGCGCGGTGGCGCGGCAACGGCTGCCTGGCGGACTGCATTGGCCTGAGCCAGGGCCAGAATGGCTGCGACGGCGCGGGCGACACGATAGCTGCGAGAGAGGTCGTTCATTTCGAGAATCCTTTAGAAGGCGCCGCGGATCGAGAACAGCCAGCGCGATTCGCCGGCCTTCGTGTAACTGCCATCCCGCAGTGGATCAGCCCACAGCAGGCTCCCTGTCAGCCAGCGATCCGGAAAGAGAGTGATGCCCACACCGGCGCTGAGCAGCTCCGCGTGGTCCGGTTGACCCTGCAGGGCGGACAGAATGCGCGACTGCCCGGCGTCGAAGAACGCGAATGCATTGAACAGATGCTGATAGTGCAGATTCCAGTTCGGCGTCTGGAATTGAAACGTACCTTTCTTGGCGAGGTCGCCCAACTCCTCCGCCTCCAGGTAGCCGCGCACGCCATCGGCGCCGCCGATCGAGAAATTCTCGTTACTGATCAGCGGCTCGGTGGTGACCTGGCCGGCAAACCGCAGGGTGATCCGGTAATCCTTCGGCAGATGTCCGATGAGGCTTCCGTCCCAGCGGACATAGAAGTAGTTGGGTCGTCCCAGGAAGCGTTTGTTTTCGAATGCATCTGCGCTGTTGGGAGCGCCGCGCACACCAAAGTCCGGAACGATGCTGAACGTCCCCTCGACATGCGGATAGCGCCAGGCTCCCAGGTAGGTGAGCGATACGTTCGTATAGGAGATGGGAGTCACGAGCTGCGTTGAGCCGCCGCCTGCGGTGATGACATCACGGAAGTGCTTGTAGTCCACACCGAGAGTCAGTGTGTGAGAGGCGGGGCCGTCAAATAGAGTGGGGAAATCCAGCGACAAACCGTAGATCTGGCCCTTACCGAGGACACCCACCGCGCCGGCCCCGGCGTTGGCGACGTTGCTGTTTGAATTGATGAAGTAACCCGAGACGCGCAAACCGTCCCAGAATGGCCGTGTCATGTAGCTGGCATTCAGCACACCCACCTGGCCGGGCTTCTGGGGTGCATCCTGGTATTGGACCGAGATGGCATCCAGAGCCGCGAACAGGTTGGAATAGCTGAGAGCCGCGGTCGCGCGCAGCGGCTCGGTCGCAACGGTGTAATTGTCATCCAGTGAGAGGCTGCCATGCAGAGGCAGCGAATCAGCCGTTTTCAGCTCCAGGTCCACGGTCCCGGGAACGGGCCCGGCCTTCAGGATCGGCACGACACTGCGATCCGGAGTTTCGGCGTTGACGGCCGCGAGCTGACGCTGCAGAGCGGGCAGGTCGAGCACCGCACCTACCTGCGCCGCCGGCAACTTCGCGATGACATCGCGCTCCGAAAAATACTTGGCGCCGTCGATCTTGCGTGAATTCAGTCGTCCCTCGGTGACATGCAACCGCACGACACCGTCTTCGATCTCCTGCGGCGGTATGTCCACGAACACGGTGCCGAAGCCCTTGTCGTGATAGGCCTTTTCGAGGGCCGTGCGCGCGGACTCGACATCGCTCAACTGCTTGGCGTCACCGAGCAGTGGATATAGGACGGTCTCGATGTCTCTGTTGGACAGGACGGTGTTGCCAAGGACCCGGTACTCGTGCACGGCGAATTTCGGTTGCGGCGCCGGTGCGGGTGGATCGGCTGCACGTGCCGGCACGGAGCCGACGAGTCCAAGGATGGCGCCACAGGCTGCCAGAAAAGCGATCGAGTAGCGCATGCGTGAAACGAGACCCCAATAGAAAATGGCCCCTCCTGCAGGAGGAGGGGCCATAGTAAGAGCGCAATATTGTTGTTTTCTTAAACTCGGCTCAGTCTTACTCGTGCACGTTGTTCAGCGGGTTGCAGCTGTTGCCAGCGCCGCCGGTGCGGAGGAAGTTGGACGTCACAGCGCCGCCCGTGCCGGTCTGCAGCGGGGTGATGGCGCGGTTGGCGGCCGGCTGGCCCGGAATCGCCAGGATCTGGGCGCTGGTGGACGTCGTGTTCACGTTCTGCAGAGCAGACTGCATCAGCGTGTACAGCGAGGCCGCATCGGCGCTCTGGTTGGCGTTCTTGTTGATCGTGGCTTCGTACACGAAACCATAGCCGCCGGCACCGGCGACAGTGCGGCTGGCGGTGGCACCGCTGACCGTGATCGCCTTCGTGTTGGCAAACTGGTTGCCCGCACCCAGCTTGCTGAAGTTATCGACCGAGGCGTAGCCGATGGCATTGCCGCCAGACTGGTTAACGCAATCGAGCTCAGCGCCCGTCTGCAGGTTGTTCAAACCGAGGTCTGTGGTGCCCACGTTGCCGGGGGCAGTTGCGCAACCGACGCTGTTCAGGAAGATATCCGTCGCAGCGCGCGTGCCGGAGCCGATCTCACGATGGCAAATGGTGATCGGACCGCTGCCCGCGGCCGTGTTGTTGGCCAGGGTGACCTGGCTCCAGTCGCTGACCAGGCCGTCGAAAATCGCGGCAACCTGATCTTTCGGCAGGTCGGAGAAGGTCAGGTTGCTGCTCACCACGAAGCCGAACACCTGCTGGAAGATGGTCGCGTGGGTGATGGCCTGCAACTGAGCGGCCGTCTTGGCGGGGCCGGTGAAGCCGGAGTCGTAAGGACCGGCCGGAGCGACCGGATTGTGCAGACCGCCGCCGGCCCACTTGGCGCTCGTGCCGAACACACCGGGCTCGAGGTCGGAGACGCCGATGTCGACGTTGTGCGTCTGGATCGTGCCGCCCCAGCTGTCATTAGTGCCATTGGCAGTGGCCGAGCCGGTCACGCCTGTGCAGCTGTAGGCGCTGGCGGTCGTGGCCGAGCCGAGTGTGCAGGTTGCATCGGACATGGCCAGGTGCTTGATCTGCGTGTTGTTGATGACAGGCAGAACACCGACGACGGAACCGCCTTCAGCGCGGTAATAAACCGTGACGAGCTGGCCGGCGAGAGAGGCAGGAGCAACGGCCGTGCAGGAAACGGCGCGGAAATCCGGCAGGTTCGGCGTGCTGGTCGGGGTGGTGAACACGCTCGAGTTGACAGCTCCACCGCAAACAGTCGTCTGCAGGAAGTTGACAATTCCGGAAGCAGCGGCAGAAGAGCCCGCGATGAAGATCTTGTGGGTCGAGGCCTGGGCAGTGCCAGGGGTCGGGCCAGCGGCGGAAGCAACGCCGGCAACGCCCATCGCCAGGGTGGCGGCTACAGCGGCGGCAACATAAGTGTTACGCATGGTCATATCTCCGTGAAACGGTCTATGGGGTTCGAGAACGGGGGGCTGGCGCTGCCCTTCCTGGGCGGGCGCCAGCCATCAGCGCGAAAGAACGTTAGGCAGCAGCAACCGCGTTACGGCGGCGGCCGATTCCCAACAATCCGAGCAAGCCACTGCCGAAGAGCCAGGCGGCGGCAGGCAGCGGAACCGGCGGGGTGACGCTGCCGGAGTTCGCTGTGAAGGTCAGAGTGTTGCCATCGAAGCTCAGCTTGCCCAGGTCATAGCCGAGAGCAAAGCCGGAGGGCTTGCCGTTGCCGGAAATGCCGAACAGCTCCATGCTGGTGCCGATCGCGCTGACGACGTTGACGCCCGTGCCGTACCAGTCAATGAGCTGGCCGACGCTGGCGGCAGTGCCGATGACACCCTGGTTGGTCCCGTTGTGGGAATCGAACGTACCTTGGTTCAGTGTGCTGATGTCAGCATCGAGACCGGTGGCGGCAATCTGGGTGCCGGCGATCTTGGACTCGCCGTTGTTGGTGTAGGGGGTCGTGTCCGGGCTGGACGTAACCGCCAGGGAAGCGCCGGTCACACGGCGACCAACCGGGGAGTTCGAGCTGTAGGCGCCGCCCATGATTCCGTACTGCAGACCATCGGCGCTGTGAGCCGAAATGAAGGACTGCAGGTCGCTGTTCGCCGAAGCGGCATACGAGAAGCTGGTGGACGTCGTTACAGTCGCGGCCGACACGCCTTCAACAGCGCTCGACGCATTGGCGGTGGCAATGCCGCTGTTGAACACACTGCTGCCGGTTCCAACCGTCTGAGATAGAACTTCCGTGTAAGTCAATGAGCTGACCGGGTCCGTTACGAAAAACAGGAGCTGGCTGCTGCCCGTGCTCGGAGCCGTGATGGCAGCGTGAGCGCCCATGGCGCTCGCGAGCATCGCAGTTCCGGCGACGAGCTTGGTGATCGTCTTCATGCGAGATTCCTCTTGAAAATGATGGGCATCGAGATAAAGCGAAAGCCCAGGTGTCGGCGCTGGCCGCTAATCGCATGCTGCGATCGTGCCTCCCTTAACTCGCTGAGGTCGCGCAGGCGAAGGTGCGCAGCCTCAGTGGGCTGGGCGTATTTGGCCTGTCGTAGATGTCATTCCGTTAACGGGTTTGTGACATCTGCCACAAAAGAGTTGTCGTCCAAGTGGATGATTCGCTTGCAAGACCGAGGTCGGCCGCAGTTGTCTGTTGTAGCAACTACGGTTGTCATACACTCGGAATACACCAACACGCGACGGACGTCGCGGCGGCTTTCAAATCGCGGAGTTTTTCAAGGACGCCAGGGCCGTCCTGGCTTCGTCCGCTCCGGCAAACTTCGACGCGCCCGACAAGGCGGTCTCGAGCTCGGTGCGCGCGCGCTGCTTGTTCCCGCCTTGCAGCTCCGCCATCCCCAGGTGGTAGTGAATTTCCTTAGACGCCGTGTTGCGCTCGGCTGCACGCTGTAACGAAGTGAGCGCCTGCGGATATTCGGCACGCTTGAAGTGAACCCAGCCGTTGGTATCGAGCAACGAGGGGTCCTGGGAACTCGCAAACGGAGCGGTCAGGTCGCGGGCGCGGTCCAAACTGGCCTGGTCGCTCTTGTGAGTCACCAACAGCATGGCGAGATTGTTCGTACCGCGGACGTCCTGCGGATGCGTACGGTGCCAGTCTTCGTAACAGGCGATCGCATCGTTGAAGCGACCCTGTTGCTGATACAGGAGGGCGAGCTCTGAAACGAGCTGCATCTCCTCCGGCGCGACTTTGATTGCCGCGCGATAGGCAGCCTCGGCGCCGGCCCCATCCTGCAGGGCGAATTTTGTTACGGCGAGATTCCTTTGCGGCACCCACCACTGGGGCGCATCCTTGATTGCCTGGTTCAACGCCTCAACCGCCTTGGGCAGATTGTTGGCCTTGAGATGCAGCTCCCCCAGCAGATTCGCAGCGAGCGCATCTTCCGGGTACTTCGCTGTCGTTTGACTGACCAAGGCGATCGCATCGTCCAGGTGTCCGCGCGCAACGTGGATGCGCACCAGAGCGGACAGTGCGTCGAAAGCATTCGCCTGCTTCTGCAAGGCAAGCTGGTAATCCTGCTGGGCCTCATCGAGGTGATTGTCAGCCTGGGCTGCCAGCCCGGCGAGATACCAGCCGACGGCCAGATCTGGACGCAGCGTCTGGATTCCGGTTGCCGCCGTTCTTGCGTTGGCGAAATCCTTCTTCATCAGATAGGCGCGCGTCAATGTGTCGCGCGCGGTGACGTCCTTGGGGTACTTGCGAACCGCCTCTTCCATCAATGACACGGCCGCATCAGCCCGTTGTGTCTGCAGCAGCAGCTTCGCAAGATCAGTGCGGACGCTCACGTCCTCAGGCGCAGTGTCCATGGCACTGCGCAAAGTCTCTTCCGCTAGGGATGTCTGGTTGCTCGACCCCAAAGCCTGAGCCAGCAGCCGTTGAACCGGAACGGCCTTGGGCTGATCCCGCAGAACCGCGCGGAAGTCGGCGATGGCGCCGGAAAAGTCGTTACGCAGTAACGCGAGCCGGCCGCGCACCAACAACGCTTCGTTGTTGCGCACGTCCTTGTCGAGCACCTCGCCAATGAGCTTTTTGGCGTCTGCGTAGCGACCCTGATCGTATGCAATCTGCGCCAGCCGGTCCCGCGCCATCAGGCCGCTGGGCTTCGTGTCGTCGCGCTCGATGATGTCAGCGTAGGTCGCCTGCGCCTCCTTGACTTTGCCCAATCTTTGTTGCAGCAGGCCGAGATTCAGACGAAGGCTCATGTCATCGAGATCGCGAGCAACAAAATCCTTCAGCAGCTGTTCGCCCTGAGCCGCACCCCGCTGCGCCACTACGAAGTTAGCCAGTGTCAGTTTGACATCATCGCTGTGCGGGTATCTCTTGACGTTGTCTTCGAGAACGTGCTGCGCGTCGTCCAGCTTGTGCTGACGTGCGTAGAAGAGCGCCAGCTCGTTGCGATAGCCGACTTCGTCCGGTTTGAGCGCTATTACCGCGCGCAGCTGCTCTTCCGCTTTCTCGGGCTCCGAGCCCGAAATATATAGATTGGTGAGAACCTGGTGCAGCTCGACCGACTTGGGCTGGCGGGCGAGCGCGGCGGATACGAGGTTGATTGCTCCGGTCAGGTCACCTGCCTTCTGATACAGCCCGGCACGAAGTGCGATGGCGTCTGTGCTGGAGGGATCGACCTGTAACGCATGCGCGGAGTCGGACACCGCGCCGGCCAGATCGTTGGTTTCCTGTTTGGCGGCGGCGGCCCAGGTCAGCAGTCGCACATCATCGGGATGATCCTTCAGGCCTGCCTGCAGGATCGGCAACGCAATCTCCGGCTGGTTCCCCAGCACCAACAGGCGGCCCAATCGTCCGCGGGCCTCGGCATTGTCCGGACTGGAATCGACTATATTCTGATAGACGGCGGCAGCGTCCCGAGGGCGTCCGAGCTTTTCTGTCGTCTGCGCAGCCAGAAGCAGCGCCTTGGTATCTTTAGGCGCAATCTGCAGCGCATTGCGAAGCTCCACACTCGCCTTCGCATAATCGCCTTTGTCGTAGTACTCCTGACCGCGCTTCAGATGGCTGTCCAGACGCGACTGCGCACCGCCACAACCACCCAGCACAACGCCGCTCAGAATCAGACCCAAAACCCAGGCGCTGCGCGAGCTGTTCATAAGATACTTCCACGACGAACACGTTGAGATGCGATTAGCGCGGCTACGCCAAGCAGCAACAGAGTGGTGAGGTCCAACGAACCTCCGCCGCCACCCCCGGAGCTGCTTCCGCCCGAAGGTGCAGAGGCAACTGTAACGTTCACAGTGCTGACTGCGTTCACACCGTTACCGGTGCAGGTCAACGTAAACGTCGTGTTCTGGGTGAGTGCGGGACTTGTGAAGCTGCCATTCAACAGCTGTGTGCCGGTCCATCCGCCCGATGCCGTACAAGCCGTTGCGTTTTGACTCTTCCATGTCAACTTCACGATGCCACCATTGGCGATCGACGTCGAGTCGGCCTGAAGTTTGGCGCTCGGCCCGGTTGTTATATTGAGTGAATAGGTGCCCGCCTGGTAATCGGGCGGCTGCTGGGAGGTCCCCGGCACCGCGACGAAATTGACGAGGTAATTGCCAGGTGTGGCATCGAAAGCGAATGCGCCACCACCGAAGATCGCGCCGACCTGCGTCGAGCCGCGGGTTACGATGACGGCGAGGCTCCCAAGGGATGCAGGGAAACCCAGGTCGGCCACATTGACCGCATAGCTAGCGGCCGTGGTCACTGCAACCTGCCGGACGGAGAATAGATCGCCTACGCCCTGCGTCGTCTCGAACAGCGAGCTGCTTCCGTCAGAAGTCGTAAGGGTGGTGCCAAACAGGCTGCCCGAGGTCCCGGGCTGAACAAAAATCAACAACGTCGCCGGCCCCGCGACAAGCGGTACCGTCTGGGTGCCCGGCGCTGTCAGCGGGGTTCCGACTGCAGCGCCATTCTGGACGACTGCTCCGCCCAGGGAGACAACGCGGGTCGGGAATGCGAAATCGGTCGTAGTGAAACTGTAGTTGCCGGCAGTTTGAACCGGAGGGACATCAAACGCGTATCCCGTCGCTCCGGTCGCCCCGGCTGCCGTGACGATGCGTGCGGTAGTGAGAGCGGGTGCGCTTCCTGCGACACCCAGGGAAAGTGCATAGCTGCCACTGTTCGGAGTCGTAGCGGCTACATAAACCTGGTAGGTCGCGGCGACGGCAGTAAACGCAGCCGATGTCCCTGGTGCATTGAGCCGCGTGACTGGCAGTCCATTGGCTACAACGAGGCCCACTGCAGTCGTCAATGCAGCCGGCAGTTTGAGATCGGTCAGAGTGAGGGTGTAGCTGCCGGGCATCAGGGTAACACTCGCCGGTGCCGGCGACTGTCCGACACTGACTACCCGACTGTAGGCGATGGTTCCGTCACTCGATGCGACGACATTGGCACTGAACAGCCCGGCATTCACGGTGGAGTCGGCCAATCCGGCCGCGAAGATCCGGTAGTTGACGCCATGCTGCAGCGAAACTGAAAGAGTGCCTGCCGCTGTGAGCGGAGGGTTGGTGATGATCTGGCCCGTGTCCGTTGTGATGATAGCCGTCAGGGTGGTGAGCGGCTGAGGCAGGCTCAGATCGGTCAGCGTTACCGTGTAGGTACCGTCGGTGCTGACTGTGAATGAATCGTTGAGTGCGGCTTCGTTCGGCGGCAAGGTTATCGGAGGTGGCGCCAGACTATCGGAAAATGTGCTCACAACGGCACCGGTCGAATCGGTGACCTGAATGCCGATATCTCCCGATCCAGCCGCCCCCAGGATTCCGACCACATGTACGACGTAAGTGCCCACTGTCGCGTCGATCGTCAATGAGCCGGCAGCCGTCAGGGGTTTGCCAACGAGCTGACCGTTGCTGGTGACAGCAAGACTCACCGCTGTGAGTGGTAATGGCGTCGGCTGTTGGGTCGCGCCCACGTCCGCCAACGTGATCGTATATTTTCCAGCTAACGTAACATCAAAGCTGTGCTCAGCCGGAACCGGCTGGCTGACCGCCGCGATCGTATGCAACTCATTCAGCAGCGGCGACTGCGCATGAGCAGACACTGCGAAACCCATCAGCAGCGCGACCAGGAATGCACGCCCGGCCGACTCGATAAAACCCCTGATAATCATGCCAACCTATTCTTGTGCGTCTGCGAGGCAGCGTAATGTAGGTTGAGCGGATGACGAGCGCATGACACCCGCGACGCGGGCAGTCAGGCGCCGTAGACGGCGCGGACGGCGATCAAGGCCAACGTCGCGCCCAGAAGGACCCTGGGCATCGGCCGCTTGAAATCCACCACCGTCAGGAGCATCTCGACGACGTATAACAGGATGACGGCTTTGGCGATTCCACCGGGCAGATCGGGGGGCAAGGCCGCCGAGCTGGGCAGGTTCGGCAACACGATGCCGATAAAAATAACAATGAGATCCAGTGTTGTGAGCTCAAAACGGCGCAGCGGCGAGAGCCAGAAGCGCGTCAAGGCGGCGGCTCCTGTGACGGCGATGATGGTCCAGGACAAGGCATTCAGGAGCGGCGGCTTGTTGGGAATGGTCTGGTCCAGATAGACCAGCAGGACCACCCCGACGTAAGCGGCAATCCGCTCAAACCACTGCAGCGTATTTTTGGCGCCCCAGAAGACCAGCGCCAGCAGCACAACAAGCATAGCCACACACATGACACCAACGTCGCCTGCCACGTGCTCGATGCTCGTGAGTACTGTCACTGCATAGGCAACCAGGCTCGCGGCCATCGCCAGCAGAGCCCAGCGTGGCAAGCCGGTCGTCACGGCAATGGTGACTGCCGGCGGGGTGACATCGCTTGGTCGTGGAACCGCCCTCAGCCGCCAGCCGGTGGCCGCTGCCCAGCGCAGGGCTAACAACACCGCGACCGCGAACAGACCGAAGGCAAACAGAATCTGAGAATCGAGCTCGAAGCGCATGAAATAGGCGACCAGCACGAGCGCGACCTGCAGAACGTAAATCAGCAGCACCGCCTCATGATGAGCGAAACCCAGCGCCAGCAGCCGGTGATGCAGGTGATTCTTGTCGGCTGCGAAGGGCGAGCGTCCCGCGCGAATCCGAGTCAGCATGACGGTCAATGTATCGACGATCGGTAAACCGAGGAGCAGGATTGGCAGCGCGGCGCTGAGAGGTGACGCATCACCTTGAGTCGCCAGCAGCGCCAGCGCGCCGACGCTCAGCCCCAGAGTCTGACTCCCACAATCCCCCATGAACACGCGCGCCGGATGAGTGTTGAAGCGCAGGAAGCCGAGAACCGCGCCGGCTTCAATCAAGGAGATGGCAGTCACCGTCGAATTGCCACTGGCCACGGAGAAAAGCGCGATCGCACACAGACATAGCAGCGCCATTCCGCCGGCGAGTCCGTCGAGGCCATCGGCCAGGTTGATGGCATTGGTGATGCCGATCA